>Ga0210049_1000496_pt1 | contig 33146 bp, 26 predicted proteins | sample CryGeyCG2014_300_2_FD_183964 | JGI IMG/M metagenome (GOLD analysis project Ga0210049, IMG submission 183964) | Groundwater microbial communities from aquifer - Crystal Geyser CG06_land_8/20/14_3.00 (SPAdes) (version 2) | ecosystem: Environmental > Aquatic > Deep subsurface > Groundwater | place... | reverse complement strand
GCAAAAGCATTGTGGTCGGTGTGACGGGCGGTATAGCCGCATATAAGGCCGCAGAACTTGTAAGGCTCCTTGTAAGGCAGGAGGCCTTTGTGCGGGTAGCCATGACCGCGAATGCCCTCCACTTTGCGGGGCCGGTTACCTTTGAGGCCCTTACAGGGCAGAAGGTTATGTATGATATGTACGGCCAGGAGGGGACGGCTATGGAGCACATCCGCTGGGGGCAGGAGGCCGACCTGGTGGTGATTGCCCCGGCAACAGCAAACTTCATCGCCAAATACGCAAACGGCATCGCCGACGATTTCCTCACAACGATGATGCTTGCCGCCTCCGCCAGGATACTTATATGCCCTGCGATGAACACAAAGATGCTCCTTCATCCCGCTACCCGTTCGAATATGGATATCCTGGCTAAAAGGGGCGTGTATATTATGGCCCCAGGCGAAGGAGAACTTGCCTGCGGAACGAGCGGCGCCGGGAGACTGCCTGAGCCGGAGGAGATAGTGGAATTCGTCGCGACCGTGATTTCCAAAAAAGACCTTGAGGGCCTCAAAATCATTGTGACGGCAGGACCGACTATAGAGCCTATTGACCCGGTGCGTTTCATTACCAACAGATCAACGGGCAAGATGGGCTATGCGATCGCGGGGGCTGCCGCAAGGAGGGGGGCGGCTGTAACACTGATCTCCGGCCCCACGAATATAAGGTCACCCCTGGGAGTTGAAATACGTTCGGTTCGGAGCGCCCTGGAGATGAGGTCTGCGGTTATCGAGTGCTTTTCAGACTGTGATATGGTGATAAAGGCTGCGGCTGTCTCGGATTACAGACCTGCAAGGTTCCTTGAGGAAAAGATGAAAAAGGGGCCCGGGGATCTTGTGCTTGAGATGGTAAAAAACCCTGATATCCTTGCTGAGATCGGGTCGCTTGCTGAACGTGAAACGGACGGGAGAAAACGAGTGCTGGTAGGTTTTGCGGCGGAAACCCATGACCTTATTGAAAACGCACGGTCAAAACTAAATAGCAAGGGACTGGACATGATCGTGGCAAACGATGTGTCGAGAAAGGACGCGGGATTTGCAACCGAAACCAACCTGGTAAAAATGCTTTTCCGTGAAGGAGGAATTGAAGAGCCGCCTCTTATGAGTAAGACCGATGTTGCGGAGCTTATCCTCGATAGGGCGGAGGCTATAAGGAGAAAGAAGCTTGGACTCAGCCGATGACGTCAGCCTTATCCTTCGGCAGGTAAAGGGCATTGTGAAGCACTGGGGTGAGGCCGGATTTGTTCCTCCTGTTTTAAGAAAGGATATCGCGGCGTTGATGAAGGAAGCGTCTGCCGGTAAAAGCCCTTCCATGCAGGAAGTGGAGTTAAAGACCGCAAGAAGCTCATGCAATCCTGTCCGCTATGCTGAAGCAAGAGCTGCTGATTTGACTTCCACTGATTTGACGTCGCTTAGAAGGAGTGTTGAAGGCTGTGTGAAGTGCAGACTCAGTGAGGGAAGGAAGCACATCGTCTTCGGGGAAGGGAATCCTTCCGCCAGGCTTGTTTTTGTCGGCGAGGGCCCTGGAAGGAAAGAAGATGAAACCGGGAGACCATTTGTAGGTGAGGCCGGCTCGCTTCTCACAAAAATTATCGAAAACGGGATGCGCATCAGGCGCGAGGATGTCTATATTTGTAACGTGGTCAAATGCAGGCCTCCGGATAACAGGATACCGGAGCGTGATGAGATGGACGCCTGCCTTCCCTATCTGTTGGCTCAACTTAGGGCCGTAAGGCCCGAGGTTATCTGCGTCCTTGGACAGACCGCCGGAAGAGGGCTCTTCGGCGATAGTTTTAGGATAGGCAGGGTCAGGGGAAAATGGATATCCTACGAAGGTATCCCCGTTATGGCGACGTATCATCCCGCTTATCTTCTCAGAAATCCGAAGGATAAGGGCATTGTCTGGGAGGACATAAAGCTTGTGATGGCAAAACTTGGACTTGGAGGAGGCGATCATGACCGTAGCTGACAAACCTGTGCTCTCCGTGATGATAAGGTTTTCCGCGGCTCTTCTGTTTTGGTTTGTCCTGGCGGGAGGAGTTTATGCCGCGGAGCCTTTTGCCCTGGTGATAGAGCTTGAAGGTCCCATCAGCCCCGGAACTGCGTCATACCTTGAAAGGGGCATCGAGGATGCCGGAGAGCGAGGAGCGGAAGCGGCTGTCATAAGGATGGATACGCCCGGAGGGCTTGTATCTTCGATGAGGACCATGATCAAGGTCATAATGAACGCGGATGTCCCGGTTGTGGTCTATGTCGGGCCCAGGGGTGCGGGTGCGGCCTCTGCCGGGGTCATGATAACGGTGGCGGCGCACGTGGCTGCCATGGCGCCCGGTACAAATATAGGGGCTGCCCATCCTGTCGGTGCCGGCGGCAAGGATATAGAAAAGACCATGGCCGAAAAGGTCGTAAACGATATGGCCTCTTATGCACGGGGGATCGCTGAAATGAGGGGCAGAAACGGCGAGTGGGTTGAAAAGGCCATCAGGGAAAGCGTTTCAATAACCTCTGAGGAGGCCTTGGAAAAGAAGGTGGTTGATTTGATTGCCGAGGATTTAAAGGATTTGATGCGCCTACTGGACGGCAGAGAAGTTACAACAAATTCCGGGAAACGAGTTCTCAAGACAGCGGGAATTACTCTCAAGTATTATGAGCTGGGCTTCAGGGACAGGATTCTAAAGATCATAAGCGACCCGAGTATAGCCTATATACTGATGATGATAGGTCTGGCCGGACTATACTTTGAGCTTTCCAATCCGGGTGCCGTGTTTCCCGGCGTGATCGGAGCCATTTCACTTATACTTGCCTTCTATTCAATGCAGACCCTGCCTGTCAACTATGCCGGGCTACTTCTAATAGCCCTGGCGGTTATCCTTTTCATAGCCGAGATAAAGATTACGAGCTACGGCCTGCTTTCCGTGGCGGGTATAATCTCCCTTGGCCTTGGTTCAGTGATGCTTTTTGAGGACTTGGGTGTCCCACTAAGGCTGATTGTGCCCATAGTCCTTGTGGTCGGAGGTTTTTTTGCAGTGGTTGCGGGGCTTGCATTCAGGGCCTATATGTCCAAGCCCATGGCCGGAGCGGAAGGAATAGTCGGTGAGACAGGAATAGTAAAGGAGGACATTGATCCGGAAGGGGTGGTCTTTGCTCACGGCGAGAGATGGAGGGCCGTGTCTCCTGAAAAAATCTCGAAGGGGGACAAGGTCATAGTGGAGAAGATTGAGGGCCTGATACTGACGGTCAAGAGACTGAATAACGTTTAGACAGGGAGGATATACTATGTTTTATATTGCTGTTCTCATGCTTATTATCTTTTTTTTGTCTTCTGCCATAAAGGTACTGAAGGAATATGAAAGAGGAGTGATATTCAGGCTCGGCCGTGTCATCAGGACAAAGGGTCCCGGGATTATTATCCTCATACCTTTGATTGATAAGATGGTGAAGGTGAGCCTCAGGCTTGTGACGATGGATGTCCCTTCACAGGATGTCATCACCAGGGATAATGTCTCAGTCAAGGTGGATGCAGTCGTTTATTTTCGCGTGATGGATCCGAACAAGGCGACGATTGAGGTTGAGAATTTCCTATTTGCTACATCACAGCTCGCCCAGACGACCTTGAGAAGTGTGTGCGGCCAGGTGGAACTGGATGATCTCCTGGCCGAAAGGGACAAGATAAACGCGCAACTCCAGGAGATTCTGGATCACCACACTGATCCCTGGGGAATAAAGGTGACCTCTGTGGAGGTCAAACGAATTGATCTCCCCCAGGAGATGCAGAGGGCCATGGCAAAACAGGCTGAAGCGGAGAGGGAGAGAAGGGCCAAGGTGATCAACGCGGAAGGTGAATTCCAGGCAGCCGATCGGTTATCGCAGGCCGCAGGCATTATACAGAAGTATCCGGAGGCGCTCCAGCTAAGGTATCTTCAGACCCTGAGGGAGATATCCTCGGAGAGCACATCTACCGTGCTGTTCCCTATCCCGATAGATCTATTAAGTCCGTTTATCAAGAAATCATAAGAAAGGAGCAAGTTTGAGTTATGGAAGAAACAAAAACAGAAACAACCGGTGAGGAAAGAAAATTGCCTGAAAAACCCATTGAGAAGATGACGGCCCCTGAGCTGAGGGAGCTTGCCAAGGGTTTCGGCGTTGAAGGAACTCACGCCATGAAGAAGGAAGAACTTATTCCCATTATTAAAGAGGCTTACGGCATAAAGGACGAAGGGCTCGATAAAAAGAGCGCAAAGTCCGGGGGAAAGACTGTCACGGTCAGGGCGGTCAAGGAGCGCATAGCCAAACTCAAGAAGGACAAAGCGGCGGCCCTTGAGGCTGGAGACCGGAAGAAAAGAGATATCCTGCGTCGAAGGATAAATAGAGACAAAAAGAGGAGCAGAAGGGCAGTTCATGCCTGATAGCCGGGACTAGTGTGAACGCAAAAACAGCCAAAAAGCCCCGGGGACTCCGATCCGCAAGTGATGAAGGCGGGGTTGCGGCGATAATCCCCGCCGCAGGATCGGGGCTCAGGATGGGGCTTGATCTCCCGAAGCAGTTCTTGAAAGTGGAAGGGGTTCCTTTGCTTTCCATGACCTTGAGAGCGTTTCAGGACTGCCCTCTTGTTGATTCGATATTTCTGGTGGTTCCATCTGATGATATTGAATATGCCGAGCGGGAGATCGTCAGGCCCTTCGGACTGTCCAAGGTTTGCAAGGTGATTGCGGGAGGGGCACTTCGTCACCAATCGGTTCTGGCCGGCCTTGAGGCTACGGAAGGGCGTTATCCTTTTATCCTGGTGCATGACGGAGTAAGGCCGCTTGTTGATGCTGAGACCATCTCAGAGGTGATCAAGACAGGTAAGAAATTTCAGGCGGTCACCGTTGGATATCCTGCCGCGGATACCATAAAAGAGATCAACGCTAATCATGAGGTTGTGAGAACCCTTGACCGCAGGGGCCTATGGCTTGTCCAGACACCGCAGTTTTTCAGATACTCCGACCTGATCGAGGCTCATAGGAAAGCGGATAAGGAGCATTGGGAGGACGTAACCGATGATTGCCTCCTTGTGGAAAGACTGGGTATAAAGGTAAGAATTGTAGTGGGGCCAAGGAATAATATCAAGATGACATATCCTGAGGATAAAGACCTCCTGCCGAGTTTGCTTTCTTCGAGAGCGTCAAAAATTAAGGATAACTAATGATAAATGGGAATAAATACGCCCTGAGGCTTGGAACGCGGGGAAGCAGGCTTGCAATGGCCCAGAGCAACTGGGTCAAGGAAAGGATCGAGGCAAAAGGTCTAAAGGTGGAGATAGTCCCTATAAAGACCCTGGGGGACAAGATTTTGGACGTTCCCTTGAGTAGGGTTGGCGGCAAGGGGCTCTTTGTCAAGGAGATCGAGGAGGCCCTCTTGAGGGGCGATATAGACCTTGCCGTGCACAGCATGAAGGATGTGCCTGCAGAACTTCCGGAGGGCCTGGGCCTTGTGGTATTTCCAAAGAGGGAAGACCCAAGGGATGCGCTCATATCACGAGGCGATCTGAACATCGGCGATCTTCCGAAAGGGGCGAGGGTCGGCACCAGCAGCCTCAGGAGATCAGCCCAGTTGCTTAACCTCAGAAATGACCTTTCCATTGTCTCACTAAGAGGTAATGTGGATACAAGACTTCGAAGGCTTCGAGATGGCGGGCTGGATGCCATAGTGCTTGCCTGTGCCGGGTTGAGACGCCTGGGCTATGCGGATATTATAAGTTACGGGCTTGAATGGGAGTATTTCCTGCCGGCGGCAGGCCAGGGTGCCCTGGGACTTGAGGCCAGGGAAGATGACGGCCCTACCATAGAGGCGATAGCCTTTTTGAACGATAGTACTACAGAGCTTGTGGTCAGGGCTGAGAGGGCCTTTTTGAAAGAGCTTGAAGGAGGATGTCAGGTGCCCATTGCCTGCCATGCGGAGCTGGATGGAGACCTCATAAGGATCGCAGGCATGGTTTCCGAGCTTGACGGGTCAAGGGTCGTGAGGGATCAGATAAAAGCGGGGAAGTCCTCGCCGGAAGCCGGCGGGGTGGAGCTTGCTGAAAGGCTGAAGGCCATGGGAGCATTGGAGATATTACGCAGGATATATGCGCTAGATCAAACCAGGCCCTAATGACAGAGATATTTTGCCGCCTCTGAGCATGGGATTTTTTTGTTCGGTTTTCCGCTCTAACCCCCATGCCCTATTGGAGCACAACGAAGGATGAAAATCACCCCCACCCTGCCTCCCCCGTCGAGGGGGAGGAGTGAAGAGAAGGGACATTTTCATATAAAGGGCTTGACGATATTTTTCACTTTGGCGAGGAACGGCCCACAATTTCCCTTACCCCTTGCAGCGGAGGGTCGCGGGACAGGGTTTTACGGTAAATAGGGTTGATATTTCCAGGTATCGGGAAAGGGATAGTCAGTGTCTGAAGCTGGTAAAGGAAAGGTGTATCTGATAGGAGCAGGGCCGGGTGATATCGGGCTTTTGACCCTTAAAGGCAAGGAGTGCCTTGAGAGGGCGGATGTGGTGGTTTATGACGAGCTTGCCAACAAGTCCTTTCTGGGTTTTGCAAAGAAGGAAGCGGAATTTCTATATGTGGGAAAGAAGGCCGCTCACCACAGTCTCCCACAGGAAAAAATAAATGAACTATTAGTTGACAGGGCCGCCAGGGGCCAGGTAGTAGCCAGGCTCAAAGGGGGCGATCCTTTCATCTTCGGAAGGGGGGGGGAGGAGGCATCGGAGCTTGCTGCTGCAGGGATACCCTTTGAAGTGGTTCCAGGGGTGACCTCCGCCATAGCCGTCCCCGCCTACGCAGGTATCCCCCTTACGCACCGGGATTTTACCGCTACGGTTGCCCTGGTTACCGGGCATGAGGATCCGACAAAGGGTGAGTCTAACATTGCCTGGGATCATTTGGCTCATTCAGCAGGAACTATTGTCTTTCTTATGGGGGTTGGCAACCTTTCCCGTATCTGCTCGGAACTTTTGAGGGCGGGGAAATCCCCCGCCACCCCTGTTGCAGTTATTGAAAGAGGGACGCTGAACGCGCAGAAGACTGTTGCAGGCAACCTTGAAACCATTGGCGGCCTTGCGGCTGAATCGAACATCAGGCCTCCTGCGATTATCATTGTGGGAGATGTCGTCGGGCTGAGAGACAAGCTCGGGTGGTTTGAAAAGAGGCCGCTTTTCGGCCGTCGTATAGTGGTGACAAGGGCAAGAGAACAGGCCAGCCGCTTCATGACGATGCTTACGGAACTGGGCGCTGAATGTGTGGAGTTCCCGACCATAGAGATCATTCCCCCTGCCTCCTGGGAGGATATGGATGAGGCCGTCAGGGACCTCAAGGATTTTAACTGGATAGTTACTACATCAGTAAATGGGGTCGGATATTTTCTTGAAAGGCTCTATGCGGCCGGAAAGGATGCGCGGGATCTTAAAGGTATCCGGGTGGCTGCTATCGGCCCTAAGACGGCAGAGGCATGGCATGGAGCCGGAATCAAGCCGGACCTGGTTCCGGAAGAGTATGTCGCCGAGGCCGTTATCGAATCCTTTAAGAGATACGACCTTTCGGGCTCCTCCGTATTGATACCCAGGGCAGAAGAGGCAAGGGAGATTCTGCAAGATGGGGTTGCCGCTATGGGGGCCAGGGTGAGGGTCGTGACGGCCTACAGAACCGTAAGACCCGTAAGGGAGGTCCAGGCGATGAGGGAGCTTCTGAAAGAAGGCCTTATTGATATGGTTACATTCACAAGCTCTTCCACGGTTAGGAATTTTATGGGGATGTTCTCTGATGAAAGGGCCGAACTCATGGAGTGGATGAGGCATACCTCAGTTGCCTGCATAGGCCCCATTACCGCAAAAACCGCCAGATCTGAAGGTCTTAAGGTGGATCTGGTGCCTGAGAGCTATACCATAGAGGCGTTTGCCTCGGCTATCCGCGAACACCTTGAGCGAAGCTGAGGTGCTTATCTGGTAATACTTTTTGGGAAATAGGCACGCTGCCCAGGCTATTGAAAAACGCAATCTTGCTGATATTTCTTCATTCCTCGGTATCAGCTCAAAAATCCGGGGTAGGTGCGGCTTCAGCCGCACTTGAACTGCGCGCCCTGCGCCTGAAGGCGCACCTACAGAACCTGATTCCTGGTCTGCATGGTCTGGTCAGGGCAAAGCCATCCCCCCAACTATTGAACTGATACATTCCTCGTCATTGTTGCGAACTGCTTCAAAGACTTCAGATGTAGGTAGTGCCCATCCGGAAATGGCTATTTTCACCGATTTAGGCGTTGGGCTCAAATTTTAATCCTCGAAATACTTCAATGTATTTCTTGCCAAGCTAACCGGGCCGTTTAATGGAGACGGCTTTCCGGAGTGACATCTTCCTCAGTTTTGCCCTGTCTACTTCGACTCCCAAGCCTGGCCCGGGAATCTCTCCGGCTGCCCCTCCCAGATCAAAGGTGACATCACGGGTGGTCAGGTTTTCAGAAAGCAGATACGAATCGTAGGAGCCGTCAAAATAGCTCGCATCCGCGCAGCTAAGGGCAAGTGCCCTGCCTGCAGCGGAAAGGATACCTGATTCACCGAGATGGCAGCCTATCTGAAATCGGATTGCAGCCTTGCGCAGATAGTCCAGCATCGCAATGCACCTTCCGAATCCGCCGCATTTTGACAGACGCACATTGATCATGGAAAAGGAACGTTCTTTTTCTATTTCAATTATTTCTCCCATACTGCACGCGGATTCATCCGCCATGAGTTCGGCGCCTGCCTCCTTGAATGCCTTCGCCACATCCGGATATGCCTTGTCCCCTGGAGGAAGCGGCTGTTCGACCACGGTTACGTGGAATGAATTGATAAAGCTGAGGTGTTTGATGGCCAGGGCTTTGTCCCAGCATCCGTTTACATCTATCCTGATTTCACATCCATCCCCCAGCGCTTGCCGTATGCAATCAAGCGATTTTATGTTCCATTCCAGATCGGGGCCTACTTTTACGCGCACCTTGTCTATCTTGAAAAGATTGATTTGTTTACAAAAATGCTCCAACTTATCAACTGTTGCAATTGGAAGGATTACACCGTAATGGATAAGCTCGGTTGAATGGTCCGGCGGCAGAAACTGCCTTATCCCGATATTGCCTTTTTTTGCCAAAGCATCCAGAAGTGCGATCTCGAGGGCGCAAAGAGCGCTGTTTGAGCCCTTGTCATCAGGAAGGTTCTTAATAAAAGACCATAATTGAGTGTGGTCCTCAATGTTCCAGGGAAAATCTTTCCTGCCGGTGATGGTCTTGAGGGAGGCTAAGGCTGTAACCTGGTCTTCGCCGGTAACATACCGTCTCGGGGCCCCCTCTCCGAATCCTGTCAAGTCTCCTTTGTCTGCAAGCACCTCTACGATGACATTCTTTACGGATCGCCCTTCCTTCATGGAGTGGGAGAAATCGGTTATAAATGTCAACTCGATAGGATAAATTAGTATTTCTTCAATACGCATAAAGGATAGCTCTTAAAAACCCCGTCAGGACGGAGGGTCGGTCGGCAGGAAGATATGGAAGGTAGTTCCTTCATTATGCTTGCTTTCTACCTCAATGGAACCTCCGTGATCAAGCACATTCTGATGGGCTATAAAGAGCCCTAATCCTGTTCCGCTGTGAAGATCACTCTTGTGCTTTGTGGTGAAGTAAGGATCGAATATCTTGTCCTGCATTGCCTCAGGGATGCCGGGACCGTTATCGCTTATCTTAAGCGTTATTCCTTTGCGTGTTCCGTTATCAGAGGAGGGCCCTGTAATTACCGTGATCTTTCCTCCCTGTGGGGTAAAATCAATGGCATTGGAAAGTATATTAAGTATAATTTGCTTAAATTTTTCGGGATCAAGCCATATTTGATCCAGGGCCAGATCATAGTCTTTAACAAGTTCAACCTGTTTTCCTTTACTTCTCGGAGAAATAAGCAGGATCATCTTATCAATCAGGTCGTGGATGGAGGCAAACTCGAAATGGGGTTTTTTTGTCTTCACCAGATCGAGCAGCTCAGTTATCAGGTTATTGATTCGCTGGATCTCCTCCATGGCAAGTTCATAGAACTGATTTCGAAATTCCTCGTCATCAAATTTGCGGGGGAGCATCTGGATGAAGGTTCCTATGGCTGTCAGGGGATTCTTTATCTCATGGGCAAGTCTGGCTGCGATGTCGCCTAGAAAGGAGAACTTATCCATCCTGCTTAAGAGAGCATGGGAACGCTTCAACTCCTCCATCCTGTCCTTGAGATTTCTATAGAGCCTTGCGTTTTCGATTGCTATTGCGATCTGGGGGGTGAATAGTTCAAGGGTTTCCCTTGTCTCAAGCGGTACGCCCCTTCCGTCAACAGCGTCTGTGGCAATTACTCCGATGACCTTTGATCTTGTTATTAGAGGGGCTACGTAAACGGAAGTGGGCTTTCCTTCCACCAAAATAACATTTTCCCGGTTGAGCTTTGAGCTTGTCACTTCCGGTATGTATTCTGATTTGCCGGTGTTTGCAACCCTTGCCAGTATGTTGTTTACCTTGGTCAGACTAACCCTGTATTTCTTTATGCTTTGAGGCATTTCCCCTTCAAAACCTATTCCGTGGACAAACTCCAGGGAGTTGTCCTGACTGTTTACAAGCATTATCACGGCCCTGTTTATCTTGCAGACATTGGCAAGTATGCTCATTATAACCGTGAGAAGCTGCTCCAGCTCCAGTATTGAAAGGATCGCCTTTCCGGTTTCCTGAATGGCCTCAAGCTGTCTGACCCTGCGGTTGAGTTCCACATTGAGTCCGGTGACTTCCTCGTATTTTCCCTCCAGGAGCTGTTTGTCCTTCTCCATCTCAAGGATCATTTCCCTGAGCATGGCTCCGGGGGTGAAAAAGCGAGAAAAAAACTCTCCCAGCCGATTGGATATCTGCCATTCCAACTGGAATTCACAGTAAGGATCTCCATTAAAAAAACAGGCGCTTTCGGTAAGAGTAAGAGGTCGTCCACTCCAGATAGTAGGGAGAAATGTGTACATCCCTTGATTATATAGGCAAATGTCTTTGGAATGAACCATATCCGGGGCCCAGTACAGCCTAACTGTGGCGTTGCTCTTGCCTATGGCTGTAAGTTCAACCCTCTTGTTTCGGTTGAACTTGTCGTTTATCTTCTGGACATGCCTCAAGCCCTTCTCTGATGACCAGAAGGCCTTTACAAAAAACTTCTGTATATATCCCAACGATGCGTTTTCAATGGCGAACTTGGCAATCTTGTAAGGAGCGTTGTCATCTCCCAGGGCAGATTTGGCTCGCTGAAACAGCTTTACAACTACTTCGGCCGGGACCCAGTTATGCGGGTCAGTCAAAAAGGAAATGGGGCTCTTGAAGGAATCAATCTCAGGATGGAGATCGGAAATTATGGGGGCGAGATCAGCTATTCCGCATGTCTTGAGGTACTCAAGGATTGGTTTTACATTTACGCAGCATGTCTGCCGTTCCATCCAATACCCTTCATCTCTTTATTTCGGCTTCTAGGCCGCAACCGGCAGGAGGGCCGCAGGCCTTATCTCAAGTTCTGCATAGGCCCCTCCGCTTATCTGTGGATATTTCTTCCATTCATACCACTGGGCCGGGTCCCTGTAAATATAGCTTTCGAGACACTTCAATACGACTGCGCCATGAGAAAGCCCTTGCGGGTCGGATATCATCTCCCGCATTTCAGCCAAATCATGCACTATAAGTTTGTAGGAATTGAGGGATGCCCTCTTTAGGACTGCGAAGACGATGGCCGCATCTGTCCTCTTCTGCAGCAGTGTTATGGTTCTATCTGCTCCGGTTCGCTTGCCCAGGAAAGTCAAGGCTTCATAGGGAGAAGGTCTCCACTCGGAAATCTCGTCGCACTGAGTGACTATGACCCTATTCTTTCTGAGTTCATCTATTGCGCAACGAACTATACTGCCCCTTTCAGCGGCATCAATAAGGTTTACCCCATATTGCCTGGCCATTGAAAAAGCTTGTTTTTTAAGAGTCTTAGTCTTAAATTTTGCTATCATTGAAACCGGCAGGCCATGAATGGCCATGAGCACAGGAATATACTCTATCGCCCCGTAATGCCCGGTAACAATGATAACCCCTTTCCCTCCGGCCAATGCATTTCGCACCTTTTGGATCCCTGATGGATCAATGGCATTGTCAAAAAAAACATGCGTATTTGAAGGTGATTCAAAGGCCATATAGAGCTTCTCATAATAGTGAGAGCTTATGCCCCTGAATACGTCTTGCTTGAGCTTGTCGGAATTAAGGGAAGCATGTCTTCCCTGCAGGGCCTCGTCGAGCGCGGCGTGTATATTTTTCTTTTCTTCTCTGTTAAGGAAGTAATACAGCGCCACCAGAAATGAAATGATGAACCTGCTGACAGTCCATCCAAACAATAAATAAAGGGAAAGGTTAAATCTGCTCTGAAGAAAATTGCTCAGCCCTGCTTTCATGGTAATGCTCCTTTGGTAAGGTAATGCCGATTCAAGTTCGCCGATAGACGGAAAAATTTTCGCCCTTAGAACAAAAAAGCAAATGCCATACCATTGAAATCACATGGAACTCTATGGACCGCGCCAAAGACTATTTGGTTTATAACCCATTAATTCATATAGTGATAATGCACTATTTGTTTGAGCCGTTATATAATCGAATCGATTATCATTTGGAAAAATATCTCCGGCGCCGCACCGAATATTGTGCAGCTTTGTAACCTTTATTGTGCTCTCTGATACGATATCCCTTCTCCACGGAATATTTTGTATTACATAAAGTAAGATTGAGCGTAAATACTCTGTGCGGGGGTATAGGCAGGCTCCCATAATCGAAAAACCTTTCATTGACTGGCTATCATTTTTGTGTTGCGATACATCGTGATCTGCCCTAAAAAGAAAGAAAGGTTCATCTAAACAAACTGACAAACCCTTCAATTATATCAATTGGTGAAGAATGAATACAAGAAAAAAAGCTACAATATTGGTTGTTGATGACGAAAAAGGGGTAAGGCAATCCTTCGACCTCGTGCTTAAGGATAGTTATCAGGTCTTGCTTTCCGGCTCTGGCAGCGAGGCGAGGGGCGTGCTTTCAAAGAGGAAGGTTGATATTGTTCTCCTGGATATAATGCTGCCTGATATCAATGGTATGGATTTGCTTCAAAGCATTAAGGAAACAGATCCGAATACCGAAGTTATCATGGTGACGGCGGTCAAGGAAATCCAGACGGCGGTCAAGGCAATCAAAATGGGAGCCTATGAATACATTATAAAGCCTTTCATGGTGGATGACGTCTTAACTATCATAAGCCGAGCCTTGGAAAAGAAAAAACTGGTCGAACAGGTTGCATATCTGAAGGATGAACTTGATAGATACGGCAAGTTTGAACGGATTGTAGGCTCAGACAAGAAGATGCTTGAAATATTCGAACTGATCCGCTCGATATGCGACAGCGATGGGGCGGTGCTGATACAGGGAGAGAGCGGGACGGGTAAAGAGCTTGTTGCAAGGGCGGTTCACAATCAAAGTTCAAGAAAGAGCTGTCCATTTATAGTCATCAATTGTGCTGCAATACCGAGAACATTGATGGAAAGTGAGCTTTTCGGCCATATCAAGGGCGCTTTTACAGGTGCTACCAATACAATCATAGGAAAGCTGGAGCTTGCCGACAGGGGTACCGCCTTCCTGGATGATATTGACTGCCTTGAAGTGAACATGCAGGCGAAACTCCTTAGAGTGATACAGGAGAAGGAATTCGAAAGACTGGGCAGCAACAAGGTCATCAAAAGCGACGTGAGATTCCTTGCCGCATCCAATAAGAATCTTCCTGATCTCATTGAAAAGGGTCTTTTCAGAGAGGATCTCTTCTATCGCCTCAATGTGTTTCCAATCTTTATTCCGCCGCTCAGAGAAAGAAGAGGCGACATACCGGTATTGCTTGCTCATTTTCTCGAACAGCACGCCAAAAGAAGCGGCAAGCCCCGGAGGAGCTTCTCTCAAGAAGCCTTGAACATCTTAACGGAATATGACTGGCCCGGAAACGTAAGAGAGCTTCAGAATCTTGTGGAGAGACTCGCGACCATCACAAAGGAGCCTGTCATAGGTCTCAGGAATCTCAATACGCTCAGCATCGGAAGAAAGCCCATTAAGGATATGACACTCAAGGATGCTGTAAACGCCTTTGAGAGACAATACATCACCGACGTTCTCGACTCGGTCGGCTACAGCCGTAAGAAGGCCTCTGAACTCCTTGGCGTTCATCGAAACACCCTTCTTTCAAGGATGACCGAATTGGAAATAAAGGCTGAGTAGCCCGAGAAAACGCATCTCAGTGCACGGCAATCTGTGCACTCTTCAAGATCAGTCATGCCTGGTCATTGCTGCTATCTGTCTGAATTAAATACACTCTTCTAACTGAAGCCCTCGGGCACGACTCTTGCTATGATTACAATCAGTTCCATGATGGACGGCCCTAATATGGGTATGATTGATACCTAATCAGGCCAGATCGGCATGTCACGATCTATGCAAAGCCATCTCCCCGGATATTGAGCTGATGCATAACCAGCATCTGGAAATGAGATAGTTTTGTTGAGTTCAAGCCAAGCGATAATTTTAACCACAGGAATACATGGACATATTTCAAGGATTAAAATTTGAGCCCAACGCCGAAATCGGTGAAAATAGCCATTTACGGATGGACACTAACTGCCATGCCCTGGCAGGGCACAACGAAGGATGAAAATCACCCCCACCCCTCCCTCCCCCGTCGAGGGGGAGGAGGTAAGGGAAGGGCCATTTTCATATAAACTATGAGGTTAGGCAGGTTGTCAGCAGTCACTGGATATGTGGTGTCGGCAATGATGGATGATGAACGCAAAATGATAAATCCGGCAGCGCCTGCGGCGCGGCAGAATAAGAAGGGGGTTCTCGAGCCTTATGGAATATAACGCGGGTGATGGGAAAAGGATCCTCCTGGTGGACGACGACACGGGCGTAAGCGATGTGTGCTCTCAGATGTTGAAATATCACGGTTATGAAGTAACTCCCTCCATAACAGGCGAAGACGCCATAGATTTATTCTCCGTGGGGCATTTTGATCTCGTGATCCTGGATGTAGGGCTGCCGGGTATCAGCGGCTTGGACTGTGCTAGAGAACTAAGGCGCCGCAGACGAGATGTAAAGATATTGATAAGCAGCGGGGATTGTGCGGAATTGAAAAGGCAAAAGGCTCCCGTATCAAGCAACTTTCATGTGCTTCAGAAGCCTTATACGATGAGCGAGCTTATCTGCAGTGTCAGTAATGTCATGGGCGCGAATTCAGAGGCCAGTTCTTCTATTCTTTGATGACTGTAACTTCGCATTTGATGCCGTATTTGTCTATCTTGGCGTGAAGCGTAGGCCTTGAAAGCCCCAGCATCCTGGCGGCCCTTGAACGGTTTCCTCCCGATATTCTAAGCGTCTCTGAGATAAGGATGCATATCGCCGATCTCATCGAGAAAAACCGTTCCTCCGTCTGCCTGTTCTATCTTGCCTATCCTCCGGTGGGCTGCGCCGGTAAAGGCGCCTTTTTCGTAACCGAAGAGTTCGCTTTCAAGCAGAGTCTCGGGGATAGCGACACAATTAATTATCAGAAAGGGTTTTTGTGACCTTAGACTGTGCTGATATATGGCCCTTGCCACCAACTCCTTCCCTGTCCCGGATTCACCCCTGACAAGCACGGTGGCGTCTGTTGGTGAAACCCTGCCTATGGCCTTATAGACATCCTGCATCGCCCTGCTGGTTCCGATTATCGCTTCGCCGCCTATCAACAAGGAGTCGGGGTTAAGGTCCACATGGCTCCTCATGAATTTTCCGGCCTCAAGCGCCTTTCTTATCACTTCAAGCATCTCGGGGATATCGAAAGGCTTGAGTATGAAGTCAAAAGCTCCGAGCTTGGTAGCCTCAATCGCAGTCTCTGTCGTGCCGTAGGCGGTCATGATTATTACAGGGAGTTTTGGCTCCTGTTCGTGGATGAGTTTGAATGTCGCAAGACCGTCCATTCCAGGAAGACGCACGTCAAGTATAGTGAGGTCAACTGCCTGGCCGCACACTATCGGATACGCAGCCTCACCCGATGCGGCGCAGATGACCTTGTAACCCTCTTCGAGGAGAAGCTTTTCAAAACTGCGACGCAACTGGTCGTCATCGTCAACTATAAGAACTGTGCTCATTGAACGAATTCCTTAACCGGAAGCGATATGACAAAGGTAGTGCCCTTTCCTTCGGTGGAGATGATATCCAGCCACCCACCGTGCTGTTCTACTATTCGGGCTGCTATGCTGAGTCCGAGCCCCGTTCCCTGTTCCTTGGTTGTGAAAAAGGGCTGGAGCACCTTGTCCTGAAGAGCAGCAGGAATGCCTGGACCGTTGTCGGAAATCTTTATTACAGCCGTTCTTCCCCTTTCCGGATCATCTTTTTCTTCCTCCTTGATCCGGATTATTCCACCCCTTTCCATCGCCTCGCAGGCATTGACGAAGATATTTACCATAACCTCTTTTAGCTGCTCAGGGTCGGCTGAGACCTGGGGAAGAGTTCCATCTCTTTCCAGAATAACATCAACCTCATAATTGGTAAGCCTGTGCCGCATAAGCTGAATGGTAAGATCAACGACCTCTGATGGTGTTATCATTTGGGTCTTAAGCTTGGGAGGCCTTGAGAATTCAAGAAAATTCTGCACGATGTTATCTATGTGACGAATCTCCTCCGATATGACCTGAAAGTCTTCCTTCTGGTCTGTATTGAGAGACAAGGCGCGGCCCAAAGAAAAAAGGCGCATCTTCACCGAGGTCAGAGGGTTCCTTATGCTGTGCGCTGTTCCTGCTGCAAGTTTTCCTATGAGTGCCATCTTTTCCGACTGCAAGAGTGTCTCTCTGCTCCTTGCAAGCTCCAGGTGGGTCTTGTCCATGTCCCTCATGAGTCCTTGAACGCTGGTGCTTAAGGCTTTAACTTCATCTCCTCCCGAGGAGCCTTTGGGATTTGTGGCCAAGGTCAATCTTTTGAGTGGATCAAGTATCTGCCTTATAATGAAGAAGGCCAGTATGAGACCCAGAAGTATCACCAGGGTTATGGCAGAAAATGCTGCCGCCCTGAGTGTCCTGGCCAACAGGATGCTCTGTTCCCAGGTCTTGCTTATCATCTGTCTGTGAAGCCCTTTGAACTCATCGCACCTCTTGAGAACCTCCATGAACTGGCTTCGGACCTCCTTATGCAGTTCAGAGGTGTATCCCGGGTCTGCTTTCTTGTGGAGGGAAAGGAGCCTGTCTTTGAGTTCAACGTAGAAAAAATAGTCCTTTTCTATTGTTTTTATCTTTTCCCGTTCTTCCTCTGATGAGGCCCTGGAATTAGCCTGATCAAGCCTGTCCTTGAATATCTGCCTGTATTCGCCAAGCTGTTTTATCCATTCAGGATCTCCGTCCAGGAAATAGTATGATAGGAAGCCTTTTTGATTTATAAGAGCCTTTTCAAGCTCTTCAGCGGTTTGAAAGGCCGTGATCTCCCTGTTAATGAGGGATCCCAGAATGTCATCCGTCCTGTGTGTGTACCACACGAGAACAAATGCGCCTGAAATGGTTACAACAATAAGCCCCGTTATCATGGCAACGATGCGGCTTCTAAGTGTAAAGTGCCGGGGCATACCCCTCCTGTCCTTCAGGGCCATATCTCAATTGTCGGGTAAAGCCCTTTTAAACGGCCTTCTTGATAAGGTTGGATGGTATTATAGGAAATATCGTGGGTCTTTTGCGCGTGGCCTCTCCCATTGCTTCCATCGAAAAAGGCCCCGTTGGCTTCAAGTATGTGCTCAATGCGCTGTCTGAATCTTTCCACAAAGGTGGATCCGCTCCCCTCAAAGGTCATGTCACCCAATTGTAGAGTCCCATCAATCCCAACCAATCTTTCAAGGGGGATGGAATGCGTTTCAAGATCCTCCTGCTGTCTCACCAGTCCCCACACCAGATGCTCCCCCGGGATTTCAACGGGATTCTTGCCGTCAATTATCGTGTGAGGCATTACTATGGTATTTGCCCCAATGATCAAAGGGGCATTTTCCCTTCCCCTGAGGAAGGAATTGAATCCTACAAAGACTCTACTGCCAAGTCTTGCATCTATGACGCTTGCTCCATGCGCCGTGACATTGTATCCCTCGAGATTCGATCTTATGATGTAACAGTTCTCCTGGGCGTTGGCGCCAGTTCCCATCCAGGCATCCTCAAGGTAAGCCTTTTCTGCTACAAGCACGTTTTCGCTCAGGTGGGTCTTCCCTTTAACAACCGCATAATGACTGAGCGACGTGCCCTGAGGAACATGCAAAGGCACTTTTCGCTTTACGAGGTCGAAAACCTTCTGAAATTCAGATTTCCTCCTGTTGATAAAGTCAATAAATACGCCTCCCGGTTGCCCGCCCGGCTCCATGAAAACATATCTGTTAAGTTTGTCGGCCGGGTACTGATAGGTAAATTCAAAAAAACCTTCAGCTCTTATCCATAATCTTCCAGGGGTTATAGTCTTATGCGCTATTTCGCCGACTTGAAGATATGCATAAGGGCCTATTACGCAGTCATGGACGGTTGTAAGATCAATGGTGCTGAATGGTCCCAGGAAGCATCCTTCAACCGGGGAGCCGTGGATATTGGCATAATGAAAGGATGCGGTGTTTCTTATGGTAAAATCCTCAGGATCTTCCGGATCGTGGGAGAAGTTATGGACGAGGTTTTTTATAAGCATACTATCCTTTATCCTGATCACCTCGTCATCAAAGACCGTCATCTCCATCCCGCCAAGCTTGATGGTTTCCCCTTTCGCCTTAAGCTCATCGCCCCTCACATTGCTCTTGTAGATTACTGAGTCATCAACCGTGCATTTCCCCAGAAAATATGAGCCTGCAAGGCTTGATCTGCTGAAACGGAAATGGAGGGGATGGAGGTGGGTAAGACCATAATAAGCATAAAATTTCAGCATCTGGGTGAGAGGAACAGCGTTTCTAATGTATGGTCCTGCGTCAAAACGCCTTTCCCTGAGATTAATGTTTACCCTCTCAGTGATTCGATCAAGTGTCTTTTCTAGTTCTCTCATCCTAGTTCTCTTTTCAAATCATTCTTTAATTATTTAGCAACGGCGCTTATTGGCATACCCATCAAAGGCCAAAGGATATAGATAGAAAATGCGACAAACAACATCAAAAGAATGCTTGCGGGAATCCCGTACATGAAGAACTGACCAGGCGTAAATTGCTTTGAGTCGTAAGCGATCGCGTTAGGGGCTGCTCCGACAAGAAGAAGAAACGGCATGCCGGCGGTAACAAGGGATGCAAAGAGTATAACATGGGCACTTACTCCGAGATAGGGCGCAATAACAAGTGCTACCGGAAGTGATATCGCTATAGCGGCCACATTCATAATGAAGTTGGTCATAACCATGACAAAGAAGGCTATGCTCATTACGAATACAAACCAGTTGGATTCCTTGAACATGGCGAGCCAGTTAACTGCGAGCCATTTCGCGGCACCGGTATCCCACAGGCAGAACCCGATGCTCATGGCTCCGGCAAAAAGGAGTATGATGTTCCACGGTATCTCCTCAAGGTCCCTAATGTCCAGGACCCTGAATACAAAGAAAAGTACGGTTGAGATCAGAATTAGGGCGGTCTTGTCAATGGGCTCAAGGGCAGGGATAAATGATTTAAGCGACATTACGGCGATACAGGAAAGCACTATGACGGCGGCAAGAATTTCCCTTCCGGTAATGGGGCCAAGTTCTGAATTAAGCTGTCTGGCCTTGGCTCTTAACCCTTCGATTACCTTTTTTTCAGGCCTGCAGAATATCATGAAAAAACCCCAGAGTGCAAAGGTCATGAGCCATCCGACAGGAAACATGTAATAGGTGAGTTCAAAGAAACTCACATTCTTGCCGGCTATGTCATTAAAAAAGCCAATGGCCACTGCGCCGCGAGCCGCCCCGAGCAAGGTGATTATGCTGCCGGCCCCCGCCACATAGGCCATGCCCATAAAGAGCGCCCTACCAAACCTCGTGGGCTTTTCTCCCTCCCCATAGAGGGCGTAGATAGTTAGAAAAAGGGGATAGACAGTTGCCGCGACCGCCGTGTGAGCCATTACGTGGGTAAGCGCCGTAGTTACCAAAAAACATCCAAGGAGTATCATGCTGGTTTTCTCGCCTACAATGTCCAGCATTTTGTACGCGAGACGTCTGGTGAGTCCGGTCTTTGTAAACACAAGGCCGATTACAACAGAGGCAAAGATAAACAGCACTGAAGGATCCATGAAGTCCTTAAAGGCAACCTTTGCAGGCCTTATTAGAAAAAGCGCCTGCAGGATGCCGATCGCAAGGCTTGTCACCCCTATTGGAACCACCTCAAAGACCCACCAGGTGCCTGCAAGGAGAAAAACCGCCAGCGCGCCCTTGGCCTCCTTGGAAAGAGCAAAGTGCTTTCCAAGCGGGTCAATCGCGTCAGGCCAGGGTGGAGAGTAATAAACAACTGCGAAAAGGAAAACGCCAACAAGTATAAAGATGATTCGGCTCCATGAAATGCCGGCATTGTTATTCGTCATTATATTTGCTCCTCTTAGGTCATTTGATTTCTATATTGCGCATGTCTTGATTCTCTGACATATTTCCTTGAACACATCAGTAAGCCTCAATATCCCGACAATCTCCTTGCCATTGGTAACAAGAAGAGACTGGTGATGGCCGACTACCAATTGGTGGATAGCCTCATCCAGGGTTGATTCATCTTTCACATATTCCCCCTTTGCAGGCTTGTACATGATATCCTTAATCATTATGGAGGAGGCCTTTTTGCAGATGTCGTCCAGGGGCTTTTCCCAAAGATGGAAATGTTCCTGCATGGAGCGGATAAACAGGGGGCTGAGACCTGTGCGTGAAAACGAGGATGAATCCCCGAAATCCTTGTACCGAGGCTCAAGAGCCCGCAGTACATCAAGCTGGCTAAGCTTGCCTACGATCTTATTTTTCTTGTTATAGACCAGAATGGCCCTGTGTTTGTACCTGGTTTGATCAAATACCTTCTGTGCCTCCTCAAGGGCCATGACTGCCTCGTAGAGGCTTGCATCCTCAGAGCAGGTGGCATAGGAGGAAAGAGGTACCATCAGATCTTTCACCATTATTGTTTTCATTCCAACGTCTCCTTAACCGTATAGAAAATACGGTATCAGCTCAAATATCCGGGGGTAGGTGCGGCTTCAGCCGCACGTGAACCGTGCGCCCTGCGCCTAAAGGCGCACCTACAGAACCTGATTCCTGGCCTGCATGTCCTGGTCAGCGCAAAGCCATTCCCCCAATTATTGAGCTGATACAACATACGATACTTTCTCATATTCTGAAGCAGCCATGCTCACCCATTGAAGAGCCTTACCAGAGCTGATTCAGGGAAATAGTCAATAATATTAAGACATCCATAATCCTGGTGGATGCGGAATATCTCTTCTGTTTTCATCCTCAGAGCCTGCGCGAGAATGACCCTGTTGGTCCCGCCATGTGCCACGATAACGATTTTGCCGCCTTTATTAGCGTCGAAAATCTTTTCCATGCAGTTAATTATTCGATGGGAAAACTCAGAGAGGGTCTCGGCTCCTCCGGGAGCGCGATAATTGAGTGGATCAGCTTGGCGTTTTGAAAGTTCTTCAGCGTAATTTTCCCTCAAGTGGGAAAGGGTTGACCCTTCCCAAGCGCCGAAATACATCTCGCGCAAATCCTTTTCCACTTTTACAGGGACGTCGTGATGGCAAGCGATTATCAGAGCCCCGGCATGGGCCCTCTTGAGGTCGCTTGCATAAATCGCAGAGACCGTAGCAAGCTTGAGCCTCTTTGCAGCCATCTCCATCTGAAGGATGCCTGTTTCGGTCATATCAACGTCGGTGTGCCCATAAATGGGAAATGAGGCAAAATCCATAACCTGCCCATGTCGTAGAAGATATAACCTGTTAATCCTGTTCATGTGGCTCGACTATATTTGTTGATGACTGAGTTGTCAATCAGTTTTGTCTTTACGGAGCAATGGACTTTCCCGCCGAACACTAGTAGATTATAGATGTATGTTGAGCCTTACGAGGGGTTATTGCATTGGATAAGACGAAAAAGGACTGCTATGGAGTGCTGGATAAGGTTTTTCCCATTGGCTCCGATGGACTCAGGGAGGTTGTGGCCGGCTGTTTTGACTGTCCGGTCAAGAGGGAATGCTTGCAGGATGCACTTAAGACAAAGGACGGGCTTGGATTCAGGGCGCAACTACTGGAAAGGGCTCCCGCCGAAGGCGTAACGGGTTTCTTAAGGAGATGGTCTCAGATGAAGGAGATTAACAGGCGATTGAAGGAAGAGAAAAGATGAGCCTGGAGCTGACCTGCCCGGCTTGCGGCTTCACGAGACCCGTTGATGATAAAAAGGTTCCGGAAAACGCGCGGCGGGCGATATGCCCGAGGTGCAAAAGCAGGTTTCCATTTTCAAGAGGAGAGATAAGTTACGTCCAATCTGCGCCTTGTGCCGCAAGTTTGGGGGGCTCAGGCGACAGGGATATTTCCAGAGGTCAGGGCGATGACTCGGCGGGTTTTTTTGGCCTTGCCATTGCCGCTACCATTTCGGCGGCTTGTTCACCCAGACGTTTTTTTTCTTCATCGGCAATCAAATATAGTCTGAGGGAATCCTTCGCAGTGGGCCTGCTTATGGGAGGGGCCGGGGCAATGCTCGCTTTCTTGGTGAGGGTGCTGTTTTACGGGCCTGTAGATGCCTTTTTCGGGATGAGTCCGGATGGAAGGGGAACGGGTCCAGCATGGCTTATCAGAGGTCTTATGGCAGGTCCTGTCTATGCGTCAGCCAATATAGTCGCCTCAAGCGTATTTCTTCATATATGCCTTTTGATCGTAAGAGGAGGAAAGAATGGTTTCGGGGCGACCTTTAGAGTAGCTGCCCTTTCACAGTTTCCTTATCTTCTCTCCTTTGTTCCATACGTAGGATACTGGCTCGCTGTTTTATGGAGCTGGGTCCTTTATCTGGTTGGCCTTAAGGAGATACACTCAATAGGCTACGGCAGGGTGGTCGCAGGGCTTTTCGTGGCATTTGGTTTCCTTGGAATATTCGCCCTTGGGGCGGCACTGAATATGATCTTAGGAATCCTGAGGACAGCCTTCTGAAAAATTGTGCTGGATATATAAAGGTGTTTTTTGTCTATGGGAAGCAGGATTGATTTTCAAGGTGTATTAAACGAGGCGCAGCTTGAGGCGGTGATGACCCTTGAGGGGCCCATGCTTGTAATAGCGGGTGCTGGAAGCGGAAAGACGAGGACCCTGGTATATAGGACGGCAAGGCTTGTCGAGGAGGGTATCCCACCCGAATCCATACTGCTTCTTACCTTTACGCGAAAGGCATCACAGGAGATGCTTGAAAGGGCTGCCTCTCTGGCCGATCCCAGATGCAGGTTCGTATCGGGAGGCACATTCCATTCACTTGCTAACAGAGTGCTCAGGAGCCGGTCGGAGCTTCTCGGATTAAAGTCTTCCTTCACCATCCTGGATCGGCCTGATATGGAGGAAATCCTTCAGTCGCTGCTTCAGGAGTTGGGAATCGCAAAGGCGGTGCTGCGATTTCCAAAGAGGAGCACCCTTGCCGGCATGGTCAGCAAGGCGAGAAACCTTGATAAGAATATTGAATGGGTTATAGAAAAGGAATTTCCCCAATTTCTCCACTGCTCGGCTGAAATAATCAAACTTGACAGGCTCTACCAGAACTATAAGAGGGGAAACGCCCTACTGGATTACGACGATCTTATATGCAATTTCAGAGACATCCTGGAGAAAAACGAAGATATCCGCAGGGAACTTGGAGATGCATTCAGATTCATCATGGTGGATGAATACCAGGATACAAACGGCATCCAGGCCGACATAGTCAAATGGCTCGGAAGCAGGCACCGGAATGTAATGGCGGTGGGGGACGACTCTCAATCCATATATTCTTTCAGGGGGGCAAACTATAAGAACATGTTTGAGTTTCCGTCCATTTTCCCCGGGACAAGGATTATCAAACTTGAAGAGAACTACCGCTCTACCCAGCCTATCCTCTCCTTTACGAACAGGCTGATGGAAAGGGCGGGACTCAGGCACACAAAGTGCCTTTTTACAAGGCGCCAGGGCGGAAACATGCCGCTTGTGGTTGATACCCGAACCGAACCTGACCAGGCTCGTTACGTATGCAACCGAATAATGAGGGAGACGGAAAAGGGACGGAAGCTCAATGAATTTGCGGTGCTTTTCAGGGCCGCCTTTCACTCCTTCGAACTGGAGGCCGAGCTTGCGAGGCAGCGCATGCCCTATGAGAAATACGGAGGATTCAAGTTTCTGGAATCCGCTCACATCAAGGATTTTCTTGCCTACTTAAGGGTGGGTGTAAACGCCGGGGATGTTGTAAGCTGGATGAGAATCCTGAAAATGGTGAAGATGATAGGCCAGACTAAGAGCAGGAGAATCGTCGAATGGATCAAAGAGCAGAATATGCCGCCAAGTGGGATAGATAAGTGGCCGGAAGCTGGGAAAAACCGTGATGATTTGAGCGCCCTTGGAAGGGCTATGGGACTTGTCGGCCTACGAAGGGATGAACCGGTCGAAGCGGCGCGGGCGGTTCTTGAATATTACGGCCCTTTGATGAAGGAGAGGTTTGACGACTACCCCAAGAGAGAAAAGGAACTTAATGAGATTATCAGGATGGCGGAGCGCTACAGGGATGTAGGAAGCTTCCTGGATGATCTGGTCCTCGAACCGCCCAGCTCAGAGGCGGATATGTCGAGAACCGGAAAGAAGGACTTCCTTACCCTCTCAACCGTTCATTCGGCAAAGGGGCTGGAGTGGTCAACCGTCTTCATCATCTGGGTAACAGAGGGACGCTTTCCATCCTCCAAGGCCTATGCCGATCCGATGATGCTGGAAGAGGAGAGGCGACTTATGTATGTGGCGGCTACAAGGGCAAAGGACTCTCTGGTGCTGTGCTATCCGGGTCAGGAGTGCATGCCGTTTTGGGCCTCCCAGGGCGGATTTGAAAGGGAGGCCAGGGGGGGGATTTCCTCATTCGTTGACGGCCTGGGTGATGACGTGGCAGAGTATCTGTCAGGGGCGGCTGCAAGGAGGATGAGATTCGAGCAGTCGGAGCCGGTAAGGAAAAAGACTGCCTCCGATTCAGGGGCAGGGCAGTTTAAGCCTGGAGACAGGGTAAGACATCCCGCATTCGGAACAGGGGTGGTATCCAGGCTTTTTGGAAAGAACAGGCTCGAGGTGCTATTTCGTGACGCGGGCCGAAAACTCCTTCAGGTAGAATTCACAAAGCTTGAAAAGCTCTAAGGAGAGGGGCGAGGTCAGGAAGTAGGGTGGAAGGAACCAGGGGCCGGAAACGAGGCTCCGGGAAAGCTCGATCATTGACCGTTGAACCTTGAACCTGGATGGAAAGGAGATGACCATGATGGAACTTACTTTGTGGAAAAATCAGCAGATAGGTCTTCTAAAGAGTGACATGGACAGGCTTTTTGACCGCTGGTGGTCTTTGCTCGCCGGCAAATCCGCCTGGCAGAACTTTCCTTCTATAGATGCTGTTGAGGGAAAGGATGCTTTTTTGATAAAGGCGGAGGTGCCCGGTTACCATCCTGATGAAATCGAGATCAGCGTCTCGGGTGAGGAGTTGACCATACTGGGGAGAAAGGAAATGGACAGTAGTTCGGGCGGCATTGGATTGGAGAGGGGCGCCTTGGAGTCTTTTTCAAGAACGATCCGACTTCCCTGCAGCGTGGATTCCGACAGAATAGCGGCCTTCTACAAGGAGGGAGTGCTCACAATAAGGATGCCAAAGAGGGGGACTGCGGAAAGACGTCGTATTGAGATTGTAGTTAAGTAGTGTCCATGCGTAAATGGCTATTTTCAACGATTTCGGCGTTGGGCTCAAATTTTAATGAACTCGTAAAAAGTCAAAATTGGGATGGCAAGGTAAGAAGCTCCAGATGCAAGGCGCGCAAATCCTGAGGAGTGAGGCGTAGTTAGGCCTACGCCGCAACGACGAAGGATGCAGCGCAACGCCGCAGATGGACTTTTTACTAAGCCATCAATTTTAATCCTCGAAATACGTCAATGTATTCCTGTGGTTAAAATTATCGCCCGCCTTGAACTCGACAAAACTATCTCATTTACGGATGGACACTAAGTAATTTTTTGGGGAGGAAATTGGCATGATTAGTCCCATTAATGATGTTACATGGGAAAGGCTTCGCTGGCGTCTGGACCCGGCTTCCCTGCCTTTTGAGACAACAGAAGATATTGAGCCCTTGACTGAGATAATAGGGCAGAACAGAGGCGTGGAGGCATTCCGTTTCGGAATGCGCATGACAAAGCGAGGCTACAACGTGTTTGTTACCGGCACCCCCGGGACGGGAAGGCTCACTACGGTCAAGAAGATGCTTCAGGAGATGAGCAAAGAAGACAAGATACCTGATGACCTCTGCTATGTGAATAATTTCAAGAATCCTGAGGAGCCTGTCCTGCTTCGGCTCGGGGGAGGAGCGGGCCTTGTCTTTAAGCGGGATATGGCCGGTATTGTTGAAAGGCTTAAGAAGGAGATACCCCAGGTCTTTGAAAGCGAAGAATATATCAATTTAAAGAAAGAGATAATGGATGCCTATGAAAATAAGGGCAAGGGGTTTTTCAAGGCCCTTGACCAGAAGGTAAAGGAAGAGGGCTTTGCCCTGGTGGACGTGCAGATGGGACAGTACAAGAGGCCGGAGGTGATGCCTATTGTGGACGGCCAACCGGTGCATATAGACCAGGTGGAGCAGATGGTGGAAAAGGGTCGTTTCCCCAAAGACGAGTTTGAGGCTCTGAAGGAAAAACAGGCCCGCTTGAGGGAGCAGATAGATCAGATATTCATAGAACTCAGGGACCTGCAGAAAGACGTGCAGGAAAAGATGGAAGAGATGGACCGGGTCATGTTCATGAAGACGGCAACCGGACTTGCCGCCCATATAGTGGCCGCCCACAAAAACGAGACTGTCACCGGTCATATAGAATCGGCGCTTGAAGACATGGCGAAGAATCTTGCCATTTTCAGGCCACAGGCCCAGCCAACGGTGCCGGGGATGCCCGTCATATTTCCCGAGGCCGATCCATTCCAGCCCTATCAGGTCAATCTCATTGTTGACAACAATGACAATAAGAGTCCTCCGGTCATAATAGAGGAATACCCTACCTATAGAAACATATTTGGAAGTATTGAAAGAATTGTGGACAGAAGTGGACTTTGGAGGACGGATTTCAGCAAGATCAAGGCCGGTTCTCTTCTCAAGGCAAACGGCGGTTATCTGGTGATCAATCTCCTCGACGCGATAGTGGAGCCGGGTGTGTGGCCGGCGCTCAAGAGGGCCTTAAAGAGTGAGAAGCTTGAGATACAGACTTATGATCCTTTTTATCTTTTTACGACGAGCGGGCTCAAGCCTGAACCTATAGACCTGGATACTAAGGTAGTGGTTATAGCGGATGAATATCTCTATCATCTTCTCCTCTTCTACGATCAGGATGTGAAAAAGATATTCAAGGTGAGGGCGGATTTCGATACTGCCATGGAAAGAAACGACTACAGCATTAAACAGTTCGCCGCCTTCGTAAGACTCAAGACCGATGATGAGAAACTGCTGCCTCTGTCCAGGGATGCGGTCGCGGCCCTTATAGAGGAAGCGGTCCGCATGACCGGAAGACAGGAGAAGATATCAACAAGCTTTCCAACTCTGACGGATCTTCTCCGTGAGGCCGACTTCTGGGCGAGGGGGGAGAACAAAGCCTTTGTAGAGGAGCGCCACATCGAAAAAGCTCTCAATGCGAGGATATACAGGTCCAACCTTATAGAGGAACACATCCAGGAGATGATTGATCGCGGGACCCTGCTGATAGACATGGAGGGGGAAATGGTCGGTCAGGTAAATGGCCTCGCCGTATATTCCATGGGCGATTACATGTTCGGAAAGCCAACGCGTATCACCGCTTCAACCTCCATGGGCAGGGCCGGGATTATAAACATAGAAAGGGAAGCGGATATGTCCGGCAGCACCTATAATAAGGGTGTTTTGATACTTAGCGGCTATTTCCGCCAAAAATACGCTCAGGATAAGCCCCTCACAATGATTGCCAGCCTTGCCTTCGAGCAGTCTTACTCGGGTGTGGATGGAGACAGTGCTTCATCCACCGAGATATACGCAATCCTGTCCAGCCTGTCAGGCATCCCGATCAGGCAATACATAGCAGTCACCGGATCGGTCAATCAAAAGGGGGAGGTGCAGGCCATAGGAGGGGTGAATCAGAAGATCGAAGGGTTCTTTGATTGTTGCAGAAAAAAGGTGCTCACAGGCAGGCAGGGAGTCATGATTCCTGAGAGCAACCTCAAGGATCTCATGCTTCGCAAGGATGTAGTTGATGCGGTAAAGAATGGGCAGTTCCATATTTACAGTGTAGCAAAGATTGATCAGGGAATAGAGATACTGACCGGGGTTCCGGCCGGCGAGCGGTCTTCGGACGGCACATATCCCGAGGGGACTGTAAACTGCCTGGTTGAAAAAAGACTCAGGGAGTTTGCCAAAGGATTGAAGGAGTTTGGAGAGCCGGATACCCCGGGAAAAACCAAGAAAGAGCGGACAGGGAAAAGGAAAGAAAAGACGGAAAAGACCCGGTGATGGATAATAAAGCAACTGAAGCCGGACCGCTTCATGAAAAACTGAAAATAGCAAGGGAACTTTGCAGGAGGGCAGGGACCGGGTTTCTGCGAGATGAGGGACTGGCACGGCTGCTGGAGAGTTACAGGAGGGCGTGCAGGAAATCCGGCCGATTGAGGGGTGAGGCAGGTGTGACGGCCCAGTGCGGAATCTGTGAAAGGCTTGAAGGTGGTTCCTGCTGCGGCGCAGGCATAGAGTTGCGCTATGACGTATGGATGCTTTTCATGAATCTCATCCTCGGAGCCAAGCTGCCTGATGAGAGGCTCTATGCGGATAGCTGCCTTTTTCTGGGACCCAGGGGGTGCGTCCTTGCAGCCAGAGACGTCCTGTGTGTCAATTATTTGTGCGCGAGGATAACGGAGAGGTGTGAAAAGGAAAAGATAATCACCCTTCAGGAGGCGGAAGGCGAGGAGTTGATGCTTCTTTTTCTAATCAATGAGGAGGTTAAGAAAAAAGCGCGTGATCTCTATGTCGAAAAGGGAAAAAAAGCGTGATAGACTCTCAAACGATGAAAAAGACCCTTGGGCGGGTCGCATCCTTCTACGACAAGAGAAAGGTCGGAGAGACAGGGGCGCTTGGTTTCAGAAGATCATCCGATCTGAATATCCTCCTTGACTGTGTTGAGGTCCTGCTTCAAGAAGGGCTCATCATCCCGGGTGAGAGCAGGTTCCTCGACCTGGGCTGCGCCGACGGCAGGGTAAATGTGTTCTTCAGCTATCTGGTGAGGCTTTCAGTGGGGATAGAATTGGATGAATGGACGGCTGAAGAATATGAATATCTTAAGGGATTTCTTGAAAATGAGCTTGAAGTTCAGGGACTCCCTAAGCTGCCGACCAACATCAGCATATTTCATGGTGATTCGACAGGCGCAGAGGTTTATCGCTCCATCAGCAAAGAGACAGGGGTGGAATTTGAAGACTTTGATCTTTTTTATACCTATCTCGTGATGCACGAAGAGTTTGCCGAGCTGATCAAGGCCAGAGGCAGGAAAGGATCTGTGTTTCTGGTCTATGGAGTTGACCGCATCCTGCCTCGCTACGAAGGGCTACGGCTCCTTCCCGTCAGTCCTCTAAAGGGTATTCTGGCCGCCTACAGGAAGGAATGATTGATTCCTTCTCATGTGGAGGATAAGGGAGCAACTAGTGTCCATCCGGAAATGAGATAGTTTTATATGAAAATGCTTCCAACTTATTGACCATTTTCATCCTTCGTTGTGCCCTGCCAGGGCATGGCAGTGAGTGAAGTAATCATGGACAATGAAATAGCCGGCAAAAAACTTTCCGTCATACGGGAGTTAAATAGAATGAATAAAATGATCGCCCTAGTTGTTGTCCTGCTTATGCTGTATTCGTCAATGCTTTCAGGCTGCTTCCTGTTTGACGGAGGCGACAAGAAGGCGGATGAATATTATGAACTCGGGCTGCAGGCGGTCCGGGGGGGAAAAGACGCAGAGGCGATAATATATTTCAAGAACACCCTCAAGAAAAAACCATCGCATGCAAAGGCACGGCTTGAACTTGGTCTTTCCTATCTGAGACAGTCTCAGATTCCATTTGCGACAAGAGAACTCTCTCTTGCAGCCGGAAGTAAGGAGACCCTTGAAGATGCGTCAAGGGCGCTCGCACAAATCTACATGCAGACGGGTGAGTATTCGAGGGCCATCCCTCTTCTTGAGGCTGTTCTGGCAAACGCCGCCCCAGGACTGCACGACTTTTTGATGCTTGGTGAGTGTCTCCTGGCGGTTCGCAGACCAGGAGAGGCCTTGGTGGTTTTGAAAAAGGCGGAAGAAAACTATCCCAAGAGCGCGTTTCCGCCCGTCCATATCGCGAGAGCCTTACTCCTGGAGGGTAAGGAGGAGGATGCCAGGGTGAAGATAGAGGAAGCCTTGGGCCTGGAACCTGGAAATCTTGAGGTTCGTCTTCTTGCCGGGAGTTTTTATGAAAAGGCCAGTGATACGGCAGAAGCTGAGAAGGTCTTCAGGAAGGCTAACAGCGATTTTCCTTCGGATGCGCTGTCGTGGATATCGCTTGCCCGTTTCCTTCACAGGGTCAAGGAGAAAGCAGACGCCGAGGCTGTCTTGAAGCAGGCGTTGAAGGCGGGAATAAAGGATCCGTCCATACTTCATCTGCTCGCGATCACATATCACTTGAAAAAGGATTTTGATTCAGCTCTCAAGACATTCAAAGATGCTTCCGATCAGTTCCCGGATGATTGGAGAAGCATGATCCTTCTCGGGGATTACTATCTCGTCTTGAAAAGAATCGCCGAGGCCAAGATTACCTATGAGAAGGTTGCTGAAAGGTGGCCCCAACTGGTACCCGTTAGATCGAAGATTGCGGAAGTCTTGATTGCCGAGAGAAAATACGAAAAGGCGCGCCAGCACGTGGAGGCGATACTCAAGGATGACTCCAGATACGCAAGGGCAAGAATACTCAGGGGTATTCTCCTTTTGACCGAGGGCAATATCTCCGAGGCAAGGGAGGATTTCCTGCGGGCCAAGGAGATTATTCCGCGTTCACCAGACGCCAGATTTCTCTATGGGATGACATTCCTTGAGGAAGGCCGCTATGATCTGTCTCTGTCTGAGTTGATGGAGGCCCTTGAGGTATCTCCAGCCTCCTTAAATGTAAGGATAGCGCTTTCCTATGTGTATTTCAAGACGGGCAGACCCGGAGCGGCTATTGATGAGCTGAGCAGGGTCATTGAATCACAACCAGACAATGAGCGGGCTCTCATGCTAAGGGCTCAGGCCTTCAGGCTCACCAGGCAGTTTGAAAAGGCCGAGGCGGACTATATGAAGGTCATTGAGATGATGCCTGAGCTTAGTTTACCCAGAATAAGGCTTGCTGAAACATATATGGCGATGGGTGCGGCGGCAAAGGCCGCCGAGACCTTAGAGCAGTTGTCCGATGGTGCAGCCGCCGATACGCGTGTTCTCGAGTTGACGGTGCGAGCCTATGTTACTGACGGAAGATATGATGAGGCTATGCGCATACTCGATGGCCGGGGAAAAAGCAAGCCCGATCTAATTGCAATACCGATTCTGAAGGCCGGAGTGCTCCTGCGCAAGGGTGATTTCGAAACTGCGGAGGCCATTCTTAAAGAACTCAGGAAGAGTCATCCTTCTTCAATCACCCCCTGCCTTGTCCTTGCAAGGGCATACCTGAACAGAACTGATTATGATCGTGCGACTCAGACTTACCTTGAGGCGCTTTCCCTTGAGCCAGGGAATACGGATGCGCTTTGCGGAAAAGCCAGAGCCAATTACCTGGCGGGCCGCACGGATGAGGCGATAGCAGCCTACGAGGAGGTTCTTGCCATTAACGAATCGCTGGCTCCCGCAGCCAACGATCTGGCCTATATCTATGCCGAGTCGGATAGAGAGATTGAAAGGGCTATGGTGCTGGCTTCGATGGCAAAGGAGATGCAGCCCCGGAATCCCGACATACTTGATACGATGGGCTGGGTGCAGTTCAAGAAGGGACTGATTGCACACGCTGAGAAGAATATCAAGGAAGCACTGGGAAGGAGATCTTCTGAGCCGCTATTTAATTATCACCTGGGATATCTTTATTACAAAACCGGCAGATATAATGAGGCAACAGCGTTTTTCAAAGAGGCGGTGCGCCTGGGACTGGCGGAAAAGGAGGCCGGGGACGCAGAAGTGAAGATAGAGAGAATGAAAAAGATGGCCTCCGATATGGAAAGGGCGGAGCGATATGCGGAAAAAAACGAGATTTCAAAGGCCGTCGGGGCCTATGAGAGAGTATTGAAGGAAGGTTTTCACTGGAGGGCAGCCGATGCCCTTGCATCGCTCTACGCCGATAATAACGAAAACCTGGACAGGGCTCTCCTGTTAGCTAGACAGGCATCTGAGGCTTTCCCGGAGAATTCTCATCTTGCGGGAACCATGGGATGGGTTCTTTTTAAGAAAGGGGTAAGGGCCTCCGCTGGACGCTATCTCAGCCAAGCGGTGGTAGGAGACCCGGATAATTCATTATCCCATTACCGCCTGGGGGTGTTCCACTATGAAGGCAAGGCTTATTCAGAGGCCTCAAAGGAGATTGAAAAGGCCTTAAGCCTGGGTCTTGCGGGTAAGCCGGCCGACAATGCCTCAACCATCCTCAAAGACATCAAAAAACAGGAATCCGATGATTAGTTTTGCTTAGGGCTTTTCCTGAGAGCCTTTTCACACAGCCCCAGGTAATGGTCCACACGGGGTGAGTGGTCGCACAGAGTGAAGCATCGAAGTGCTTCCTCAAATCTCTTGAGATTGATATATGTTATTCCGAGGCA
>Ga0210049_1000494_pt1 | contig 33174 bp, 32 predicted proteins | sample CryGeyCG2014_300_2_FD_183964 | JGI IMG/M metagenome (GOLD analysis project Ga0210049, IMG submission 183964) | Groundwater microbial communities from aquifer - Crystal Geyser CG06_land_8/20/14_3.00 (SPAdes) (version 2) | ecosystem: Environmental > Aquatic > Deep subsurface > Groundwater | place... | reverse complement strand
CCCGGGATTTTAAAGTCACCCATTTGCCCCCGCATTTTTTTGGCAGCCAACTTCTGTGATTCTTTAATAGCGTCGTTTACAGCATCCGTCAAATTTCTGTCCTGCTCTCCATCAATCTCGACCCACTCGATTTTTTGATCTCCCCGAATCTTGATTTTGACCTTTCCCTTTTGTACTATGACCGATTCTTTGGACAACATATCCTGAAGTTGCTTAGCCTGTTTTTGCATCTCGTAAAGCTCTTTGACTTTATTAAACATGCTTAATCCTCCTTTACTCTATCATTTTACCATTGAGTATCTCTTGGGCGGTTTTTATCATGCCTTGAGTTTTTTCGTCTTTCGCTTTTTCTTTGGCGGAAAGCTCGCATTTAAGATACAATTTAACCTTAAATGTTTCGGCGAAAACGCTTTCGATAATGTCCCGATGTTTTTTATCTTCAATTCTTTCTTTATGGAAAGGGTAGAAAACTTCCAAGATTAAAAAATTATTTTCAATGGCTTTGGGCCTGGTGGCCTTCAGACAAGCCTCGATGGAATGATTATGCGACTTGACCGCTCTTAAAACTTCCGGCCATTTGTTGACTACCTCAGCCAGATCCATGATTTTTTGGTATTGGTAAGATTTTGCTGCTTCTGACTGCAATTTTTGAATTGGCTTGTCGGTTGCCGCAACGTTTTTGACCATCTGCGCACGAGAGGATTGGTTTTGACCTTTAATGTCGGCCAGATTACCTTTGGCCTCCTCTTTCGGGTGGCGACCGCTTGTCTCGCTGCTTTTTGGAGAAAAGCCCTCGTCTGAGGAGGTGGGCGAAGTTTGGGTTTGAGTTATTTTGATAGCGGCTAGTTCAAGCGGAAGCTGTGCAATCTGAACATTTTTAAGATCGTTTTCTGCCTCCGAAAAAGCTTCAATTATCTTAACCAAAAATTGATGGTCTAAATTTTCAGCCTGACGCTGCATAACGTCATACTGCTCAGCGGTAACTTCTACTAAATCCTCGCCTACATTATTGGCAATCAAAAGCAACGCTCTTAAATATTCTAGTAAGTTCCGGGTAAACTGAAGCATGTTAAAACCCAAATCGGAAATCTTGTTAAGATGCAGAATTGCCAAACGAGTATCTCTGGCCACCAGGTAATCCACCAATTGACTTAAAGCCTGGTCATCGGTTACTCCCAAAATTTCCTGTATTTTCTCCAATTCCACCTTTTGGTTTTTACCATCTTTAACATGGGCAATCACTTGATCGAGCAACGTCTCGGCATCGCGAAAGCCGCCGCTGGCATTCTGGGCGATCAAACGCAAGGCTTCATCCGCAATCTCAAGCTTTTCGCTTTTAGCAATCTGTTTGAGGCGCAAAATTAAATCGGCAATGGTGGCTCTTTTAAAATCAAAGCGTTGGCAGCGCGAAATAATGGTTTGCGGCACCTTCTGCGGCTCGGTGGTACATAAAATAAAAATGATGTGCGAGGGCGGTTCTTCCAAGGTTTTTAAGAGCGCGTTAAAGGCTTCCGGGGTCAACATATGAACTTCATCTATGATATAAACTTTAAACCGACCCGCAACCGGTAAAAAATTAACCTTTTCTCTCAAATCGCGGATTTCCTCAATCCCGCGGTTGGAGGCGGCGTCAATTTCGATTAAATCTAAGGCGCTTCCTTCGCTGATCTCATGGCAATTATCACACTTTCCGCAAGGTTTAATTTTAGCCTTGGATGTGCAATTAGCCGCTTTGGCAATAATTCTGGCGGTCGAAGTTTTCCCGGTTCCCTTAGGCCCTGTCAAAAAATAGGCCTGGGCAAATAAATTTTGAGCGAAGGCGTTTTTTAAAGTTTGGGTAATATGCGGTTGTCCGATAAGTTCATCAAGGATTTGCGGTCGATATTTTCGGTATAAAACCTGACTCATACTGGTCTCCAGAATAGTTGTACTTCTCCATTTCGCTCCGCTTCAGTCGAAGAATAAAATTATTGTTCGAGCGTAAGTCGAGAACTACCGCTTTGAATTTTTACTTTTGAATTTTGACCTTTGAAAGCACCTACCCAGGGGGGGTATTGAAAACCATTTTTTATACCCGACTAGGGTAATTTTTTTATCGTGCCGTCTGGGTCCTTTTTCAGCCTTTCTATCACCTGATCTTCGATGATAGTCATATCTTTCCTTTGCCGCACAGTCTCATCCCCATATCCCATAAGATGCAACACTCCATGGGCGACAACGCGAGCCAATTCTTCAGCCACTGAAACCTGATATTTTTTAGCTTGTCTTTTTAGCTGAGGATAAGAGATAACCAGCTCTCCCAAAAGATAAGTCTGAGGATCTACTTTTTCGTTTAAATTAAAGGCAATAACGTCGGTTGGATTTTTTCTCTTAAAATATTGTTGGTTTAAAGACTTCATTTTTCGGTCGTTGAAAACCGCAAAACTGAGATTGATCTTCTTGGTGTCTTTGGGAATCATTTTACTCTAAAATCTTGGAAAGCAACCTGGCAACGCGACCTTTGTCGGCTCTACCCTTTAGTTTTGGGGAAATTGCCCCCATCACCTTTCCCATCTCTTTCTTGTCTGAAATTCCAACTTCTTGTAGTGTTTCTTTAATCAATCCGTTTATTTCTTCGTCGGTCAATTGCCGAGGTAAATAATTTTGTAAAATTTCTGCCTCCCGCTTTTCCTTTGCGACTAAGTCGAGCCGTCCGCCCTTTTCAAAGGCGGTAATTGAGTCAGAGTGGCTTTTGATCTGCCTTTGGATAATTTCGATTGTCTCTTCATCAGAAAGCTCTCTTCTTTTGTCAATCTTCACATTTTGGCAATCAGCCAAAAGAAAACGCAAAGTCACAACTTCGGCAGTCTGGTGATTTTTCAAGAAAGATTTTAAGTCTGTTTGGATTTTTTCAATTAGCATCCCGTTTTCTCTATCAATTTGAATTCACCCTGGTCTAACCCATCAGAAACATGAAATTATGGATTTGCGGTCCGCGGAGGACTTTCTTTATTGATCGTATTTTTTGAATTTTTCAATTTTTTTTCTTTTTTGAGAAAGACGTCTTTTCCTTTGAACAGATGGCTTTTCGTAAAACTCTCTTTTTTTAAGTTCGGTTAAAATTCCTGATTTTTGGACTTCTTTATTAAATCTCCGGATGAGGGTCTCAACTGATTCCTCACGGGAGGCTTTTACGGCCGCTTTAACTGTCCCCATTGCATATCAACACCCCCTTTTTTGCTTTGGTAACCTTCCCAATGGCATTTTTATAGATTTATTTTACAAAAACTAACAAACTGAGTATACAACCTCGCTTAAAATTCAACAAGTCGAATTTCTTTAATTTCTAATTTTGACGTTTTAGTTGTACTTCTCCATACGTTCCCCACCAACTGGCGGGTCACTTAGTCGAAGCATAATAATTATTGTTCGAATCTTATTGTTCGACTTTTATGGAAAACCACCTTATTTTGACTTTCACCCTTTAACTTTTAACTTATTAAGCAATTTATCTATCCCTATCTGCTCTGCTTTTAAACTGTAAGCAATTTATCTATCCCTATCTGCTCTGCTTTTAAACTCCCTCTCTTTTTGATTTCCACTGTTTTTTGATCCGCCATTTTTCGACTAACCACCGCTCGCCACTGAATCCCGATTAAATCTGCGTCGGCAAACTTGACTCCCGCACTCTCCTTACGATCATCGTACAAAACTTCGATCCCGGCCTCGGTCAGCATTTTATAAATTCTCTCGCTTTGCGCCAAAACTTGCGCGTCATTTAAATTCAAACTTAAAAGATGGACTTGAAAAGGCGCAACGCTCTCCGGCCAGATTATCCCCTTTTCGTCATGATATTTTTCCACGATAGCCGCCATGGTGCGGCCTAAACCGATCCCGTAACAACCCATATAATAAGGTTTCTCTTTGCCATCTTCATCAATGAAATTAGCCCCTTTCATCTTCTGACTGTAATAGTGCCCCAGCTGAAAGATATTACCGACCTCAATCCCGCTTTTGCCTACCAGTCGGCTTCCGTTGGCGGCTAAAAATCCAGGTTGGGCCGCAGCAATATCAGCCAAATCGCATTTAAAATCGCGCCCATAATTGACATTCTTCGAGTCAGTTTCATCTTCTTTTTGCCCACCGATAAAATTCCTGACGGTTGTAAGCGACAGGTCGCCGATATAAGTTACACCTTTGTGCCCCCAGGAATGAACGTAGCCGGGCTTGGTGCCTATCTTTTTTAAATCCGCCTCCGTCGCTTCGAGCAGGGGGGCTTCTAATTTTAGGGCGCGACGCAGTTTCACCGGATTAACCTCTAAATCGCCGCGGATGACGCCGATGACGATTTTTCCCGCCTGAGTCTTGTAAACGACATTTTTTAAAAAACGGCTTTGGGGCAATTTATAATGCTTGACGTTATCCTCCATGGTTTGCACCCACTGTGGCTGTACTGCAATCTCGAAAGGTTTTTCCTTTTCTCCAGGATTTTCCGGTTCTCGCTGAAATTCGGCGATCTCTTCGTGGGCAATGTACTCCCCATCTTCTGAAACAAAGTAATTTGACTCCCCCGCCGGCGACTCCACCACAAACTCATGGCAATAATCGCCGCCGATATAACCGTTGTCAGCTAAGACCACTTCAGTTTTAAGCCCCATTCTTTCAAAGATGTGCGAATAAGTTTTTTTCATTTTCTCATACACTTTTTTAAATTCCGCCTCATTGCGATCAAAGGAATAGGCGTCTTTCATGGTAAATTCGAAAACGCGCAGCAAGCCTCCCCGAGCCCGCAGCTCATCTCTGAACTTTGGCGAAAATTGATAGAGGTTGAGAGGCAAATCTTTGTAAGAAAGCCTGAATTTCCTCACCACATCCACAAACATCTCCTCAGCCGTTCCCCCCAAAGCAAACTCTGCTCCCCGACGATCGCGGACTTTGGTTAACTCAAAGCCGACCGCCTGGTTGCGATTAGTTTCCTGCCAAAGCTCTATGGGATGCAGAACTGGCGTAACCATTCTCTGTGCTCCGGCAGAATCCATTTCTTCTTCGATAATTTTTTGAATTTTTTCGTGAACCCGCAATCCTAGCGGCAAGAAAAAATAGCGACCGGCGCTGCTTTCCCGAATATATCCGGCTTGTAAAAGAAAGCGGTGGGAAGAAGTCTGAATTTCCCTTCCGACTGCCCGCAAAGTTTTTCCAAATAATTTTGCATAGCGCATAGCGACTCCTTTTGTCAATTTCGAATTCTGTCAATCTGAGTTATATACTCAGCTTCCTTGAAAATGTAAAAGTTGTATCCGCCAGCTGGCGGACCAAATTACAGCATATTTCTTAAAAATTTTTTGCAGATTGGAGTAATTTGGGTATAAGCTTGGTTGTCGATCGATCGCCGTGTCTTTTGGTAAAACGAGAGGGAATTTTGAACTTTTGCAAAAACTTTTCTTCGGGAATGGTCTGCTTTTTCCGATCACCCCCAACGACATACCCGTTAGGCTGTAACAATCGCAATAATTCTTCTACCTCGTCAAAAGATATGACAATTGCCAAATCAACCACCTTCAGGCCTTGGATCATTTCTAGTCTTTCTTTCGCATCGAAAATCGGCCTTCCAGCTCCTTTTCTGTCTCTGACAAAATCGTCGCTTAAGACCGCCACCGCCAGCAAATCACCCTTTTTTTTCGCCTCTTTGAGAAATCTTAAGTGGCCAATATGTAGAAGGTCAAAACAGCCGGAAACCAGCACGATTTTTTGGTGGCTTCTCTTGGCGCTTTGTCTGAATGTAGTTAATCTTTTAATTGACAACATCGGTGGTTTAAAGCTCTAAATTTAAAGCACTAAATTCTAAGCACCAAGCTCCAAATAAGCTTTAAATTCTAAATCCTAGGCACCAAATGTTTAGAATTTTAAAACTTAGAATTTGTTTGCCTGCCTGCCGCAGGCAGGGAACTTAGAACTTAGGATTTAGAATTTTTTATGATGTTTCCTAATCAAACAGCCGCACAATATCGTGAAACGTAATAACTACCATCAGAATCAAAACCAAAACCATGCCGGTTGCATTTGCCCAACGGTTGACCTTTGACGGAATTTTACGGCGAGTAATAGCCTCTATTGCCACAAACAGTATTCTTCCCCCGTCAATGGCCGGAATAGGCAGCAAATTGATAAAAAGTAGGTTAAGACTTATGATTCCGGCAAATTGTAAAACCGGCCTGATCCCGAATTTCAAAAGTTCGAAAACGATCTGTCCGATGCCAACCGGCCCAGCCACATCAGCCGGAGCTTTCTGATGAATAATCAAATCCCGGAAAAGAAAATACATTCCCTGGGCAATGGTTCCCGCAGTTTCAAAAGTAGTTTGGCATCCCTTTTTAATTCCTTCCAAAAAGGAGTTCTGACTGTAAGCGGCAACGTAAACCTCAGTTTGCGACTCAATTCCCATTGCCCCCTGTCCTGAAGGCGGATTGGCTCTCAGGAAGATACTGCTTTCGATGTTATTGCCATCTCTCTGAATGGTTAAAATGGCGTTTTGGTCCAGATGCGCTTGGGTGTAAAAAACCAAATCCTGCGAGCTTTCGACTTTTTGATCGCCTATTTTGAGGATGACGTCAGATGCGGCAAGGCCTGCTTGCGCTGCCGGGGTATCGGCGCCAACCTTGGTAATTTTAACCCGTGTTCCCCAAATTGGCATTCCCACCCAAAAAGTGATAATGAAAATCAAGAGAGCCACAACCAAATTCATAAACACACCCGATCCTAGAATGAAAATTTGCTGCCAAGGGGATTTTTCGCTAAAACTCCGTTTGTCACCTTTCACTGCCTCATCCTCACCCGTGATTTTGACAAAACCACCGATCGGAATGGCATTGACGCTGTATTCCGTTTCACCTTTTTTAACGCTCCACAGTTTGACAAACATTCCCAATCCGAACTCTTCAACGCGAACGCCAGAAAGCTTAGCCGCTACAAAATGACCAAACTCATGCGCTAGAATCAAAATTCCTAAAACAAAAATTATGACTAAGATTGCCAGAATCATCTTTTATACCTCGTTTAGCTCTTGTTCTTTGTGTTTGCCAATCTGTTCTATTTCTTCATTCATCTTTTCAACCATTCTCTGTAAATCATTTTTAAGGCGTCTTTCCAAGTCCTCAGAGATTTCTCCGCTTTTTTTCTCTTGTTCCAACATCTCTATGGCTTCTCGTCTGAACCCCCGCACTCTCACCCGCGTTTCTTCAAGTTCGGATCTTAAAACTTTGACAAGATCCTGTCGTCTTTCGGTCGTCAACTGAGGAATGGTAATCCTAATTATTTCTTTGTCGGTTTGCGGGGTTAAATTTAAATTTGAAGTTAAGATAGCTTTCTCGATTGTGGGAATAACACTTTGATCCCAAGGCTGAATGACAATGAGACGCGGCTCGGTAACATTAATAGTGGCCAGATTTTTAAGCTCCATTTTGCTCCCATAAGCCGCAACCGCCAGATCCTCCACCAAGGAAGGATTAGCCCGGCCTGTTCTTAATTTCTTGAGCTTTTCCCTTAGATAATCGAGGGTTTTGCCTGACTTTTCTTGAAAGTTTTTAAGAGTTCGCTCTGACATTTTAGTCCTCCGCCAGTTTAAAACGGATAAACCTTTTTAAAGTTATGTTTTCGCCTACTTTAGCGGCCAAATTCTTAATTAAACCATCGATGGTGACTTTTTCATCCTTGATCCAGGCTTGGTTTAAAAGTTCGTCTTGATTTTTTGGATTCATGGCTGCCACTTGCATGGCAATTTCATGAGCCAGAGCCTGAAACTGGCTGTTGCGGGAGACAAAATCGGTCTCGCATAAGATTTCCACTAAAACTCCGGTCTTTTTGTCAGAGTGGATATAAGCTTCGATGATGCCTTCCAAGGTTTCTCTTTCTTTACGTTCGGAAACTTTCACCAATCCCTTTTTCTGTAAAAATTCCTTGGCTTTCTGATAATCGCCGGAGAATTCCTCCAAGGCTTTTTTAGCTTCCACCACTCCGGCGCCTATCTCTTCGCGCAACTTTTTAATCATTTCTATTTTTATTTTCATTTTTCGTCCTCTAAGGTAATTTTCCCCAATCCTTCGACTTCTAAAACTTGTCCTTTGGTAATCTTTTTAGGTTTAACTTCAATCTTTTCTTCCTTGAGAATTTTAACAGTCTTTCCCGGCAAATCTGAGGATTTTAAACTGTCGTCTGCTTGCATACCAACTTTAATAGATTTTAGTTTAGCGGCCGGGGCTTTTTCCTCAACCTTTTTTTCGCCATTTTCCGCCGGCTGAGTCGGTTTTTGCCCCGCCTCTTGCGGACCTTCTTTTCTACCCGCCAGGTAAACGTCAGCCATAAAGGATACAAAGAGTTGAATCGATTTTAGGCCATCGTCGTTGCCAGGAATCGGATAGTCAACCAATTCCGGGTTTGAATTGGTATCACAAATGGCAACTATGGGAAGGCTGACTTTTTTCGCTTCTGTGACGGCAATCTTCTCCCGCTTGACATCCAAAATAAACAGGGCGTCAGGCAATCTTTTAAGTTCCCTGATTCCACCGACGCTTTTATCCAGACGGGAAAAATCCTTTTGAAAGAGAGACTGTTCTTTTTTGGTCAGTTTACCGAACTCTTCCCCTTTGCTGACCGTAATCATCTCGTTATATTTATCAATCACCTTTCTCACCGAATCAAAGTTGGTTAAAAGCCCGCCAACCCATCTCTCGTTGATATACATGCAGCCGCATTTTTTAGCTTCGGTTTTAATAATTTCCCGGGCCTGGCGTTTGGTACCAACAAAAAGCAAAGTTTTTCCCTCAGTTGCCAATTTTTTGACAAACACAGCGGCTTCGTCAGCCATTTTTAAGGTTGACTCAAGATCAATGATGTGAATTCCGTTGCGTTGGGTGAAAATGTGAGATTTCATTTTGGGATCCCAGCGTTTGGTTTGATGCCCAAAATGGGAACCGGCTTCCAAAAGACCTTGCAGAGTAAGTTGAGACATTAGATTAAACCCCCTTTTTTCCTCCGCTTCCCTAATCCAAGTCCGCCTGAAGGCCAGACCAAAGAGGTTTTTTAGGAAGCGTGTGAATTTGTTTTAAAGTTTGGGAAAGTATAGCACAATTTTACAAAAAGATGCAACCGTTATAGAGGTTTCTCCTCTTGAAGAGGAGAAACCTCTTGATTTTCTTTGCTTCATCTTTTCTTGAATCGAGAAAGGGCAAGTCGGAGCATTTCAACGACTTTAATACCCAACCCTGAGAGAAATAGACAGGTAATTGTAAAAATCATCATCAAATCGCCGCCTGTGTTGGGCAAAATACTTGTCGTCGTTCCTTTCACCATCAGGGTGAAGCTTAAAGACTTGGTGTTACCGGCAAGGTCTTGGGAGGTTACGGTGACCGTGTGGGTACCCAGAGAAAGATCAGTGGTAGGAGTCCATGACCAGGTTCCGGTGGCGTCGGCGGTCGTAGTACCGACAATGGTAGTGTCAGAGTGAATGGTGATGGTAACTGTGGCCAAGGGATCCGTGGTACCAGAAAGGGTTGGGCGTTGAGAGGTGACCTCCCAGAGAGTAATATCCGAGTTAAAGTCAGCATTGTTGAGTTTGAGAAGGGTTAAGGGAACAGTGGTGTCAAGAATAATACTATCATGAAAGATTGAGGAAATATTTCCTGCCAGATCTTTGAATTTGATATATTTTGATATATATGGTTGGGTAATATCTAAAAACTAGCACCTTAAGAGTGTAGAATTAACCGAAATATCGAGGTTAATTCTATGTTGAAAATATTTTGCATTAACTGCGGCGGTAAAAAGCTGTGGAAACTAGGTAATGGGGAGTATCGTTGTTCACACTGTGGGAAAGACTTTAAACCTTATCCGGTCAAAGATTTAAGACTGACTAAAAGGGGTGGAGACGGTTGGTCAAGCTGTTTCTTTTAGGAATCAACAGCCCTGTTTTAGCAACGGAGCTGAAAAGGAATCTCGCCACTGTCAATAAAGCCCTAAGACGAATACGCCTAACCATGTACCAGGACGTGCCCCAAGAAGTGTTCACAGGAATCGTTGAGGTAGACGAAACTTATCTCGGTGGGCAAAAGAAAAACAAAAGAAAATCGCAGTTAAGGAAAGATAAAGGGATCTACGGCAAAGAGTCAAAAAGAGGCTTTGGCACGACTAAACAGCCTGTTTTTGGGATCTTAGCCAGAGATGGCAAGGTTTTTGCTGAGTTAGTGGATGATACCGAAGCCAAAGATCTGATTCCAATCATCACCAAGAGAGTTAAATCAGGAACCAGAATTCGTTCAGACACTTGGCGAGCTTACACGGGGCTAGCGACCAAGGGTTATGTTCACCGGACTGTCGAGCACCAGAAAAAAGAATACACCAAGGGGAAGAACCATATTAATGGCCTGGAGGGATTCTGGGGATATCTTAAGAGACAACTGGCTGCTAAAGGGGGAATCAGAAGAAAATATTTTTACCTGTTCTTGGGAGAATATGTTTGGAGATACAATTACCGGAAACCGACAATCAAACAAAAAACTGACCGGTTGCTAAAACAAATCTACACTAATTTTGGTGCTAAATATTGACAATTACCCTATACATAAAGTCGGTGCTTGAAGAAGCATCAACCTGCGGAACTTTGACCCAGATATCAGCTTCCTGACCTGCGGCATCCCATTTCTCAATTTCATATGGTAAAGCTGTTGAGTCGTCGGCATCGACAAAACGAATATCCTGTCCTGCAGTTTGAGCTTTGGAAAAATCAAAGTTTGAAGATGTAAGCTTTACCAAGACCGGGAAATTAGCTAAATTTTCCGCTTGGGAACTGTTGTTGAAGGTCAGTTGTTTGCGATACTTGAAGCCTTCGCCCCAGCGATTTTGATAGCCGCTGTTGGCTGCCAGCGAAAGTTGACCAGAAGTAGACGAGTCAACATTGGAAGCAGAAGAATATTTGTTCTCATTCGACCAGCTTGTTTGTCCGTCTCCTCCTGACCAATCGGTCTGTGTCCAAGGAGAAGCGGCCAGGATGTTTGAGGCAGGTATAAAAAATTGGAAAAGAGAAAGGCTAGGGCTAAAAATGAGAAGGACTGACAGTAGAGAATGGGGCTTGAATTTGGACAGAGTCGGTTTTTTGGGCAACATTTTGGTCATTAGGAAATTATTCCTTACCTCTAGAGTATAGCGGGGGGGGTGGGGGGGGTTTGTCAACAACCGTATTCGAATTCATTCTTGCTTTTTTAATGTTTGTATAGTAGTATTCTTTCCACAAGAAGGGATTTTATCATGGAAAAAAGGGTGGCTAATTATAAGGTATTTATTACTAAAGATCAAGAAACTGGGAGTCAAAAAACTCTTTTTGTAGCGCTTGTGCCGAAATTGGGTATCGCCGATGATGGACAGACTATCGAGGAAGCCCTGACAAATATTAAATCGCTGATTAAATTTCATTTAGAATGTCTTATTGATGAAAATCAGCCAATTCCTGCTCCTGACAGTGAAGAAACTTTGATTACTTCTACTTCTATTACTCTATCCCCAGAAAAACTAGAAAAATACCGAGTTTTAATCACTTAAATGCCCAAAATTCCAGCCTTAAAATCTTCCGAAGTTATCAAAATCTTACAAAAATACGGTTTTAAGATTGCTCGTTCTTCTGGATCACATATCAGATTGATTCATCCTGATGGTCGTAAGGTGACTGTGGCCTGGCACAACCGCCCCATAGCGAAAGGAACTTTACATGCTATCATGCGTCAATCAAAATTAACACCCCAAGACTTTCTTTCCCCAAAAAATATTGCCAAAACAGTTAATTCGTAAGTCATTACACTCCCGATGTGTAAAAAACTACTCAACTCTAGCTGTTTTACCTTCCGCAGCCCGGCTCTCAATGGCTGAGACCGCCATTTCTTTCAGTTGCCTTGAGGCTTCGGCTAGCTGCTTTCTTAAATTTTCAATCTCTCCCGCTTGAGATTTAACCGTTACCTCAAGATTAGCAATTCTCATTTCCGCAACCTTGACTTCGTTGGCGTGAGCCGCTTTCAACTCGCGCAGTTCTATCATCTGTTTTTCGCCCAATTGCCTGGCTAAACTTTCTTGAGCCTCTTTAACTGCTTGGGCCACTTTTGCCGGAGTCTCGTCCAGTTCTTTTTCCAGAGCCACAATTTCCTTTTCCCGCCTCTCCAAAGCCTGTTCCCTGTCTTTGAGCGTTCTTTCCTTCTCCACTCTTTGCCTTTCATACTCATCATTCTCCTGGCGCCTTTTTAAAGAAAGAGTGTATTGATACTCCTCTTCTTCTCTGGCGCGTAGAACCTCTTTTTGTCTTAATTCTTCTGCAAACCTAGCTTCACTCTTTCTCTTCTCCTGCTCCCAAGCTTCTTTCACTCTACTGATTTCAGCCTCAACGGCCTTTCTTTGCTCCTGCAGTCTTTCAACCATTGACTGCCTGTCTTTAGCCAAACTAACCCGCAAATCTTGCAGACTATTAAGACTCTTAAGCAATTCCTCACCAACTTTATCTAACTCTTGGCTAATTCTTAGTTTAAGTTCGGCCAAGCTTCTTAAAGCATCCGGCACTGCGGGCTCCTTTTGCTCCAGCTTGAATGTAACAGGTTCACCTTGAATTTCGGCCAAAAGTTGATGGTAGGCTTCCCAGATTTCCTGTTTGGTGTTTTTTTCAGAAACTTTAGCACTCCCTTTTTGAGTCGGCATAAATAGAATCCTTTCTTTAGAAAAACTTATCTTAATTTTGCATTTCAGGAATTTTGTTCCTATCTTAACGCCGTTCGGTGGCGGTCTTCGAGTTCGGCCAGTTTTCCCCGGTTCCAGGTTGAAATTTTAGTAAAATACCCGGTGATTCTCGTTATCCCGTCGACGTTTTTTGAGCCGCATTTGGAGCATTTTTCTTTCAGTCCCCGTTCGGTTTTCTGACAAGCGTTGCAAATGGTAAATTCCGGCGAAAAAGCCACTTGCGCATTTTGGGTTTCGTAAAAAATCTTTTTCACCAAATTGGCCACTGAGGAAGATGGCGGTTGCGATTCTCCCAACCAGATGTGGGTTAAAGCTCCGGCCTCAATCAAAGGATGAAACCTACCCTCGCGCTCGATCCTTTCGATCGCATCCATGGAGGCACCAATGTTAAGATAGGTAGAATTGGTATAATAAACATCGCCGGTTTTCTGATTGCCCTTAACCACTTTTTCAGCCTGATTTTCGAATTGTTGATAATCCAACTTAGCCAACCGGTAGGCAGTGGACTCTGCCGGAGTTTGTTCCAGGATAAAGCGCATTTTATATTCCGCAGACAATCTTTTGCACTCTTTCCCCATGAAAGCTACGATTTTGAGCCCCAACTTATAGGCTTCTTCACTTTCGTGTAATTGCTTGTCTAAAAGATATTGCACTGTCTCATTTAAGCCTAAAATGCCCATCAAAAAGGTGGCTTTCTCCAGGCGGTAATAAGGTGAGTCGTCCAGATTCTGGGTTAAAAAGTACAAGGGCCCGCTCTCCCCCAAAGACATGAGATGCTCAAGATATTTCTTTTTTTCCAGGTGAGCCTGAGCCATGATATCCATCTTTTTTGAGATTAACTCCAACAGTTTAGCAACAGATCCGCCAGACTGATAACTTAAGCGCGGCAAATTCAAGGTCACAATGTTCATGGCGCTATAACGCATTTTCCAGGGGGTTTTGGCTTCTTTTAGGTCGTCATCTGTAAGTGTAAATGACAGCCGGCAACATTCCGAGATTTTGGCGGTTTTACCCCGATCAAACACAAAATAGGTATTGCCGCGTTTAACAGCCAGTGCGCAAGCTAACTCTAAAAAGTGATCGCTGCCGGATGTTTCAAAAAATTTTTCGGTGATGTGGAGTAAAGGCTTGGGCCAGAAAAAGGGGCGGCCCAAAGCATCCCCCTCGAAATAAACTTCAAATAAAGCCTCTATGAAATCCTGCGCTTCCCGACGGTAATATTTGTATTTTTTACCGGTTTTTTTGCCACCGGGACCGATGGCTTCGGTTTCGGCAAAATGATCGGGTATTTCCCAGTAAAGGTTGATGTCAGAGAAAATAGCTTGCCCGCCGCGTGCTATTGACATAATAGAGGAGGAAAAGCCGTAGATCAAAAATTGAGCCAGCTGTTTAACTTCGGTGCGCGACAATCCTACTAAATAGGGTGCGATGAAAAGATTAACCGCATCCCAGCCGACTGCACCGCCAAAACTGCACTGCAGTTCAGCGGAGAATTTGAGGATTTGATCAATCAAGGCCGAGGCATTGCGCGCCGGCCTGGCTGCGGCTCCCAGGCGGGTGTTTAAAAGACCGAATTTTTTAACATAATCGATATTTTGACCGGAGCAATAGGGCCGGTCAACAAAAGCCAGGATATGTAAGTGAATATCGCCGTCAATATGGGCTTTGGAAACGGCTGACGAAAAGACCTCGGAAAGCGCAAATCTCTTTTTAATGGCATCTGCAATTAAAAAATTGCTGCCTTCCGGATTGGAGATAAAATTGGCATTTTCTTCACTTTTAGCTTCAATGGCGCGCCGAATGCCGTCAGTTTCCAAAGGGATAACATCAGGGCCAATTGTTTTCACCCCCGGTTTAACAAAAATATTAAAGTTTCCATTGTCAATGCGGTCTTTCACTCGATGATCTTCCTTCCGGTAAGTTTGCGGATGATTTCTCTGCCTATCGATTTCTTGCTCCGCAGTCGCCCGTTTGCGCCAACACAATCAACTTTAACCCACTGCTTATAACGCGAGGTAAGCTTGAGATATACTTTTTCCGCTTCTAATTGATGACGGGTATCTTCTTCGGCAATATCTTTCTTTCCATCTTTAAGATACTTTCTTTTATCCTTTTTGGCAATCAGTTTTTGCGCAACCTTAAATGGAACATGCAGATAGATTACGGTGTCTTCAAGCGGTAATTTGTGTTTTTTGTATTCCAGCTCATAAATCCAATCCAGAAATTTTTCTCTCTCTATTCCGCTTAACTTGGCAGTTTGGTGAGCCATGCTGGAAGTAACATACCGGTTACATAAAACATAATCACCGGCTTCCAGCCACTCGTCCATTTGTTCTTTAACTGAAAGGCGATCAAGCGCATAGGCTAAAGAGGCAAGATAGGGGTTTACCTCCTGCAATGTACCGAATTCGCCTGATAAAAAACGCCCCACCGTTCTGCCGTGAAAGGATGAATAATATTGGGGAAAATCAAGGGCATGGATTTTTTTCGTCGAATGATTTTCAAGATACTGAACCAGTAAATCCAGCTGGGTCTTTTTGCCAGAACCGTCCCCTCCTTCGATAATAATTAATTTTCCTTTGCGGGTATGATTCTTTTCAATATGTTTCAGAAAATTCTTCAAAACCAGCTTTATATCATCGAAAGAGTAGTGTTCAAGATAAAGGTTGGCAGAAGGATTGCCGACAATCATGGGTGACAGTAAATCATCGGCTTCTTTATAAAACAGGACCAGGACCGGTTTACCGCAACGCAGGGCAAAACTGACCAAAAAACCGACGCCGGTACTGGGCTGGGTTACTTCAGCCATGACTACGTCGGCCTTGAGAATACGCTCTTTCTCCCGCTCAAAAATAAACTTGGGGGGACTATCTTCACCCTTTTGGGTTAAATTTTGGCTGGCGACATGTTTACTTAAAACCTGATGTCCGAGATTTATCAAACACTCGACGATTTTTTGATGATTTGCAATGTATTCTCTGCCAGCCGAAACTGAGGCGGTAAAAAAAATTTTCATAGAAAAAAGACTTTCATGAAGATTATCCTGTTTTTTATGTCAGGCGGTGATCACGGCGACCGTAGCGGCGACCGCAAGAATCGCCATTACCCTCAAACATGGAAACCTAAAGGTTTCCGCTACACACAAACCTCACCCCGCGTCATTGCGAGGATCCGCCAACTGGCGGAGACGAAGCAATCCCGTTGGGTTATACACATGCCCTCTGGGATCGCCCTCCGCCGACTCGGCGGATCGCGATAACGACTTGTCCCCCGCGATTACGATCCTCAACTCTCGGTTTCCTTGAGAGTGGTTCCTTTTTGCGTCGGCTTGCGCCAGGAAGCAAAGCTGCACTTTGGATAGTTGCTGCAACCGTAAAAAACCTTGCCTCTGCGGGTTCTTTTTAGAACTATATCATCTCCACATTGGGGACACTTTAGATCGGTTTTTTTAACAAGGGGTTTGGTATTCTTGCACTCCGGAAAACCGCTGCAAGCCAGAAATTTTCCAAAACGCCCGACTCTGACCACCATAGGTTTACCGCATTTTTCGCATATTTCAGAGCTTTTCTCCAGTTCTACCTCGACTTTCTGTGCGTTTTCGTAAACTTGGTTATATAACTTCTCAAACGGAACATAAAAGGCTCGGACAACCTCCACCCACTTTTCTTTTCCTCTGGCAATTTCGTCTAAATTTTCTTCCATACGGGCCGTAAAATCATAATTCAGCAGGTCGGGGAAGTGATCGAATAAAAATTTGTTGACTGTCTCGCCGATTTTAGTGGGGAAAAATTTTTTCTCTATTTTTTCGACATAATAGCGCTCCTGAATGGTGGAAATAATAGGGGCATAGGTTGACGGCCGACCAATTCCATAGTCTTCTAAGGCTTTGATTAAACTTCCTTCAGTAAAACGTGCCGGCGGCTCGGTGAATTTTTGTTGCGGTAAAAATTCTTTTACCTTAAGCTTCTGACCGGAAGAAAGCTTCGGCAGTAATAGAATTTCTTCTTCTTTCTCCCCGTTGGCCTCTTCTTTCTCGGGGTAGAGTGCAAAATAACCTTTAAATTCCAGTTGCCGTCCGATGGCTCGGAAAAGATAGTTTGTCCCCACACCATCTAACTTTTGGGAATTGATATCAACCGTCGTTTGATTGAAAAGTGCCGGCATCATCTGGGAAGCGACTGCTTTCTTCCAAATCAAACTATAGATTAAAAACTCATCCCGTGAAAGTTTTACTTTTACATCGGCATCACTTCTGAGGAAGGGATTGGTAGGACGGATAGCCTCATGCGCCTCTTGAGAAACTTTGGCTTGGCTTTTGTAATATTTCGGTTTTGGAGGCAAAAATTTTCCCCCGAAATCCTTTTCGATTAACGAACGCGTCTCGCGAAGGAAACTTTCTGCTAAATTCAAAGAATCGGTGCGCATATAGGTGATGTAGCCTTGTTCATAAAGACTTTGGGCAGCTTGCATGGTGCGTTTGGCCGAAAAGCCAAAATTGGAGGCCTGACGCTCAAGGGTGCTGGTCATAAAGGGCGGGGATGGATTTTTAGAAACCTGTTTCTCTTGAACTTCCGCAATTTCAAAGGCTGATTGCTTTAATTCGGCCAAAATCTCATTGACCGTACTCTCGTTCTTGAGATTTATCGGCTTATCATTTTTCTTTATCAATTGCGCCTCAAAGCTTGCGCCATCTTGGGTTTGGAAAATAGCCTTTAGGTTCCAATATTCCTGAGGTTTAAAGGCACGGATTTCCTCTTCCCGCTCAACGATTAGTCGAACAGCAACGGATTGGACTCTCCCGGCGGACAAACCCCTTTTGACTTTCTGCCATAAAAGCGGGGAAAGTCTGTAACCTACTATCCGGTCTAAAACCCGGCGCGCCTGCTGGGCACAAACCAGCGGAAGATCGATAAGTCTTGGTTCTTTAAAAGCTTTTTGGATAGCTTCAGCCGTAATTTCGTGGAAAGCGACCCTTTTGATTTCTCGACTTTTTCCTGCTACCATCTCTTTTACTAATTCTGCAATATGCCAGGCGATGGCCTCCCCTTCTCGATCTGGATCCGTGGCCAAATAAATCCAACGTTTACCTTCTAGGCTTTTTTTAAAGGCATTAACTCTTTTTCTTTTATCCCTGGGAATAATATAATGCGGCTTAAAATCATGCTCCAAATCAATCCCCAGCTCACTTTTGGGTAAATCGCGGATATGCCCGTATGAGGCTAAAATTTCATAACCCTTTAAATATTTGGATAATGTTTTGGCCTTGGTGGGTGATTCAACAACCACGATTTTACGATTTTTTAAGGGCATAGACTGCTCCCCCTGAGTTTATTACCGTACCCCGAATTTCCATTTTGGTCAAGATGGAATTTACTAAAGCCATGGAAAGGCCGGTTTTTCTTTTTATCTCGTCTATGGAAAGTGCCTCGTTTTCAACCAAAGCCTTACAAATCAACTTTTCTTCATTTGATTGGCAAACAATTTCTATAAATGCTGGTTTTTTTTGGTCAGTGATATGTTGTCCTAAATTCAGTTCATCCATGATATCATCGATGGTTTCAACGGGCTTGGCCCCGCTTTTAATAAGTTTTAAAGTCCCTTTGCTCAACGGATTAAAAATTGAACCGGGAACCGCAAAAACCTTTCTATTTTGCGCTAAAGCCTGCTGAACGGTAATCAAGGTTCCACTTTTCTCAGCGGCTTCCACCACTAGCAAGCCTACCGAAAGACCGCTAATCAGGCGGTTACGTACCGGAAAATTCTGTCTTAAGGGTGGGGTACCTAAAGGATATTCCGAAATTAGGGCTCCTTTTTCAATGATTCTCTCGGCCAGTTTCCGGTTCTCCGGCGGGTAAATAATATCCAAGCCTGAACCTAACACCGCAACCGTTTTCCCCTGATTTTCAAGCGTCTGGCTGTGTACTAAAGAGTCAATCCCGCGCGCCATTCCGCTGACAATTGTTAAACCTCTGAAAACCAGCTGGCTAACAAAATAATCCGCTACTCTTTCCCCATAAGAAGTAACTTTGCGGGTGCCGACAACCGCAAAGAGTGTCCCCCGCAAGGCTGAAATTTGGCCATAAAGATAGAGCATAACCGGCGGATCGTGAATCTCCGAGAGCAGTTTCGGATATTCTTGATCCTGATAAGTTATAATTTTGAAGCCCCCGGATTCGACTTTCTGAAGCTCTGACTCGGGATCGATTTTCCGTCGATTTTCCAACAAAGACTGTTTGACGGAATTCGGGAAATTCAACTTTTCAATTAAATCGTCCTTAGTTTTCCAGGTCTCTTCGGCAGAATGAAAGACTTCGATGAGCTTTTTCAGGCGTACTGCTCCCAAAAGAGGCACGCAACTTAAAGCAACCCAGAAAGCCGCTTCCCGATTTTTAACTTCCACGGTTTTGTCCTTCGGTGTAGTACCAGTCAATGATTTTTTTGGCGACTTCGGCGGCGTTATTACTTGCTCCACCGCCTTCTAAAAAAACAGTAAAAGTAATTTCCGGATTATCATAAGGCGCAAATCCGGAAACCCAGGCATGAGTTTCATAATATCCTTTTGCATCTTTTTCGCCATATTCAGCGGTGCCGGTTTTGGCCGCCGCCGCCACCTTGCTATTGCGTAAAGGATAAATGATCCCTTCGGAAACGCTCTTTCTCATTCCTTCTTTAACTATGGCTAAATTTTCAGAGGCGATAAATCCTTCCCTGATAACCTCCGGCTGATAATTGAACATCGGGTTTTCGTTCTCATCAATGATGGCTGAAACGAGATACGGCCTCATTAATTTCCCTCCGTTGGCAATGGCATTGAGATAGTTGTTAAGCTGCAACGGGGTTACCAAAACATAGCTTTGACCAATGGAAATCCAGTAGGTATCGCCCAAGTACCAGGGTTCTCCTTTTTCTTTGAGTTTCCATTCCTCATCAGGATAAAAACCTGAAGTCTCAGCTGGTAAATCAATCCCGGTTTTTGCCATCAAACCAAATTTTAACGCATACTCTTTTAATTTGGCAACCCCCAATCCGGGTTGATTTTCATAGCCGCCGCCGATGGTATAGAAAAAAACGTCACACGATTGGGACAAAGCTTCCTCGACATTTAGGAGTCCGTGCGGAGCAAGTCCCCAACTTGAAGTCCAGCAGGGAAAACGATAGGCTCCGATTTGAATCGCTCCCTTATCTAAAATTTTGGTATCCTTGGTGATTATTTTCTCTTCCAAAGCGGCTGCTGCCACCATGGGTTTAATCGTTGACCCGCAAGGATATGTTCCGCTTATAGCCCGATTAAATAAAGGCTGGGCTGGATCTTCCAGCAGTTTCGCCAATTCTGCCTGCGATATTCCTTTGGCGAAAAGATTATTATCAAATGAGGGAGAACTAATCGAAGTTAAAATCTCACCTGTCTGCACCTTCTCGATAATAACCACTCCTCCGCTGGCTCCGTAATTTTTAATACCTTCGTCCAAATATTCTTTGGCTTTTTTCTGAAGTGCAAAATCTAAATTTAAGATTAAACTGTTGCCAGACTCTGGGTCTTGCCTGGCCAACACTTCTTCTTCTTTCCCAAAAGCGTCAACTTCAATCAGCTCTCTTCCCTTTTTTCCTTTAAGCTCATCCTCATATGAACCTTCAATACCGGCCCGACCGATAAAATCACCGCTCGTATAAGCTGCAAACTCGGGTTTAGCAAGTTCATCGCTACTTATTTCACCGGTATAACCGCAAACTGCTGAAAAAACTTCTCCCTCCGGATATTCGCGAATAATGTCCTCTTCAATGCTAACGCCTTTCAATTCCTTCTGCCTGGCTAAAATTTCGAGTTGGGTTTCGTGGGGAAGATTGGTTTTGATAGCCACCCCAGAAAATGCATTTTCTTTCTTGGCTTCGTCAATTTTGCTTCTGATTTCCTGTTCACTTTCGCCGAGCAAAGGGCTTAAAATTTGAATTATTCTATTTTCATCCTCAATCTCCGAAGCTACGACCACCAGCTTCAACCCCGGGCCGTTACGTGCTAGGATTTTTTGAAAGCGGTCATAAATTTTTCCCCTGGCTCCCGGCAGAGTTTTAATGCGAATACGATTCCCTTCTGAAAGAATTAAATTTTTGTCGCCTTCAATCGCTTGCAGGTGCCAACTTTTTCCTGCGAGCAAAAAAAGTGAAAAAATTAAAATTCCAAAAAAGGGAACTAAACGCCAAATGTTAATTTTAGTCTCTTCAAAGCGACTTTCTCTCATCGGCGAGAAAAGGTTTTCCTGCCAATCTTGGGCTTCGTTCGTATCATAGTCTTTAATTGGCGCCTTCCTGCCGGTTTTGAGAGAAAAATTTAAAGTGTTTGGTGAAATCTTAGTCCTTTTGCGATCCATACTCAGGCCTTTAATTCAATTTCTCTTTTTAAATTGATCTTTTTCAAAAACAAAGACAGCAGCGGATAAAGCAGCAATCCAAAGCTTAGATCCAAAACGATTGATTTAAAAATAAAATCCGTCAATGCAAAGGAAATATTTACTCCTTTGGCAATATAAAAAATATATAACAAAACATTATGGCTTGCCGAGGCCAAAAAAACGCTTAATGGAAAAAGAAGGAGGAAATTTTGAAACGGTATTTTTCTAATTAGCAAAACCACCCAACAGATGCTGACCATAAAAAGGAGAGAATGCAAACCAATGGTTTCTGCCGCTAAAAAATCAAATAAAATTCCACTTAAAAAAATGATAAAAACTAAATCTAGATTTTTTTCTTTTTTGTCCCCTCTTGAGAGCAAATTATAGACAACTACTACCCACAAGATTAGAACTAAATTTACTTGGGTTAGACCAAGATTTGAGAGTACAACTTTTTCTATTAAAATAAAAAGAATCGAAATTCCAACTAAAATCATTCCCATGGCTGCTCCTTTAGAGAAACTGATTCCAAATTATCCATCTTGCGATAAACCAAATTGGTTTAGCGTATAGACATACCTTATGTCTACTTTTAAATACGTTTGTCTATTATTCTTGGAGATCCTTCAGCGCCGAATCGGCGCTTCAGGATGAGGGTGAAAATCATATCCCACCCTCACTTAAAATTGAGTTTCTAAAATTACCAAACCTTTTTCCAATTTTTCCCAACTAAGAAGCGGAGAAACTTTTGCTTGCTGGTAAACCTCATTTTGAGCCTGTGAAACCTCGGTAATTTCACCTAAGATCAAACCTTGCGGAAGGCTTCCTCCTTTTCCCGAAGTGACAACCAAATCCCCTTTATTGATTTTGGCATCCTGCGGAATTTGCTTTAACTGCAGACGAACTCCAAATTCACCTTCTGAGATGCCTAAAATTTTTTCCGTTGAGTTAACTTTAAAAACAGCGGCTGGAATAGAGCTTTGGGGCGAAGTAATAACTTCAACTACCGAATTTCTTTGATTCACTTCCACCACCACTCCGATTAAGTTATTCTCAGAAACCAAGGGCATCCCTACTTTCAAACCATCCTTTTCTCCCTTATTAATAATAATTCTTTGCCCAAAATTATCTTCTTGCCATCCACGAAAATCAGCCAGCAGATAGGCGTATTCTCCCTCCCGGTTGACTTGGAGCTCTTTTTTTAAAAATTCGTTCTCTGCTTTGATCTTTTCTTCTAAAACCAGGAGGCCCTTAACTTCCGCAAGCATCTCTTTCAACCGCTGATTCTCGTCAAAAATCAAGCGTAGATTCTGTCCAAAGGTAGCTACTCCCTGAATATTTTTAGAAAATCTGGTCATACCTAAACTCAAGGGTGCGGTGAGAGTATATGAAGCTTCTTTTAAAAACCGGAGGGGTAAAAATAAATTGACTAAAATTAAAAGGATACTCAAAAGAAAGTATCTGAAAAATGAACTTAAGGAAAATGAAAAATTTCTTTTCATAGATTAAAAGGGAGGGAATAATTTTAGAACGTTTCTTTTCTGCCGGCCAGTTTCACTTTCTGCAACAATTCAATTTCCTCTAAAACCTTCCCTGTTCCGCGCACCACACAGGTTAAAGGATCGTCCGATATTTTCACCGGCATGCCGGTTTTTTCCGAAACGAGAATGTTTATCCCGCGAATCAGTGAACCGCCGCCTGCAAAAATGATGCCGTTTTTCATGATATCCGCCAGCAGCTCCGGCGGGGTTTCTTCGATCGTATCTTTGATGGACTCGACAATTTGGCTAATTGTCCCCGAAATCGCTTCCCGAATCTCAGCTGTCGCAACCTCCACCGCCTTAGGAAGACCGCTTACCAGATCTCTCCCCCGCATAGTCATGGTCTTTTTCTCAAATTCTTCGTCGGTCAAATAGGCTGACCCGAGCTCGATCTTTATATCTTCAGCGGTTCGCTCTCCCAAAAGAAGATTGTGTTGTGCGCGCGCATAATACACGATGTCTTGATCCATCTCATTGCCGGCTGTCCTGATACTGCGGTTGACCACGATTCCGCTTAAAGAAATGACCGCGATTTCAGTTGTTCCCCCTCCGATATCGACCACCATATTGCCGGTCGGTTCTTCCACCGGTAATCCCGCGCCTATGGCTGCCGCCATCGGCTCTTCAATTAAAAAGACTTCTCTCGCGCCGGCTCTCATGGCGGCATCAATGACCGCCTTTCTCTCGACTTCAGTTACTCCGGAAGGCACTCCAATTACAACTCTGGGACGCGGAATTTTTGGCAATAAAGAACGGGTCTGGTGAACCTTACGGATAAAATAACGCAACATCTGCTCGGTGATATCGAAATCTGAGATAACCCCATCGGAAAGTGGACGCACTGCAACAATTGAGGATGGTGTTTTACCCAACATCCTTTTGGCTTCAGTTCCGATCGCCAATATTTGTTTGGATTTTTTATGCTGCGCCACGACAGATGGTTCGCGGATAACAATCCCCTTATTTTTAACATGCACCATGGTATTGGCGGTGCCCAGGTCGATTCCGATATCGTGGGAAATCAAAGACCATAAAAATTCGAACATGAAAAACCTTTCTTTTTCCCCACAGTTTACACGCTTTCATTATTTTTAGCAAGATTACGAATTGACAAAAGTGAGCCGACCAATCTAGAATAGGCTCGATAAATCTGTGGCTTTACTATTCGATCCGCCTCCGTCATCTAGCTTATCGGAGGTGAAAACTAAATCTTATTAGTCAGTTACCAAAAACTATAGCAACTGCAAAACAAAATGTTGTTTTTAAGCATGCATGTCATTCCCGACCTGATCGGGAATGACAAATTGTTTTAACATGTGCATTATTTTTACTTTTGACTTTTAACTTTTTACTTTTAAGTTCCCTTGGCAGTTTATGCGTTTGATTGCTATGACAGCCTAAAAATTTTGATATGGAGCCCAAAATTAGAGATTAAAATGAAACAAATTCTTACTTATCCCAATCCAATTTTAAAACAACAATCATTTCCCGTCACCAACTTTGGGCTAGAAACTCAAGCCGTAATTGACAAGATGCTTGACATCGTCGGAAAGAGCGACTACAGTGTGGGTCTAGCCGCACCCCAAATCGGCAAACTGCAAAGAATAATCGCAGTTAGCGAAATTGAGGGCGAAAGAACTCGCCTTCTTCCCCTTATCAATCCGGAGATTGTTTTCTTTTCAAAAGAAACGCACGAAGACTATGAAGGTTGTCTTTCGATTCCTTTCAAGGTGGGACTTGTGGAAAGATCAACCAAGATTAGAATTAGAGCTTTGGATCGGAATGGAAACAAAATCAAACTGAAAGCGGCTGGACTTTTGGCGCGGGAAATTCAGCACGAAGTTGACCATTTAAACGGTCTTCTTTTTTTCGATCGCACTTCCGCTGATAAAATCTATAACTATACCATTAAAGACGGAAAATGGGTTATTCAAAAACAGGCGCTAACTGCCGAGGGGGTTACCCTATGAAAAAAATCGTCTTTATCGGCAATCATCCCGAATCTGTCCCTTTGCTTGAAAACCTTATTCAAAAAGGGAAAGTTAATTTTTGGGAGCTTTCTCTCATCATCACCCGTCCTGACAGGCAAGTAGGCAGAAAAAAAAATCTTACTCCATCAGCTCTTAAAAATTTGGCACTTGAAAAAGGAATTCCTTTCTTAACGCCCTTAAAAATTGCCACGTCTTTTGACCGACTCGCCACCCTAAAACCGGATCTCATTCTCGTTTCTGATTATAGACAAAGAATCCCCACTTCGATCTTAAAAATTCCCGCTCTGGGGTGCCTGAATGTTCATTTTTCGAAGTTGCCTCAATATCGCGGGCCGTCTCCCGTCCCTTCTGCCATTCTAGCCGGAGAAAAAGAAATCGGTTTTTCTTTTTTTCTGATGGACGAAAGTTTCGATACCGGTCCCCTTCTTTTCACATCACAGTTTCCGATTGATCCTAAGGATACAAGTGGAAGTCTTATCCAAAAGCTTTATCAGAAAACAGCCCAGACTTTGCCCTTAGCCCTTAAGAAATATTTTGCAGGAAGAACAAAACCCGTTCCTCAACAAAAGAAAAACGTCTCCTATACACGCTACCTTAACAGAAAAGATGGAAAAATCAACTGGCAAAAAAACGATGGGGAAATCGAAAGAATGATACGTGCTTTCTCCCCTTGGCCCGGAGCTTGGACTTTTTGGAAGGGAAAAAGATTAAAAATTTGGCAGGCTCACCTTGATGAAAAGGGAAAACTGGTTTTGGATCATCTCCAGCTGGAAGGCAAAAAAATGCTCCCTTTGGCGGACTTTATCAAAGGTTATCCGGATTTTTCGCTTGCAAATTTAAAGGCTCAGTTGTAATAATTTTGGTTGATTTCAAACATTCAGCACAAATCCTCATCTTGCGGGTTTGACCATTTAGGCTGATTTTGACCCGTCTCAGATTCGGTTTCCAGGAGGCAACTTTAAGAGGTGCGCGTTTTTTCCATTGAATGCTATGTTTGTGGATTCCCTTTTTCCCTCTAGTAATTCCTTTGCCGCAAACTTCACACACATAAGACATAAAGATTATCCTTTGACACTTTCACAAATTTAATTTAAACTGAGGGCGGATTGCAAATCCCAACCTCAAACGCTCATCAATATACCAAACAAGTGGAGGGTTTACAAGGTGTTAAATTTATTTTTAGCCGGGCAAATTAGCCTCGTAGGTTTCTTAATTTTAGCTACCAGTTTGCTTTTAGCAATCAGCATCCATGAGATGAGCCATGGTCTTGTAGCCGCCAAGTTGGGTGACCAAACCGCCAAACTCGCCGGTCGTTTAACCTTAAATCCCTTATCCCATCTTGATCCTTTGGGAACATTTTTTCTGCTAGTCTTTGGTTTTGGCTGGGGAAAACCGGTACCCATAAATCCCTTGTTTTTCAAAAACATCAAACGTGATTCGGCTCTGGTGGCTCTGGCCGGTCCAGGCTCCAATTTTGTCATGGCAATCCTTTTTTCAATCGTCTATCGCATCATCAATCCCAACTTTGGGTTAATATACTCAACTGTTCTCCTTTTTATCTATTTTAATCTGCTGTTGGGGCTTTTTAATCTCTTGCCTTTCGGCCCCCTGGATGGATTCAAAATCGTCGGGGGACTTTTACCTCTGGAGCTTTCCCGCCAATGGGCACAAAACGAATTAATAAGTTTGGCCCTTCTTTTTGCCATTCTCATTCTTCCCGTAAACGGTGTTCCCATCATCAATTTTATCTTAAATCCGATTCTGAGATTTTTCATGACTCTTCTGACTGGTTCTCCTTTTGCATAAAAATAGCCATTGAAATTGTCTTGCTCTTTTGTTAAAATAATTTTGATCGTGGCTTAAAAACCATGATCGCCCTACTCGGCTTGGGAGTAAAGATTTGGCTCCACAACTCGTCGATATGGGAGTCCGGCATGTGTAAATAGTCCGTGGACCATTTACCAGGACACCCGCTTGGTTTTTCCAGGGCGCAAATCGATTCCCCGCCAGTAGGGTGACTTAATTCCTAAATTCATCTTTTTTTCTTACAAAACAGCTGGTGTGGCTTAACAACCAGCTTGTTTTTTTAGATTAGTATCCCAGAGGTTTCTCCTCTTTAGATTAGTATCCCTCTGGGATACTCTAAACTAAGACTCAGCCTTGCCAAATAGCTTGTTTTTGACTACAATAGGATAAGCCTGAGCGCCGACTTAAGCTTAGGTGGTAGAGCAACTGTTTTGCCTGCCCGCTCAAGCCTAGCCCTCCTAGCTCAATGGTAAAGCGGCGGTTTTGTAAACCGTTGATCGGAGTTCGATTCTCCGGGAGGGCTTGAGTTTTGACAGGCGGGTAAACAGTAGGTCGTCCCGCTAAAAGCGGGACAGTCGGCTCCAAAAAAAGCAGGGATGCCGGAGTGGTCAATCGGACCAGACTGTAAATCTGGCGGCGTAAGCCTACGGAGGTTCGAATCCTCCTCCCTGCACCATTTGGGAAATGGCGAAATCATTGGGTGCGGCGGCTGGAATCTTGCTGATACAGAATGGCAAGTTTCATTTTTAGCTGGTTACGCTGGAACAGATTTTATCGAAAATTTGTATAAAATTAAGATCAGTAAAGAAGGGGGGTTAATTATGACAGAAATATCGCGAAGAGATTTTCTAAAATTAACAGGAGCGGCGGCAGGAGCAATAGCAATAGATAGACTGGGAATTGCAGGAAAGGCAACGGTGCAGGCGGGAAGGCAGGAAGTATCCCCAAAAGTTGAGTCTTCACCAATTTTTGATCCGATTTTAACGAGATTAACTAACGAGTATTGGAGGGAAAGTGGAAATTGGGAAGGAGATATGATGGAAGATGCGCCTTCTTTTGCGCCAAGGGTTCTATATAAATTGGGTAATGCAGAAGCAGGAACTAAAGCAGACAGGACTGTTGAGTATGAAGTAGATCTTGCGGATAAAGTTCTTGAACAACTAAAGACTGATCCCAATGACACCGAGAAACTCAAACAGCTTATCTATCCTGTGGCTATGGGTCATGCTAGTTTAATGGATGGTTTTCGAAATTACGGTGGAGACAAGCAAGAGATTAAAACCAAACTTGAAGTTTACTCACAGGGAGGAGTTTTTCTGTCTGCCCTTGCTCTAATTTTTGTTGACCCAGCAGAAATAGATAAGAACTTACCAGAAGGATTTCCCTTTAACAGAATTCAGGCGCATGCCTTTACTGCTGATGCCTGTTTCCAACTCGGGGAAATTACAAGAAATCAAGCATGGAGTTGTTTGGGCACTTATCTTACTGACAGAATGGTAGAACAATTCTACACGGAGAACGGCCAGTATGGTGGATATCTTACATTGAAACCTTCTGAGGGAAAACCACCCGAAGACTGGAATCAAGGTTATTCTTTAGTTCCTTTGGCAGAAGCTTTTAAATTTACTAATGACCAAAAGTATCTTGAAAAGGGAAGGCAGATTGTCGACACCAGCTTGAGACATCTTGAAGACAAGCAAAGAGGCGGTTTTGCGACAGCTCCGCTTTCCCAAAGTAAACACCTCTCTGGCAATTGTGCCATGTTAAGAGGAATGAAGAGTTGGGCATCTCTTGGATCCTCAGAATCTGCAAGAGTAGGTGCGGCAATAACCGGAACTCTAAGTTTTTTACAAAAAGATCTTTATAACGACGGTCTTCTTTATCATCACTGGAGTGCGCAAGCTGGGCGAGCGGATTACTTTTGTACAGGTTGTAATTTCTTTGCTCTCTCGGGTATTCAAGATAGTAAACCTTTTAAATATAATGTTCTCCTGCCGTATGTTGCATCAGAAGCTTCGGCTCAACACGCTCAAGCAACCATTAGGCAGGGTCTTTCGTACAACGAATGGAGAGATGGATTTCGTACGGATAAAGTAGAAGAACAAGCTCATAATATTTTAAAAAATCCTATTGGCCTTTTGGATCAGAGAGGGTTAAAGAATGGTTTAGATTTATTAGAATTAAAATGAACTACCACGGCTAAAGCCGTGGTATCCTCAGGCTACACCTGCGGCGAGTTCGAAATCATTCGATTCATCCCTGCCTACCGTCAGGCAGGCACGGGTAAACCCGTGGTCTTCTCGAACGATTATAAAAATATAAACCAACTTCTGTTTTGCTTACCAAATATGAAAGTAGAGTTTTACGGTCAAACTATTTTTGCTTCAGCAACAAGCCTGTATCCATTTAGGATTCGAAGCTAAAATCGAAGCTTAGCTTCGATTGAGTACTCATCTCCACGTATAGAAACACGGGGTATTCGGCTTAATGCGGTTGTAATGAACTACCCCACCCTCCGCTTCGCTGCAGGTGGGGTATCCCTAGCGGGCAAGTTCGTTCACTGCTTCGCTTCATCCCCACCCTATCAGGTGGGGTATTCGCGAGGTTTGAATAAAAACCTGTAAGTTTAAAATATGGATGAAATTATGGAAGCTGAAACCCAAAAGACGTTTCAGAAAGCAAAAATTACAGAAGGAATTCTTCAAAAAGACTTCCTATCTTCCGAAATTCCTTTAACTGACGGAACGCGTAGATATGTGAGGGAATATATAGACGAAGGCTCTCTGGGATTAGTTTTTAAAGCTGTCGATTTAGACGACCCTGATAATCCAGATAAATGGGTAGCGGTTAAGGTAGCCAAACCAGGTGATTCTGACGCAGCTTTTCGTTTAGAGGAGGAATGGGACACGTTAAAAAGATTGGAAAGGATAGATCAACAAACCCACTATTTTCCAAGGGTAGTGTATCCAGAAGCAAAAGGTTCTGTTAGAGAAGGCGCTTATTATTCCTCAACCTTAGGGTTGACACCTGTACCCATAAGTATGATGGGAATGGAGTTTATTCATGGCCTCAAGTTGGGTGAATTAGATATGGCCAGTCCTCCAACACCTGAACCTGTGGCAATTGAAATTTTAAGACAATATTTGGATTCTGTAAAATTGGCTGCGGAAGCGGGGATTTATGTTGTTGATCGCAAAGAAGGTTGTTTAAGATGGTTAGCCGCACGTGAAATAAAAGAAGAGGAATCCAAAACATTAAAGTTTTTAAAGAATGGCATTGGGCAATTAAAGGTAATTGATTGGAATGTGGTTACATATGGACAACCCTCTAATATGAGTAATAATCCTCTGTCTACTAGTCTTGTCATGGGCGCTGGTCTTGATCGCAATTTCATTCTTTTATTTACGGATACAATGCCAGAATACGGTAAGGGAAAATCCCGGCGACTAGAAAACTCCAGAGAGATGGCACAAAGGTTATCAAAAAAGAGTTATATGACACGGCTATTAATTCTCAGAGAGTTCTCCTCAAACTATGCAGGAGAAGGAAGTGTTAGCGTAGGAGAAGCAATCGAAATGCTGAAAAAACAGTTTAGCTTATTTTCGCTTTCAGCAGACGAGTTGATGGACAAAGCTCAAGAGGGAGTAACAACAGCAGATAAGGAGGAAGTTGAGGAGGCCTTTGCTTGCGCTGATACTTTAAGAGTCATGATACAAATCTATGGGGTAGATGAACCTGAAAATTTTAAAAAAACTTACCGAACATTAGCCAGATGCCTGGTTAACGACCAGATAACTTTGATAACCGACAGGCTACAAAATCGGCGGTGGGCCATTGCTCTGGACCAAATAGAGAAATTGAATGAGCTTTTCTGTAATGCGTACTATCTGGGAAGAGTAACTGCCTGTCTGAAAGAAATCTGTCAATCGGTGCGCGATGCAGGAAATTCGGGACAGATGCCGAATATTTCGGAAATCATTGACTTATCCATAAGACGGGAAGATCTTACACCCGAAGAAGTCGAAAGACTTAAATATCTATCAGAGGTATGGAAGGATGATATTTTATGGGGAGATATCCTGGCTAAGCTTGAAGACTTTAATGACACAGATCTTAGTTCCGAAAAACCTCCTCCTACAGAAGTCGTGTCGGAGTCCGTCCCGATAGTAATCGAAAAACCCCCAATCGGTGCCAAGGCTATTTGGCCAACTATAATCGGCGATCTTATCAATTTTGACCCCGAAAATCTACCTGCAGTTTGGGATCCAGAAGGCATGGATGTATTAGCTGCAAGGTTCGGAATAGACCCTTCCGATGTAAAGATGACTGATGCTTTTTCAGAAGTGGTCTTAGCTGTCCGAACATTGTTAAAATCACCAAATAACTATGGAGTAAAATCTTCTCGGGATGATCTGTCTCGTCTCCTTAATGCGCCTGGATTGGCAAAGAAACAAATACAGCAAAGACAAGAACTTATTAGGAAAATAGCAGTAATAGCCGACAAAAGATTGCCAGATGTTTCGAAGATAGCATATCCCTCAGCTTAAGATACAATTTAATTTCCAAACCCATCTTTCAAAGTTAACTTTGATTCCGCCAAACCGTATTATTTCCCCACACCGGAAGTGGGGAAAACTTTTAGAACGCTTGCATAAATCCTCTTTCTCCACTAAAATATCACTATGTCTCGCCCACTTAGCTCAGTTGGAAGAGCAACTCCATGGTAAGGAGTAGGTCGACGGTTCGAATCCGCCAGTGGGCTCCAAAAAAAATGGCTCAATGAAACAATAATCTAATTGGTCAGGGTGGCCTTGTTTCTTTGTTAAATCGAAAAGTAAGTCTAAATGTTTAATTTGTAATTGGTTTACCGAAAAGGAGCAACAAAAATGGCAAAAAAAGGTCAACGGGTTATCATCCATCTGGCGTGTACTGCCTGTAAAAGACAAAACTACACGACCGAAAAAAGCAGGCTCAATACCAAAGAGAAGCTCGAAATAAAAAAGTTTTGCCCGTTCTGCAAGAAAATGACTTTGCATAAGGAAGAAAAAAGCAAATAATACTTTAAAATTCTAAATAATAAATTCTAAGTTCCCTGCCTGCGGCAGGCAGGCAAATAAATTCTAAATTCAAAATTCTAAACTTAAAAAACGTTTTTGAAATTTAGTGCTTAGTGCTTATTTGGAGCTTGGTACTTAGAATTTTAAGTCTTGGTGCTTAGAATTTAATCGTGGGGGCATGGTGTCAACGGCAGCATAACCGTCTCCAATCCGCCCAATTTTTAGGGGTATGGTGTCAACGGCAGCATAACCGTCTCCAAAACGGTTGGTTCAGGTTCAAATCCTGATACCCCTGCCAAATTTTGGCGGACAAATCCCCCTGCCCCTGTGGTGATATAATAAAATCCTGATTTAACAGGCTTTTCAGCTGGAGACTTCTGTAGAAGATATTCGAACCTAATACGCTCGATCGCAGCTTGCTGATTAGAAAGGTTTTATTAGTTAACTTTATATATTATTGGTTTATCTTCTATTATTGACAGGGCTGTTTCTGCGGCAATACTAGCTCTATTTGTTTGTGTTCCCAAGGTGTAATAAGCTTGCTCTGGAAAAACCATTACGTTGCCATGAAAATCCGTCATTTTCTTGTCTTTACTCTCAAACGCATATCCACCAAGCTCTCCTTTAGACACCTTGTCTATAATGTATGCTTCATCAAACACCTGTGTATCTGAAGTACTAATAATAATGGAATCTCTCTTTAGTTTGGATAATAAATCCCGATTGATAAATCCTTTTAACTCTGGAGGGGTGGCAAGGGTGTTAAAAACAATATCGGACTCTTGAAAAAGTTGCTCCAGAGTTACTTTTTTAAAGGCGGATTCTTTTTTGCTTCTATTCCAATAGCATACATTTATGTTTAAACCTCGACATAATTCTCCTACTCGTGTTCCGATTCTTCCAAGCCCAAGAATACCAGCAGTTAATCCCACAGCTTCGTTATTAAGAAAATTATTATAGTCCATATTCCAATTGTTTTTTACAATTAATGGTAGCTTTCTTAATAAGGAAAACATCATAAAAATGTTAAACTCTGCAACAGCTTCAGTTGGTGCCCCAGGGATGTTTGTAACAATAATTCCCATTTCTGCTAATTTATTAGTATCTATCCAACTAAATGACGACGTCGTTAAACATAGGGCTTTTAGTCCTTTCATCCTCTGAACTCTTTCTACGGGAAAGGCATTCCAATTATCTTTAAGGTAGGTTGGATTAACGATAAGAATATAGCTATCTGAAGAAAATAAACTCTCTATTTTTTCTAAATCAATCTCATTTCCTGGAATAAACTCTACTTCATATTTTTTTAACTTCTGTAGTTGCGCCTTAGTAAAAAACTCTTCTGGAAATATGATTTTTATTTTCATATCATGATTATAATTCATCCAGTATTATATGTATAGCATGAATAATTATTATTTCAGAATATGGCAATTGTAGAAAGTTACTTCTCATGTGGAACATTATCCGAACTTATAAATCAGGTAAAGTAGGTGAGATAAAGGGATTTAATAAAAAATTTTCCACAAGATAGGCTCTAATCTTGTCCACGACACCCTGCCAAAATTTTGGCGAATAGATCCTTTCTACCCTCTCAGTTTTTTGAAACCTGAGACAACGGTTTTTGCTGGCGACGGAAATTCTCAAAAAG
>Ga0210049_1000483_pt1 | contig 33441 bp, 29 predicted proteins | sample CryGeyCG2014_300_2_FD_183964 | JGI IMG/M metagenome (GOLD analysis project Ga0210049, IMG submission 183964) | Groundwater microbial communities from aquifer - Crystal Geyser CG06_land_8/20/14_3.00 (SPAdes) (version 2) | ecosystem: Environmental > Aquatic > Deep subsurface > Groundwater | place... | reverse complement strand
TGCCATTCTGTTAAATGCTGAACGATTGAGCGTAAGTCACTGTGAGTCATTTTACCTGCAGATTTGTGAATGTTCTCGAGTCCTGCATCCTTAAGCAATATTGGTATTACTTTTTTATTTATTAAACCTATAAATATATTCCAGATAGATCTGTTAAAGTGCTGGTCAATATATTTTTTCAGAATTTCTTTGATTTGCGCACTGTTAAATTTAGGAAGCAAGTTTATCTTTACAGAAACTCTTCTTTTTCTTTGCAGTTCAATAGATGCAATTCTGCTTAATTTCAGGATTGCAGGACCAGACACTCCGTAGTTTGTAAATAATATTTCTCCATGAGCTTTTCCTTCAGAGTATCCATCAACATATATCTCTGCATCTCCTTCAAATCTTACGCCTGCAAGCCCTCGCAAACCCTGAAAATTTAATTTAAGTTGAACCAGTGAAGGCATGGGATTTATTATTTTATGCCCGAGATTTATTGCAAGGTCATACCCTGAACCGTCCGAGCCAGTAAAGGGTGCAGCCTTTCCCCCACAGGCAAGTATAACTTTTTTTGATTCTACAATGTTCCCCAGTGAATCTATAATTTCGAATACATTTTTAATCTTTTTAATATCGCTAACTCTAAAATTTGTTATAATGCTAATATGATTTTCGTCAAGTGCGAACCTGAGGATATCGAGTACAGATGATGCCTGAAAAGATATTGGATATACTCTTCCATCATCAAGAATTGTGGTAATGAGGCCGAGTTTATCAAAGAACTTGATGGTATCTTTATTTGAGAATTGTCTAAGCACACTTTTAAAAAATCCTTTATTTGAACTGTGAAAGTTTTCATCTCTCATAACACGATTGGTAAGATTGCATTTTCCATCGCCTGTTATAAGAATCTTTTTCCCTATTCTTTCATTCCCTTCGATTATGCAAACGTCTTTATTATTGAAAGAGGAAGACAAAGCCGCCATAATGCCAGCAGGTCCTCCCCCTATGACTGTTATATCATGATAAATCCGCTTTTTCATAGTATATTTTAACAAAGGTTAGACATAACAGCAAAAAACAATTTTTGCTACATCTCCCTGCTACAATTTTAAAAATAGGTATTAAATACATTCTTAAGGTGCACAAATTTCTTTCTTGACTAAGAGATAATTATAATTAAAATGAAGAGATGAAAAAGAATAAAATAATTTTATATATAATTGTTGGAATTATTGTTGCAGCTGGAGTATTAACAGGTTTAAGGTACAAGCAAACTGTTAGTAGCATGCTAACATCAAAAGAAGTGTTAAACCTCAAGGGCGATACCTATATTATTTCGGCAATAACTATTGACAATGAAATTATTGTAGCTGCTTCTGATGGCAACATATACTTCATTGATAATCTTGGTAGAATTATAACGACAAAGAACCTAAAATCTAATATATTTTGTATAGATAAAAGCCCTGATAATAACTATATCCTGATTGGTACTGTTGATTTTAATGTTTTCGACAAAAGCGGGAATTTAGTTTTTAAAGAAACCTTAAAGGATCATATCCCATTTAAAGGGAAATTCCTCGACGGAGGGAAAGCAAAACTTGTTTTCCAATCGCTCAATGACCTTTCCTACACTGCACTAACGGTAGATTTAAAAGGAAAGGTTCTACAAACCGAGAGCTTAAATGACCTTAGGGAAAATAACTTTATAGATATTTCGGCTGCTGGCAGAATTTTATACACAGGCGAAAGAGGCGAAGTATATCTTATAGAAAACAGTGGATTCATTAAAGACGCCAATATAGATACAAAAGTTTCAACTATTCATGATATATTTGGATATTTTGTAGGTAGCAACGCAATAATTGCAGGGTATAAATATACTACTGCCCTTGATCAGCAGATTCCAGTGTACTTCTATGACGGAAATCTCAAGCTAATTAAAAAGATCTCTTTTAACGGCAACATTAATAACGTCACTGTCGATAAAGATACAATAACCTTTGCAACTGATCAGGGAACTTTTACTTACTCAAACAGCGGAAACGAAATTTCATCTAAAAACGAGTTTGGATTCGAGGGATTTAATTTTGAGCAAAATGATAGCATCAAAATGTACTCTTTTTTCAAAACGGCAAAGGAGCAAACTGTTTCTTATATCTTTAAGGTAGATCTCTTTGATAACGGGGATAAGGAAATAGGTACATATTTAATTCCCTGTGATTCAATACCGCAAATACTAATTGCGAGCAAGGCATCTCTTGTAATTTTTATAAACAAAAACATATTGCAATTTATCTACAAAGATTAAGGGGGTAATCATATGGAAATTGATGTATCCCACCTTACTCACGAAGAAACAGAGAAACGCCTCAAAGAGTTAAAAGATCTTATAAACTATCATAACTATAGATATTATGCACTTGATAGTCCTGAAATTTCAGATTTTGAATACGACAAATTATTTGATGAACTGCTTGCAATGGAGAAAAAATTCCCAGACCTTGTTACAGAAGATTCTCCCTCCAAAAAGGTTGGAGGAGAGCAACTTGCAGAGTTTAAAACAGTTGAATATAAAATACCAATGTTATCCCTTGGCAAAACTTTCGACAAGGAAGACCTCATAAATTTTGACAGGAGAGTAAAAAGAGAGTCGGGAGTTGATAAAATTGGGTATGTCACAGAGCTTAAAATGGATGGGCTTGCCATATCGATAAGATACGAAAAAGGTATGCTTGTACTGGGAGCAACAAGAGGAGATGGAATAAAGGGTGAGGAAGTAACCCCAAACGTCAAAACAATTAAGAACGTTCCTTTAAAACTTATGGGAGATGATATACCCGAAGTTATAGAGGTCCGCGGCGAAGTAATAATATACAAGAAGGATTTTGAGAAATTAAACAGGCAAAGAGATAAAAATGGTGAGCCTCTTTTTGCAAACCCAAGAAACGCTTCGGCTGGCTCTATAAGACAATTAGATTCGAAAATCACTGCTCAAAGAAAATTGCGTATGATCGCTTACGGAGTTGGCGAGTTCTCAGGAAAAGAGTTTAAAACACAATTAGAAATCATTGAATATCTCATAAAAATTGGTTTTAGTGTAAGTTCTGAATATGCCCTTTGTGAAAATATAGATGAAGTAGTGGAAAGGTGCGAGTATTATTCACGAAGAAGAACCGATTATCCATTTGAAGCGGATGGGGTTGTTGCTAAAATCAACGACATCGACATTCAAAAAAAGCTTGGAGCAACATCTCACGAACCAAGATGGGCAATTGCCTACAAGTTCCCTGCAGAGGAAAAGGAAACGATTGTGAGAGATATTATTGTAAACATAGGCAGGACAGGTGCACTTACACCTGTTGCAATATTTGATCCCGTCAACCTTGAAGGGTCGACTGTGTCAAGGGCAACTCTACATAATGAAGACCAGGTGAAGATGCTTGACATAAGAGTTGGAGACCACATCATAGTAAGAAAAGCTGGTTCTGTTATACCTGAAGTTGTAAGAGTAATCCCTGAAAAGAGAACTGGTAATGAAAAACCTTTTGAAATGCCAGACAAATGCCCCGTTTGCGGTGGTCCTGCGGTAAGGCTCGAAGGTGAGGCAGCAACGCGTTGCATAAATGCATCCTGCCCTGCTCAACTAAAAGAGAGAATAATACACTTTGTCTCTCGGGAGGCAATGGACATTGAATCAATAGGTCAAAAGCTTGTTGAGCAAATGGTTGATAAAGGCATTGTGAAAGATTTTGCGGACCTCTACTACCTTAAAAAACAAGATATGATGAAGCTTGAAAGAATGGGAAATATTCTTGCAGAAAAAATACTGAGAAATATCCAGGACAGCAAAACAAAGCCTCTTGCAAATCTCTTATTCGCATTAGGTATTTTCCAGGTAGGAAAGAGGACCGCTGAACTTCTCGTAAAGAAATTTAAAAGTATTGACGAACTTGCAAATGCAACCATTGAGGATATATTAGAGGTTGAAGGAGTAGGCCCCGTTACTGCACAAAGCATCAAAGATTTCTTCAGTGCAAAAGAAAACATTTCAATTATAGAAAAATTGAAAAAAGCAGGTGTAAAGATAGCTGAACAGTTAGAGGAAAAAGTCGAAGGACCTCTTAAAGGACTTGTGTTCGTATTTACTGGAACCTTTAAAGAAGTCACGAGGGGTGATGCAAAGAAAATAGTCGAAAGTTTAGGGGGAGAAGCTGCCGAAGCTGTATCAAGGAAGGTCAATTACGTAGTAGTTGGAGAAGATCCCGGTTCAAAACTCGATAAAGCAAGAGCACTTGGAATAAAAACAATTAATGAAGAAGAATTTAAAAAATTGATTGGAAGGTGAAATATGTTTGACATCGAAAAAATTGAGCGCCTTGCGGCTTTAAAGCTTAAGGGCGAGGAAAAGGAAAGTATTACCAAAGACCTTGAAGAGATTTTAAATTACTTCAATATTCTTAAAGAAGTTAATACAGAGGATGTTGAACCACTTGTTTATACAGAGGAAATAAAACTATTTTTGAGAAAAGACGAAATTAAGGAAGGACTTCCTATAAAAGAGGTTGAAAAGAATAGAGAACTTTTTGGAGATAACTTCTTCAAAGTGAAAAAGATCGTAGGGGAATGATATGGTTATAAGTACTGTCCCTTGGTGCCAGGCACAAACAGTAACTGGAGGATAAGATGGAGATAACAGAACTTACAGTAAAAGAAATTGTAGAAAAGATAAAGAAGAAGGAAATTGGAGTTAAAGAAACTGTTTTAGCTTATCTAAAAAACATCGAAGACAAAGATAACAATATCAAAGCTTTCTTATCGATAAACAATGAAGAAGCGTTAATAAAAGCAGAAGAACTTGATAAAGAAAATGAAAAAAATGGGCAGATATTTGGTATTCCTGTTGCGATAAAAGACAATATAAATGTATATGGCACTGAAACCACTGCGGGCTCCAAAATCCTCAAAGGATACATTTCTCCATATGATGCGACAGTTGTCAAGAAGATAAAAGAGCAAAATGGAATTACCATAGGCAAGACCAACTGCGACGAATTCGCGATGGGCTCTTCAACAGAAAACTCGGCTTTTTTTAACACCAAAAACCCCGTAAACACCGACTACGTGCCAGGAGGGTCTTCAGGCGGCTCTGCTGCTTCTGTTGCAGCAAATGAAGCTGCGGCTGCTTTTGGATCTGATACAGGAGGCTCTATAAGAGAACCTGCTGGATTCTGCGGTATAGTTGGTTTAAAACCCACATATGGGAGAGTATCAAGGTATGGACTCATTGCATTTGGATCCTCCCTTGATGTAATAGGGCCGCTTGCAAAAAATGTCGAGGACGCCGCAATCCTGACAAATGTAATCGCAGGTTTTGACCATAAAGACGAAACAACAGCAAATTTGCCTGTTGAAAATTATACAGATTTCTTAAAAAGAGGTATAAAAGGAAAAAAATTAGGAGTCATAAAGGAAATAAACGATTTTAAAATTCAGAGGGAGGTAAGCATTACATTAAAAGAGGCGATTAATAAATTGGAAATCCAGGGCTGTGAAATTGAGGAAGTTTCAATCCCGCATCTTAAATATGCACTTCCCACATACTATCTCGTCGCCCCATCTGAAGCATCATCCAATCTTTCAAGATTTGATGGAGTAAGATATGGATTACAAGGTTGCGGAGATAATCTGAGAGATTTTTATGAAGATACAAGAACAAAAGGATTTGGAAGAGAAGTAAAAAGAAGGATCCTTATAGGGACTTTCGCGCTTTCAGAAGGGTATTTTGATGAATATTATCTCAAAGCATCTAAAGTAAGGAGACTTATAGCAATGGATTTTGAAAAAGCATTCGAAAAAGTTGATGCTCTGATACTGCCAACAACGGCAACCACTGCGTTCAAGTTCAACGAGAAGAAAAATCCTCTTGAAATGTATATGAGCGATATATTTACGATACCGATGAACCTTGCTGGAATTCCTGCAATTTCGATTCCATTTGGAAAAGATAATAAAGGACTTCCAATAGGGATACAGATTGTAGGGAAATGGTTTGAAGAAGGAGAAATATTCCAGATTTCTTATGCGCTTGAGCAATCGAAGGAGAGTTAATATGTATAAACCCACTATAGGACTTGAAATTCATATACAGCTCATGACAGAGACAAAAATTTTCTGCGGTTGCTCCACAGAATTTGCGAGAGTTCCTAACACGAATATTTGCCCTGTCTGCATAGGACTACCGGGAGCACTTCCAGTACTTAATGAAAAGGTAGTCGAGTATGGAGTAAAGCTTGGAATTGCTCTCAAGGCATCCATTAACAGATTCTCTTCTTTCTATAGAAAGAACTATTTCTATCCTGACCTCCCTAAAGGATATCAAATAACCCAGTACGCAATACCAATTGCAAAAGGTGGATATTTAGAAATAGGGCCTGCGCATCAAAATAGGGCAGGGTCTCAAAAGAAAAAAATTCGCATAGAAAAAGCTCACATAGAGGAGGATTCTGGTAAATCTATCCACATGGGCGATATAACAGAATCAGAGTTTTCATTAATCGACTTTAACCGTTCCGGAATTCCTCTTCTGGAAATTGTAACTTTGCCTGATATTGAAACACCCGATGAAGCATACGATTTCCTAATCTTATTAAGAAGCATTGTAAGATATATTGGCGTCTCAATGGGAGACATGGAGAAGGGCGCTATGAGGTGCGATGTTAACATTTCCGTATCTAAAGACGAAACGATGGGTACAAAGGTTGAAATCAAAAACCTTAACTCATTTAGAAGCGTTAAAAGGGCTCTTGAATACGAAATTGAAAGACAGATTGGTGCGCTTAAAAAAGGTGAAAGGATAGTCCAAGAAACGAGGCATTTTGATGAAAAGGAAGACACGACAAAACCAATGAGAACAAAAGAAGAATTAAACGACTATCGCTATTTCCCAGAGCCAGACCTACCTCCGCTTGTCCTTTCCGATGAATTCATTGAAAATATAAAAAATACAATTCCAGAGCTTCCAAACACAAAAGAAGAAAGATATATCAAAGAATTTGAAATAAGTAGCGACTATGCAAGAACAATTGCATACCACCCCAAACTTGCAGAATACTTTGAAAATATTGTTAAATATGTAGGAATAAAAATGGCAAAAGATGTTGCAAATTTCATAATGGTAGATTTATCTGCTTATCTTAATGAGACAAAAAAAGAAATAGACAAAATTGATTTTACAAAGGAAAAATTTAAGGAACTGCTTGATCTTATAGACAATAAAACTATCTCCCGCAATATAGCAAAAGAAGTAATAAATGAATCGCTGCGTACAGGAAAAACACCTTCTGAAATAGTCTCCAAAAAAGGATGTACACAGATTACAGATGAAGATGGTATAAAGAAGCTTGTCATAGAAGTTTTGAATGAAAATGAAACACAGGTGAAGCAGTATCTTTCAGGAGAAACAAAAGTAATAGGTTTTCTTGTAGGACAGACTATGAAAAAAAGCAAGGGAAAAGCAAATCCTGAACTTGTTAATAGAATATTATACAATGAACTTGAAAATCTCAGAAAGTAGGAGGTCAAAATGATACTGGAAGAAATCTTAAAAAGGAAATCTGTAAGGTCCTATCTCGATAAACCTGTGAAAGAGGAAAAATTAAATGAAGTCCTTGAAGCAGGCAGACTTGCTCCATCTGCATGCAATATACAACCCTGGAAATTTATAGTGGTAAAGGGCAAAAAAAGAAGGGAGAAGCTTGCAATTGCTTGCAAAAACCAAAAGTTTGTAGGAGAAGTACCAGTCATTATTGCAGCTTGTATTGTTTCTAAAGGGTACAATATGGGCGGGTGGTACGATTCTGCAGTACTTGACATTGGCATTGCATTTGACCATATGACATTACAGGCAGTTCACCTCGGGCTTGGCACCTGCTGGATTGGGGCTTTCAAAGAAAATAAAGTCAAAAAAATCCTTGAAATACCAGACGAAATAAAAGTTGCGGCACTTTTAACGCTTGGTTACCCAAAAGACCCAACAGAAGTAAAAAAGAACCGTAAACCAATTGAAGAAATTGTTTCTTACAAGAAGTACACTTAAATAAATTATATTTGTTTCATTTTTCATTTTGTCTTCACAATTTAATTATATAATTTTTTACATTTAAAAGGATAAATCTTTAAGGAGGGCAGAAATGGATTTAAAAACAGCAAAATTAATGGGCGGAATAGGGGCAATTTTAACCCTATTCATAGTTATTCCAGTGATAGGCTGGTTATTGGGTATTGCAGGGCTTGTGCTTGTTTTGATTTCAGTAAAAACAATTTCAGACCTTACTAAAGAACATAAGATTTTTACAAATTACCTTGTTGCAGCTATATTAAGCTTCGTTGGCTCATTAGCGCTTCTTTTCGGAGGAGCTGCATTAATGTTTAGAAAAGCAGGAGTTTTTACAGATGGTTTAAGAAACTTTACAATAGGCCCTGGAATGATGGGCCGTGGGCTATGGAACTATGGAATGATGGGCCCTAACAACTGGGGAGAGCACCCGGGTTTGGTAATACTCGCTGTAGTAATTACGATTGCAGTAGCCTGGGTATTTTCAATAGTTGCAGGTTATTTCACAAAGTCAAGTTTTGACGAGATAAGCAAGAAAACGGGAGAGAAAAACTTCAAAACAGCGGGTTTGCTTATATTCCTCGGAAGTATACTTCTTGTTCTGTTTGGGGCAGGCGTAATTGTATTACTTGTTGGAGTGATATTTGAAATAAATGCTTTTTTCTCACTTCAAGATAAACTGGCAGAACCTGAGCTTCCACAAACATAAAATTGCAAAAGTTAAAAAATTCTTTACGTTGAAAAACATTCTGGTAAATATTTTTCGGTTTTATTTCCACAAAGTTTTAGTATAATGTTTTATACCCCCCAAAGGGTCAATTCCTTAAAGGAGGATAAAATGGATTTAAAGACAGCGAAGTTAATGGGAGGAATAGGGGCAATTTTGACTCTGCTTTCATTCATCCCGAGCATTGGCTGGCTGCTAAGTATTGTTGGTTTTGTACTTGTTTTGCTTGCCGTAAAAACAATTTCAGATGAAGTTAAAGAAAGTAAGATTTTTTCAGACTACCTTGTCGCTGTTGTTTTAAGTGTGGTCAGTGTATTAGTGCTATTCTTCGGCGGAATTGCCTCTATATTCGGAATAATGAGAATGTTTATGCAAGGAGCTTGGTCAATGGGACTGCGTTCAGGAGCATTTTCAGCTCTCGGTATAATACTGCTGCTTTTAGTTGCATGGGTTATTTCGATAATTGGAAGTTATTTTATAAAATCAAGTTTTGACGAGATAAGTAAAAAAACAGGAGAGAAAAACTTCAAAACAGCTGGTTTGCTTCTATTCCTTGGAGCAATTCTTCTTATCGCTTTTGGAACAGGAGCAATTGTATCCCTTGTCGGAGGAATATTTGAAATAATTGCTTTCTTCTCGCTTCCAGACGAACTGGCAAAGCCAGAAGAAACACAAACAACAGAAGGAGGTGCGTAAATGAATTTTTTAATCCTTGGAATTATCCTTGTTATCGTAGCCTGGTTTATTCTCACCTACAACAATTTTGTAAACTTAAGAAACAGAGTAAAGAATGCCTGGGCACAGATCGATGTGCAACTTAAAAGAAGGTATGATCTGATCCCGAATATTGTGGAAACAGTAAAAGGTTACGCAAAACACGAAAAAGAAATTTTTGAAAACATTGCAGAACTCAGAGCAAAAGCTATGGGTGCAACATCAATAAAGGACATTGGAGAATCAAATAATCAGATTACAGGCACATTGAAAACGCTTTTTGCCGTAGCAGAAAACTACCCTGAACTTAAAGCAAATGAAGAATTTTTAAAACTTCAAGAAGAACTTACAAACACGGAAAACAAGATTGCCTTTTCAAGACAATTCTTCAATGACATTGTAATGAACTACAATGCAACACAACAAAAAATACCAGCAAACCTTATTGCAGGTATGATGAATTTAAAGCCCGAGGAGTACTATCCTGTGGATGAGGCAGAAAAGGGTCCCGTAAAAGTACAGTTCTAATTTACGGAGGTTTTTAATTTGGAAAAAACAATATATGAATTAAGAGATTCGAATATAAGAAGGACTTATCTGTTCCTTGTTATATTTTCTCTTATTCTTTTTGGAATTGGCTATTTCTTTGTATATGAGTTTAACTGGGGAACAACAGGACTTATAATTCTTGCACTGTTCATAATTTTTTACAACATAATTACGTATGTGAATTCTGATAAAATCGCTCTTGCTTCAGTTGGAGCAATACCTGCGGATCCTAATGAATACCAAGTGCTTCACAATGTTGTTGAAGAGATTGCAATTGCTGCGGGTATACAGAAGCCAAAAGTATATATAATGAATGAACTACAACCGAATGCATTTGCAACAGGAAGGAACCCAACAAACGCCTCTATATGCGTAACTACAGGCTTGCTATCTATGATGAATCGTGAGGAACTTCAGGGCGTTGTGGCACATGAGATGTCACATATAAGAAATTACGACATTTTTCTTATGACGGTAATCGGGATTGTTGTAGGACTTATAATAATACTTCGTTCTGTTGCCTTAAGGGGCATGTGGTTTGGAATGGGCGAACGAAGAAGGAATAGAGACAGTGGTGGAGGCGGTAACATTATTGCAATTATAGGACTCGTACTCGCTATTATCGCCCCTCTCCTTGTTATAATCATAAGGGCGGCAATTTCAAGGCAAAGAGAATATCTTGCAGATGCAACAGGAGCCTACATTGTAAGAGATCCATACGGCCTTGCTTCCGCTTTAAAGAAAATTGGGGACTACAAAAAGCCAATGAAAACTGCAACGGACGCTACAGCACATATGTTTATCAGCAATCCGTTTGCAGGTGAAAGATTGCTTGCAACACATCCTCCAGTTAAGGATAGAATCAAAAGGCTGATGAGCCTTACAGTATGAAAAAATTAAAGGAAAAATCAATTAAAAGGGGGTAATAAACCCCCTTTTTTTTCTAATTTTTAGAATCCAGTGCATTGCATTTATTTATTTTTTTTAAAATAAGTTTTTAATTAAAATAGAATGGCTCAGGTACTTCATAAAATAAGGAGGATTTAAATGCTTGCTTTGGAAGTGAAAAATCTCACAAAAAGCTATGGGAGCCTTAAGGCTCTTGATGGTATAAGCTTTGAGATCAATGAAGGAGAGATATTTGGCCTCATAGGCCCTAACGGAGCAGGCAAAACAACTGCTCTAAGAATCATCTCAACGATTCTATCAAGGGATGGTGGAGATATCAATATTTTTGGTATGGCGCTTGGAAAAGACGACGAGAAAATAAGAGAAATTATAAGCTATCTACCAGAGGAAGCAGGGGCCTATAAAAACCTCACCGGCATTGGTTATTTGAACTTCATGGCAGGCTTTTATGCAAAAAGTGACGGAGTCAAAAGTAGTTTTGTCGATACAGGTGTTGAAATTGCAGACCTTGGCGACAGATTAAAAAGTAAAGTTTCGACGTACAGTAAGGGCATGACAAGAAAAATTCTCCTTGCAAGAAGCCTTATGATGATGCCAAAGCTTGCAATTCTTGACGAGCCCACAAGCGGACTCGATGTACTGAACTCAATTGAAATAAGAAATATAATAAAAGATTTTGTTAAGAGGGGGATCACCGTACTTCTTTCATCGCATAATATGCTTGAAGTTGAATTTCTTTCAGATAGAGTGGCACTTATTGATAAAGGGAAAATCCTTGAAACAGGAAAGCCAGATGAATTAAAGAAAAAGTTCGGCGCTCGAAACCTTGAAGAAGTGTTTATAGGGGCAATGAGATGAAAAAGTTCATGAATTTATTTAAAAAAGATATAAAGGAACTTGTTACAATTCAGTTAATATTGCCTTTGATCATAATGATTGCAATTTATGGTTTTCTCGGGACGCTTGTAAAATCCGAAACTAAAAAAGCAATGGCTCCTCAAAATGTTGTTATAGTGGACATGGATAAAAGCGCCTTTTCGAATTCACTAATTGAAACTATGAAACAAGGAAACCTCATACCTGTTCAATCTCAGTCTGATAATATTGAAATTTCCTTAAATGTTGCCAAAGAAAAAAACATAAAGGTAGTAATTGTAATACCAGACGGCTTTGGGCAGGATGTTTTGAGCTTCAAACAACCAGAAATACAAGTTTACTCTGTAATGAATAGTTTTTCCATAATGAGTATGGGGCAGCCGTCCGTTGTTAAAGGTATTATTCAAACCATTAACGACTCTATTTCCTCTCAATTTATTGGAGAGAAATTTACCGGTATTCCGCCTGAAATTGTTAAATCACCTATTAAAACAAAGGATTTCGTTATGGTAAATGGAAAAGTCGCTGCCATATCACCTGACATTGTATCTCAGGCATTTGCATCACAGAATCTAATTATTCCGATTGTACTTGCTTTTGTCATTATTTTTTCAGCACAAATGCTTGCATCTCTTATAGCACTTGAAAAGCAAAACAAAACCCTTGAGACCCTTCTTACGGTGCCGATAAAAAGATCCCTTATCGTTTTTTCAAAAATGCTGAGCGTTGGGGTTGTTGCACTCATTATTTCTGTAGTCTATCTCATTGCAATGAATAGCTACATGAGTGGCATAACAGGTGGAAGTATTGGCTTTGGAAATAACAATGTTTCAGCTGTTCTTAAACAAGTTGGAATGAATTTTACTCCTTTAACATACAGCCTTTTAGGTCTTTCGATTTTCTTTGCAATTCTTGCGGCGCTTTCTGTTACTACAATCCTTGCGGTCTATGCCGAGGATTTAAAAGATGTCCAGGCAATGCTTGCTCCTTTAATGATATTTATTTTAATACCTTATTTCCTTACATTATTTACAGATCCTGCAAACCTTTCCTTGCCTTTAAAGCTAATACTATATGCAATTCCATTCTCGCATCCATTCCTTGCTACACAAAACCTTATGTTTGGGCGATTTAGCCCCGTTATATTAGGAATAATCTACCAGATCTTATTTTCATTTGTTTGCATTATGATTGCGTCAAAAATATTTTCTTCTGACAGAATCCTTACTGCAAGGGTAAAATTCAGGAAAAGACTTCTTTCAAAATGAAAAAAGTCATCAGTTTTTCGCTTATCCTAGTACTGATTTTTGTTGCTGTAAATAAGCAGCCTATTAATGCTTATAACCCTTATAAGATTAAGGGAATATGTATCCGTGGAGATGATATTGCAAAAGAAGGAGTGGCAGATGCAATCGATAAAATCTCAAAATTTGGATACAATACAGTTTTTTTGCTTGTAAAAACTCCCGAAGGAAAAGTTTTTTATAAAAGCGAATTTCTTCCAGTTGTACAGGACATACTCCCTTCTCTTATAGAATACGCACACAAAAAATCAATAAAGGTTTACACTTATTTTCCTATAGTTATGGATAAAAACTTTTCATCTCAAAACCCTACCGAACAGATGGTAAATTCCGGTAACACAAAAGACCCTTATTATGTCTCTCTTATAAGTGAACAATATATGGCCTACGTTAAAAACTTTTTAATGGAACTCCTAAAATATGACATAGATGGGGTTGCTCTTGATTATATAAGATTTCCCAATGGAAATTGGGATTTCTCAGGCACTTTTCTCAACTATGCAAAACAAAACGGGATAGATATTGAAAAGATTAAAAGCATTGCCTATAACACATTCGTAAAACCCGCCGACTGGAAAAGCATGTTCACTGCTTATGAAAACGGAGATAAGGATGTTGTTAAGTGGATAGAATTACGGAATTCGGTTGTCCGAAATGTTGAGTTCGTTATAAAAGAATATGTCAAATCAATAAAGCCAGATATGACAGTGGGGTCTTTTATTGTCGCAAGAGGGTACAGGTATAACAAAATATCAGAAGCTCCTTCAATTACAGACACATTTACCTATCAAATAGTAAATTTTGCACAGAGTCCTGATCTTTTCAAAGACAACATAGATTTTCTTGCACCTATGGTATATCTTTCATCTTTAAAAGAAAATTCATCTTATGCAACTGTCGTCACCAGTAACATAAAAAGTTCGCTAGGAGAGGATTTTCCAGTTTATATAGCAATTAATCCTGATGGAATTTCAGCAGAAGAAACAGAAAAAGAAATCTTTAATGCTTTTAAGGACTCAGATGGCATAGTGCTGTTCAGGTATCCACTTTTCGACATGGGAAAACTGACTTTTGATACTTATCCAATTCCTCAAAGCACAGCCAATTTAACATTCGAAACCTCAAAAGGAGAAACGTTAAACGCACAGTTGAAGATTGAGAACAAAAATTTTATACCAGAGTTTAAAGATACAGTCTTTGTTTCCAATTACTTCTATTTTTTAGAATTAAAACTTATTATTGGCAACAAAACCTTCCTCATAAACGGAGAAAATTATCAAATGGATATTGCTCCTTTTATTGAAGATTCAAGAACTTTTGTACCTGCAAGATTTGTTTCTGAGGCACTTAATTCAAATGTGCTCTGGAATGGGGTAAAAAGGGAAGTAACGATTAAAGGAGTCAATACAGTTGTTCTTAAAATAGGAAGCAAAAGCTACTCTATTAATGGGAAAAATTATCAAATGGATGTTGCTCCTTTTATTGAAGATTCAAGAACTTTTGTACCTGTAAGATTTGTTTCTGAGGCACTTAATTCAAATGTGCTCTGGAATGGGGTAAAAAGGGAAGTAACGATACTTAATCTGTTTAAACTCGACTGATAAATTCTACTTTGCTGTAAATACCCTTCCTGAAGAATATGATTTAGCCTTATAAAGGGCTTTATCAACCCTTTTCTGAAAGTCTTGTATTGGTTCGAGTTTATACTCTGCTAAACCAATTGATGCTGCGACCTTAACTTTTTCATCAAAATTAGAACTTTTTACGAGCTTTGATATTCTGTGAGCGGTGTTTCTTGCCTGTACAATGTCTGTTTCAGGAAGAAGGATCATAAATTCGTCCCCACCAACCCTAAATGGAATATCAGTATTTCTTATTGACTTACGAATTATATCTGAAAATTCTTTAAGTAGCCTATCCCCTTCCAGGTGCCCATATGTATCGTTCCATTGCTTAAAGTGGTCCAGGTCCATGCTCATAATACTTAAAGACCTTGAATACCTTTCGGCTCTTTCAGTTTCAACCTTTATCCTGTTGTCAAATTCTCTCCTGTTATAAAGGCCTGTTAAAGGATCTGTGATAGAAGATTTATTATATTCTTCGAGTTTTTTATTTTTTTCCACAATTGTACTAACAGTAAGAGACAAAGCTTCAGCAAATACCAAATCCTGATCGTAAAATTGATAAGGCTTATATCCGTCAATATTAAGTACTGCTATTACTTCTTCATCGAATATAATCGGTATGCCTATATAAGAAAAGGCATATCCATTCACCTGAATCCATCCAGGATAATCAGCAGCGTTTACTATATGAAGGACAGATTTCTTTTCTTTAATAAGCCTGAGGTTTTCGCCAAACTCAGGAGTTTTTATTCTTTCTTTAACTACTGCAATTCTTTCATTGGGGACATTTTTTGATGCGGCAAAACTCCACTGAGATTGAGGCCCGGAAACGTCGATAATTGAAGCACTCGCAAAAGGAAAGATTTCAACAGCTACAGAAACGCTTTTCCAGTAAATATCCTCATAAGTCCACAACGCCTTTGACTCAATGATAAATTTATTTAAAACTTGATACTTTTTAAGCAATTCCTCAACTTTTGTTTTTTTATTTTCAACACTAATCCCAAGCCTCGCACTGCCTAAAACTGGCCTTACAAATTCGATATACTCACTAAGTTCGTTTAATGCCTTAGCATTTAATTTACCCGAAATGACAATGCTACAATCTGCATCAAAAATCTCGAAAGACTCTATTGTCGCATCAAGCGGTTTTTTTTCAATCGAACTAAATAGATAATCTCTTTTCTCCTTATTCCTTTCGCTTACAAATTCTACCTTGAAACCATCTTTTGCACTTACAAATACACCTACCAGAGAAACGCCAAGGAAATCAACTATTCCCTGCCCGAAGATCTTTAATTTTTCCCCGAAATCTTCAACCTTTAAGATATCTTTCGTTACACTGTCTATAGTCTTTAATTTGCTTAATTCTTCGAGAATTGTAAGCCTACGCCTTATTGCCATAATCGACAGGTAAACTACAGAAAAGAACAGGAAAACCAGTAAAAAGACAAGCAAGTAATAAGAAACTGGAAGAAATTCAGATAATCTCAAATAGAAAGGAGAGCCGTAAGTTCTGAAATCATAATAGAAAAATAGCAAAAACAACACAATGCCTGCAAGCAGGATAACAATACTTAAAGTATATTCACCTAAGAATTTTAGAAATCTCTTCATAATTTGTAACCGAATTATCCTTTGCTATTTCAAATATGGTTCTTATCATACATTAAACCTGAAATGTACTATCTCGTGCTCTCTCAACACATAATTCTCGCCTTCAATTCTTAACAGTCCCTTTGCTTTTGCATCTTTAAATGAGAAATTCAAGCTCTTGAAATCATCGATAGAAATAACTTCTGCGGCAATAAATCCCCGCTCGATATCGGAGTGAATAGTTCCTGCAGCACTTCTTGCATTGGTTCCTTTTTCAACAATCCATGCTCTAACTTCATCCTCTCCAACTGTATAGAAAGTCTGGTAGTTTAGAATTTTCATAGTCGCCTCAATAACCTCAGGCAGTGCTGGTCTTTCAAGCCCGTAAGATTTCAGGAATTCAGACATTTCTACTTCACTCAGATCGGAAAGTTCAGTTTCGAGTTCTACTGGTAGTGAAAGGAAAAGATTCTTATTGAATTTAAATTTTTCAGAAAGTTGGTTTCTTAAAGTTTTACCCCTGTCAATCTCGCTGTCTTTTACATTTAAAAGGTAAAGGACTGGCTTAATTGAAAAAAAACCAAATGGAGAAATGAGGCTTTTTTCTTCTCTGCTTAGTTCAAGAACGCGAATAGGTTTTTCGGCATTTATTTCATTTAAACATTTTTCAAGAAATTTTTTCTCCATTTCCTTCTTTGGATCAAACTTTTCTTTGTTTAGCCTTTCAAGCCTTTTTTCTACCACATCAAGGTCCATTATTATCAGATCTGAATCAAAGTCCACTATCTTTGTCTCGACATCTTCACCCGAAAATGCATCAACAACTTCAATAAGAGCATCAACCTGTCTTATGTGGGAGAAAATCTCGTTTCTTCTTTTTGCATTTTCTATACCTTTAGGAACACCTGGTATATCTACAAAGGTAATTTCTGCATAAGTTGTCTTTTGAGGTTTAAAAAAGTTTGACAGTTCAAGAATGTTTGGATCAAAAACTTTTGCATTCCCTATATTGGGTTTATCATACGAAATTTGAACGCCCATCCCAACAAGCGCCTTAAAAAGCATCGTTTTCCCCGAAGAAGGAAGTCCCACTATTCCTGTTTTCATAAATCCCTTTCATTTAATTATAGAAAAAAGAGCAAAAATAAAAAATGGTAGCGTAGCAGGGAGTTGAACCCTGGTCTGGGGATTGAGAGCCCCCCGAACTCACCGTTGTTCTACTACGCCACCTCTGGCTGAGAAGGATGGATTCGAACCATCATTAGAGGATCCAGAGTCCCCTGTCCTACCATTAGACGACTTCTCAAAGCTCAAGAATTATACATGAAAGATAAAAAAATTCAACTACTTTTCTTCGCTTTCTTCCTGTATTTCTACTCCCTTACCAGTAAGAAGGTCTCTCCCCCTTGCTTTAGTTTCTTCTACAAAATCTTTTGTTTTTTCACCAAGTTCCTTTGTTTTTTCTTTTAAAATTTCTCTTGTTTCAATACCAGGTCTTGGTGCATAAAGAATACCAATTACAAAGCCAGCAATTACTCCCCAGAAAAAGCCGCTTATAAAAGCACCAGTTTTTTCTTCAGACATTTCCTTTACCTCCTCTTGAAAAATACTTCTTGTACATCGCAAACCCCTGATAAGCTATAAGAGCAAATTTTCCAATCCTAAGCAAGTTATCTAAAAAACTGCTATTTTTGGTTTTATCGCTTCTTGATGCAATGGAAAATGTAGCTAAAGGAGTGATGCCATTGATGATTGAAAGAGTATTGTTTATCTTTTTAACAGTATTTTTTAAATTTGCAGTGACTTCAGACGAATTTTTTAATGTCTTTTGAAGTTCATCACTTAATAAATTAACTTTTTCATTCACGGTATTAATAAGAATATGCGTTTCCTTCAGTGTTTGCGTCACTTCATTTCTAATGCTCACGAGGAAAACGAAGATTGCAACCAATCCTATTGATACTTCTACTACGAGCACCCAAATAGCAACAGTTAACGCAACCATCAAACCTCCGTAACCCCACATGAGCCGTGACTTAGCAGATTTCGGGAGTCCAAAGGACAAGTGGAGACTACCAGCGCACTTTTGGGAAGCCCGCAGGCTTCATCCTAAATGTACATCCATCTCCATGAATTAAGCGTTAGCCCAAATCCGCTAAGTTTAGCGCGAACTCCGCAGGGTTCCAATATATTTTATCATAATACAAATAAATTACAAATATTTAAATTTTTATGTATTCACATACTTTTAGCAAGTTTTAACATCTGAAAAACGCAAAAAATAATACATATATTCTTGAGCATACCCCGCGAACTCTCCAAAGATCTTTCGTCCTGTTTCACTAAGTTTTCTCTCCGTGCCAACCTCATTAAAGAAATATTTCATCCCTCTTTTGATCCATACATCCACTGGAAATGCAGATAGCTCGTCAAGAGAAAAGAGAAGTATGCACTGACCAACTTTTTCACCGATTCCTTTTATTTTTAAAAGCTCTTTCCTCTTTTCTTCATAATTAAGCTGTTTTAAATTTTCGAAAAATGTTTCATCGTATTTCTTAATAAACTCTGCAAAGAACTTCTCCCTGAAGCCAAGTTTAAGCAAAGAGATCTCTTTTTTAGAAAGGCTTTTTAAATCACTGCTTTTAGGAAAAAGATGAAATTTTTCTCCACCGATCTCGATGCAATGTCCTGCATATTCAGACAATGTATTCAACCTTTTTTTAATCACAGGTATTGAAGATTGAATTGAAAATATAAAAGAAATGGCAGTTTCATAGGGAGGCAAGCTCATTATCCTTAACCCGTTGGCAAATTCAATTACTATTTTAAACCTAGGATCTCTTTTAGCAAGATAAGAATTTATTTTATTAATACTATGATTGAGTCCCAGAATTTTCTTAATTTGCAAATCTGAAAGGGCTTCTCCAAAAACTGAATAATAAATTGTAGAACTCTTTTCTTCAAGCTTGAGCAGGCTATTTAAATAAGGAAGGAAAATTTTTCCTTCCTTAAAATAAAACCTGAATACTTGCCCACAGTGAAGGGTCTTTTCTAAAGAGAATGATCCTTCAACCTCTATGCTACCTTGCAAGTTCGTAAATTGCCCTGCCGTAGATCCTGGCAAGTTTTACAATATGATCAATTCCAATAAACTCGTTTGCCTGATGAGCAATATCCTCCATTCCTGGAAAATATGGACCAAATGCCACTCCTTTATCCATAGCCCTTGCATATGTACCGCCGCCAATTGAGAGTGTATAACCCTTTTCACCGGTAAAATCTTCATAAACTTTAATAAGTTTTGTAATAATGGGTTCATTTTCAGCAACAAAAAGAGGGGGCTGGTTTTTAAAAGATGCAACATTAAGATTGAAATTATTCCCCTGTTTTTTAAATACATCCACAATACGTTCATAAGAGTCTGTCACAGGATATCTTATATTGAAAGATAACTCACCATAATTTTCGGTCACTTTAATTACTCCAAGGTTAAGCGTTAAATTTCCCGAATATTCATCAGTCTTATCAACTCCGAGGGTCTTTCCATAGAAATCTCTGCCAATTACATTAACAACAAAATCAACTATTTCCCTTACTTCGAGCGGTAATTCAACCGATTCGAGCACCTCGAAGAGTGTTACTATTGCATTTTTCCCTTTCTCAGGAAGAGACGCATGCGCAGAAATACCCTTTGCAAAAATTTTGTTCCCGTCAACAGAAATATCAGGGTTATCAGATTTCAAAATAATCCTGCTCTTAAAAACTGCCTCTGCACGATCAGGCACCACATTAGACCTATCTCCGCCAGATATTTTAACAGAATCGTTCAACGTAACAAAATCCTTACGTAAGATGATATTTAAAATACCTTTTTCTCTGTTAATTACAGGAAACTGAGCATCGGGAGCAAAACCAATTATAGGTTCCTTGACTTTTTCTCTGTAATAAGACATATCTTTCCAGCCGGTTTCTTCATTTGTGCCAAAAACAATACGCACTCTTTTAGATATTTTTAAACCTGTTTCTTTTAATGCATAAAGTCCAAAGAGGGCAGCCATTGTTGGCCCTTTATCATCTACCGCACCTCTGCCATAAATTTTTCCATCGTGAATTTCTCCACCAAATGGCGAATATTTCCAATTATTACCTTCAGGCACAACATCAAGATGCCCAAGAACACTTATAATATCATCGCCTTCACCATATTCTACATATCCTACGAGATCATTAAGATTTACGACTTTGAAATTCAATTCATTTCCGATATCAAGAGCCTTGAGAAGTGCTTCTTTTACTCCTCTACCAAAAGGGGCATCCTCTTCATACTTGCCTTCTACGCTTCTGATCATTAGAACCCTTCTTGTTATATCAATTAACTTTTCTTTATTTCTCTCAATAAAATAGTCCATTTGCCTGCCTCCTATTCGTTGAATTTTAGCAGAATCTTTCAGTATATCCAAATTAATTTTGAACATTTTAACTATAGTAAACTATAGTTAAAGAAGAATGAAGTGGAAGAAGAATTTTTAATGAAAGAATCCGGGTTTATTAAAAAACTTTCCTGGTACTATGCATGAAAATTTAACCTCGAGAGAGACGATTTATTTTAGGAAGGGTGCCTTGCAACAATCCTCATATTCAGAAAATATAGCAACTCTCGTAGCATCGAAGAGGTGAAAAAAATAGCTAAAAAAGTCTCAAACAGAGCAATGTACAGGTTTATAAAAGAAGAGTTAAATAGAAGGAAAGCTGTGGAGGAGAATTATGATATCAATTAAAGAAAATCCTGAAACAAGTTCAGGACAGGACAAGTTGTATATGAGGAGGCAATTAAGGAGATAAAAGAAATTATAAGAAGAAATTTAATGAAATTAAAAAATAGCGAAAGAACCGTAATCGAAGAAGTTTTCTTTAGAGGCAAAAATATAACTCAGATCTCAAAAGATCTAAAAGTTAGTAGAAGTTGCATAAATTATAGATTAAAGAAAGGAATGACAAATTTAAAGAAATTAATTGTTGAAGAGATAGGCGTTGACAATGTGGAAAGATTGATTAAATCAACAATAAAATTACATTGATTTTTTACCCTAAATAGATAGAATATTAAAATGACTGTAGAAGATCTTCATGTTCATACAAAATTCTCTAAGGACTCTAAAGAAGAGCCTGAAAGGTACATTACTCTGGCAATTGAAAGGGACATAAAATACCTTGGTTTTAGTGACCATATTGACCTTGATCCCACTGATAAGGACTATGGCTACTATAGATATGAAGATGCTCTTTCAAGCTACAACATGTTGAAAAAAAAGTATGAAAATAACTTAAACCTTTTTTTTGCAACAGAAGTAACCTACCAGAAAGACCTTGAGAAAAGTATAGAGGAAAATATATCAGGCAGACCTTACGATTATATAATTGGCTCAGTGCATCGTCTTGAGGGTATCACCTTCTCAGGAGCACACGGAATACCATTTTTTAAAGACAAAGACGAAAATTACTCTTACAATATGTATTTTGATGAACTTTACAGGATGGTCAACACAGATTTCTTTCAAATTGTGGGGCATTTTGACATCATAAAAAGGCATGGTATTTCTCTATACGGAAACTTCAAGATTGAGAAATACAGAGAAAAAATCAAAAAAATTCTTGCAACAATAATCGAAAAGAATATGGTAATAGAAATAAATAGTTCGGGCTTCAGATTTGGTTTAGGTGAGCAATATCCAACAGATGATATTATAAAGATGTACAGAGACCTTGGCGGAAGAGAAGTAACTATTGGTTCAGATGCACATAACATTTCAAATTTCGGGGCGTATCTTGAAGAAGCTATCAAAAACACCCTATCAATCTTTGACTTTGATGTCATAATATTTAAAAACAAAAAGAAAACAAAAGTGGCGAGGCTGAGTGAATTAATTACCTTAAAAAATGCAATGGAGGTGCATAATGATTGAAAAAGAGAAAGTAAATGAGCAGGTACTTGAAAGAACAGTAAAAAGAGCAAGAGAAAGAAACATTATTATTCCCACTTATGAAGAGATGAGAGACCCTTCAAAAATTCCAGATAAGATAAAAGAAGAGTTAAAAAGTATAGGACTCTGGGATTTACACCCAAGAAACCTTTTCAGAATTACCTGGAAAAATGAGCCTGTTAAATCTGGAGGTAGGTTTGATGGTGTAAACTATATTGAAATCCCACCTGAACTAAGCGGAGTCAAGGCAAGGATTTTTGTTCTTATTGGGAAATTTTTCCCCACTGGCGCACATAAAGTGGGAGCAACATTTGGTCCGCTTGTTGAGAAACTCACAAGAGGTGCATTCGACCCGACAACTCAGAAGGCGCTATGGCCATCAACAGGAAACTACTGCAGAGGTGGTGCCTATGATTCGAATCTTTTAGGATGCAAAAGCATTGCAGTGCTTCCTGAAGGAATGTCAAAAGAAAGATTTGAATGGCTCGAGAGTATCGGGGCTGAAGTATATGCAACCCCGGGCACCGAGAGCAATGTAAAAGAAGTATTCGATAAAACAAAGGAGCTTAAAGCCAAATATCCAGAAGAAATTGTCGTCCTGAACCAGTTTGAGGAGTTTGGAAACCCAACGTGGCATTACACCGTGACAGGTCCTGCAATGGAAGAAGTATTTGAAAAGGAAAAAAAACAAGGAGATAAACTTTCTGCACTTTTCCTTACACAGGGTTCAGCAGGTACTCTTGGAAGTGGAAATTATTTAAGAAATAAGTTCCCAAAGATTAAAATTGGAGCAGGCGAAGCACTTCAGTGCCCCACAATGCTTTACAATGGATATGGAGCCCACAGAATAGAAGGGATTGGAGATAAGCATATACCATGGATTATGGATGTCAAGAATCTTGATATGGCAATTGCTATTGATGACGAAGCAACAATGCATCTCATTAGGCTATTTAACGAAGAAAATGGTAAAATGTACCTCAAAAAAGTTTTAAAAGGCAATCCTCTTGTTGATAGATTTGACCTTCTTGGAATTTCATCAATTGCGAATATTCTTGGCTCAATTAAAATGGCAAAGTATTACGAGCTTACTGAAAATGATTTTGTATTTACCGTATCAACAGACTCAATGGAACTTTATCAATCAAGAATACAAGAGTTAAGAGAACAATATGGCGAATATGCCGAAATGGATGCAGGAAAAGATTTTGAAAGATACCTTACGGGAATTTCAGTAGACTGGGTGCTTGAAATGTCCCACTGGGATAAGAAAAGGATTCATAATCTCAAATATTTCACATGGATTGAGCAACAGGGAAAGACAATCGAAGAGCTTAATACACAATGGTTTGACAATAATTATTGGGTTGAGAAATTTGAATCTTATAAAAAGTGGGATGAGCTTATAAGAGAATTTAACGAAAGGGTTGGACTTATAAAGAACTATAGATAATTAATTTACCTGAAGCTTCAGGCCGGGCTTGACTGCCCGACTTTTTGCATATATAGCGGCATCTGTAACTTTTAGTTTCAAGCTCTCTGTGAGATTATCCTTTGGAGCACATAAAAGTTTATTAAGTTTTAGTTTTATTCTTTATTTTATGGTTTTCAGTTAAAGCGCTTTTTTAATTAAAAAAACAGCAAAGTTAAGAAAACTTTTTCTTCACTACTCTCCAAAATTCAAACATCTTACTTCTTTGGAATCCACTGATAAAGATTGTGGATTACAGAAGAATAAACCTCTAATCCTTTTCAAGAGGTTTACTTTTTTCTAACCTGTATTCTGTTCATCAGGTTATTTTTCTTCTTTTTTAGACTGAAGTCTCCCGATTGCTTTTGCAAATTCAGTTGGGACAAGGATAATCAAGCTGTTTTGTTCTGCACCAATTTCCTGCCATGTTTGAAGTTGTCTTAAAAGTATTGCTCCAGGTGCTTCTGACATATTTTTGGCCGCTTTTAGAAAAGCTAAGCTCGCATCTTCTTCTGCAGATGCTTTAATTTGACGAGCCCTCTTCTCCCTTGTTGCTTCAGCTTCTTTTGCCATTGCACGCTTCATATTATCAGGCAACTCAATATTCTTAATCTCAACGCTTACAATGGTTATTCCCCAATCATCTGTTGGTCCCTGCAAGGCTTCGAGGATTTCTTTTCCTATTTTATCTTTACTTGCAAGAAGAGTGTCAAGGTCGTATTTCCCCACGACATCTCTTAACTTAGACTGTGCCATAAGGGTAGATGCTGAAACAAAATTTTCAACTTGAACGATCGACTTCATCGCATTAAACACCCTGTAGTAAACCACTGCATCAATTTTAACTGGAACAGAATCTTTGGTCATAACTTCCTGTGGGATAACATCCATTGTGCGAGTACGCACATCTACATATCGAACATATTCAAAAACAGGTATTATTAAGTTGAACCCGGGCTTAAGTTCCCTCTTGTACCTTCCAAGGAAAAAGACAACGCCTCTCTGCCACTGCTGCACGATTCTGATACTCAGTACAAAGATAATGATTACAATTAAACTTATGGGTATTAAATATACCGATGACATCGTATCCACCTCCTGCCTAAGTTTACCACAAAAAGAAAAAATTGAAAATTTTTGTAAGACTTTTATTATAAGATTGTAAGGCAAGTAAATTCACATTTAATAAATGTGTGATAGTTTGATATAATTAAAAAACTTTGAGGAGGTTAAAATATGGGAGACAAGATTAAAGTTGAATTAAAACAAGCATACGGTATGACAGTTATTGCAAAGGCAAACTCAAACCACTGGATTGTAATGGATTCTCAAGAAGAATCAGGCGGACATAACGCAGGTCCAAGGCCAATGGAACTTATTCTTATGGGCCTTGCGGGTTGTACAGGAATGGATGTAATTTCAATTCTCAACAAGATGAAAGTTAAATACAATGATTTTAGAATTGAAATTACTGCCGAGAAGGCAACGGAGCACCCGAAGGTTTACACAAAGATTCACCTCAAGTACAGAATTTGGGGAGATGTACCTGAAGATAAATTGAGCACTGCCATTGAGCTTTCAAGAACAAAATATTGTTCAGTGGGGGCAATGCTTTCAAAGGCAGCCGAAATAACCGACGAGCACGAGATTATAATCCACTGAAAGGAGTATGGATTTAATCCTTTGTAACCTTTACTCTTTTCAGAAGGTTCCAGAAGAGTAAATCCACTGATCCTTCTCAGGTGATTTATACTGAAACAGTAAATATTCTTGATATTTGCGAACATTAAAGCACGAAAGTAAATATTAAAACACGAGCATAAGGGTATCGAATTCTCTAAAGACAAGAAATTTCTTTTTAATCCTCCGGAATCCACTGATAAAGAGCATGGATTACAGAAGATTAAATATCGTGGATTAGAAGCATTTTTTAAAAAATTTCGATTGGACTTAGCCCCTTCAAATTTAGAAGTCTAAAATATTTTGACAACATGTATATTTTCTTGACTATAAATTACATTATCTTATACTTTTTATATATATTTTGAGCAAAGGAGCTGAATATGTTTAGGAAACTGGAAGATGCAAACAAGATTCCTCTTGAAGAGAAGAAGATAATTGATTTCTGGAAGGAAAACAAGATATTCGAGAAAAGCCTTGAGATAAGAGAAGGAAGGCCTCGTTTTGTATTTTTTGAAGGTCCGCCAACTGCAAATGGCATGCCTGGAGTTCATCATGGACTTTCAAGAATTTACAAGGACACGGTTCTGAGATATAAATCTCTTACAGGATACTATGTGCCAAGAAAGGGTGGCTGGGATACTCAGGGACTTCCCGTGGAAATTGAGGTCGAGAAAATGCTCAATATTCATAAAAAGAAAGAGATCGAAGCATATGGTATAGAAAAATTTAATGCTCTCTGCAAAGAAAATGTAATGAAATATACCGAAGAATGGGAGAAGATAACTGATAGAATTGGGTTCTGGCTTGACATGAAAAATGCATACAAGACTTATGACAACACTTACATTGAAAGCGTCTGGTGGCTGCTGAAGCAAATATTTGATAAGGGCCTTCTTTATGAAGGATATAAAGTTGTTCCATACTGCCCGAGATGTGGGACAACCCTATCTTCACACGAAGTTTCACTCGGTTATAAAAAGATTAAGGATCCTTCAATTTTTATACGTTTTAAAGTTAAGGATAAAAGATTCCCGGATACATCGCTGCTCGTGTGGACAACAACTCCCTGGACTCTCCCATCAAATGTAGCTACAGCAATAAATCCTGAATTCACATATCTTCTGGTTAATTATAAAGGTGAGAAATTAATCCTTTCAGAAAACAGAGCAAAAGCAGTTCTGGGCGAAGGTTTTGAAGTAATTAAAAAACTCAGCACAAATGACCTTGAAGGGATAAAATACGAATCACCATTCGATTTTGCAGAATTTACAAAAGACGAAGAAAACAGAGCTTTTAAAGTTATATTTGGCGACTTTATTACAGGAGAAGACGGCACGGGTATTGTCCATATGGCACCTGCATTTGGTGAAGATGATCTCGAGGCAGGAAAAAAGTATAACCTTCCATTTATTCAACTTGTTGACCTTGAGGGAAATCTAACAGCAGGTAAGTGGAAGGGAATGTTTGTTAAAAAAGCAGATCCTCTGATTATTGAAGACCTCAAAGAGAGAGGTTTACTATTTAAAAAAGAACTTTACGAGCACGACTATCCCTTCTGCTGGAGATGCGATACACCTCTTCTTTACTATGCAAAGAGCTCATGGTTTATAGAAATAAGCAAGATAAGAGACCTGCTCATGGAGAATAACGAGAAAATAAACTGGTTCCCTGAAAACATAAAGCACGGAAGGTTTGGCAACTGGCTTGAAAACATAAACGACTGGGCGTTATCAAGAGAAAGGTACTGGGGAACACCGCTTAATATATGGAAATGTAAAAGCTGTGGTCATATTGAATCAATTGGAAGTATAAAAGAGCTTCAGGAGAAAGCAATTGAGGAAGTACCTGAAGATATCGAACTTCATAAGCCATATGTTGACAAAATCCACCTTAAGTGTCCTCACTGCAGTGGTGAGATGGAAAGAGTACCAGAAGTAATTGACGTCTGGTTCGACTCTGGTTCAATGCCATTTGCACAGCGGCACTATCCATTTGAAAACGTTGAAGAATTTGATGAAAACTTCCCTGCGGATTTTATCACCGAGGCAATAGATCAAACAAGAGGGTGGTTCTATTCATTGCTTGCCATCTCAACCCTTATAAAGGGAGTGCCTCCCTACAAAACCGTTATGTGCCTTGAACTGATCCTGGATGAAAAAGGGCAGAAGATGAGTAAATCAAAGGGAAACGTGATAGACCCCTGGGAAATCCTCGATAAACAGGGAGGAGATGCATTTAGATGGTCAATATACACTGCTTCACCTCCATGGAACCCACGAAGGTTTGGGCCGAATGTTGTAAATGATGCAATGAAAGATTTTATAATTCCTTTGAGAAATGTCTATTCCTTCTTCTCGCTTTATGCAAATATTGATAAGTTTGACCCGAACAGTGTGGAATATATACCAATAGAAAAAAGAAGTATCCTTGATAAATGGATTATTTCAAAACTTGAATCTATAAATAAAGAAGTAAAAGACAAGTTTGATAAATTTGAAATTACTCCAATTACAAAAGATATTCAAAAATTTGTAGACGAGCTTTCAAACTGGTACGTAAGGCGTTCAAGGAGAAGATTCTGGAAGAGTGAAAATGACGCGGATAAAATATCTGCATATTTAACCCTGTATGAAGTATTAAAGAAACTTTCCCTTATACTTGCACCATTTACACCCTTCACAGCAGAAACATTCTATCAAAACCTTACAAGAGGAGTTTTAAAAGACGCTAAGGAGAGCGTTCATCTTGAAGATTATCCTGAACCTGATATTACACTCATTGACGAAAAACTCATAGACAATATGGAACTTGTAATCGATATAACAAGCATGGGAAGAAGTCTTAGAAAGGATTCAAAGATAAGGGTAAGGCAGCCACTTGAAAAACTGCTCATATATCTTAAAGAACCATCTGAACAGAAAATTATCGAAGAAAACAAATCCATCATAATGGAAGAATTGAACATAAAATCCATTGAATTTATAGATAGCATTGACGAATACTGTACAGTAGAACTTAAACCGAATCTTCCGGTAATGGGTGAGAAATACGGGAATAAAATCCCACAGATTTTAAAAGAGATCGGGAATAAAGAAAAAGCTCTTGAATTTATAAAAAACGGAAAACTCGACTTAAAATTAGACGATGAAACAATTACTTTAAACCTTTCAGATATTTTTATTTTAATAAAAGGAAAACAAAATTTTATGGGAACATACGATAACGGATATTTTGTTTTCCTCGACACAACTCTTACAGATAAACTATTAGAGGAAGGAGTTGCAAGAGAAATAGTTCACACTGTACAGAATATGAGAAAGGAAGCAAACCTCAACATTTCGGACAGGATTCTCCTTTCAATAGAACCTGAAGAGGTTGTAATCAAAAATTATGAAGATTACATAAAAACAGAGACTCTTGCAGAAGAATTGGGAGCAATCGAAGATTCACTAATTGAAAAAGAATTCAAGCTTGATAAAATGATATATAAGATTAAACTGAGAAGAGTTTAGAAATGCTTAAAAAATTTACTCCAGTACAACTGGTAGTTTTAAGTTTCCTTGCTGTAATAACTACTGGTGCAATCCTTCTTATGTTACCGGTTTCCAGCCTATCCCAGAGATTTACTGATCCAATCACCGCTATTTTCACCGCGACTTCTGCAACATGCGTTACAGGACTCGTTGTAGTTGATACAGGCACTCATTGGTCCTTATTCGGACAAATAGTCATCCTTCTTCTCATCCAGATAGGTGGTCTTGGGTATATGACTATCTCTACATTTTTCCTGATATTTGCAAATAGAAGAGTTACGCTGAGACAGCGTTTTTTGTTAAAAGAAGGTTTGAATGTTTACAAGCTTACAGGTATAGTTTCCTTTACAAAAACAATTTTATTCACAGTTCTTTTTTTTGAAGGACTTGGTGCGTTTGCTCTGTCATTACGATTTCTCAAAGACTTTACTACTGTTAAATCGATATGGATGGGTGTTTTTCACTCAATTTCTGCGTTCTGTAACTCAGGCTTTGATATAGTTGGAAATTTCAACAGTTTTACAGGATACACAAATGACTTAACGCTTAACCTTACAGTTATGACACTAATTATTTTTGGTGGAATTGGCTTTTATGTTATCTGGGAAATACTGAATAAGATAAGAGACCGTTTTGCGTCAGGTGAAAGAAAAAAACTTTCGCTACACTCTAAACTTGTATTAAGAATAACTGCAATACTTATAATTTCTGGAGCTATTTTTATACTATTGCTTGAATGGAATAACCCTGCTACTCTCAGTAGCTTGCCCTTAAGAGGAAAAATTTTATCTTCATTTTTCTATTCAATTACCCCAAGAACGGCTGGTTTCAATACACTGAACATAAAATTAATGAATCCGGCCGCACTTCTTATTACCATATTTCTTATGTTTATTGGAGGTTCCCCCGGAGGTACTGCAGGAGGAGTCAAGACAACTACATTTGCAGTAGTTATATTCCTTTTGTTGAGTGCTTTTAAGGAAAAAATGCCAATAACATCAAATGGGAGAACCATAAAACTTGGCATTGTTAGAAGGGCAGTTTTTATTATAGGATTTGCAGTCTTTATCATTCTTGTATCAACGTTTTTAATTCTCGTTGCTCAGGGACAAAAATTCACTCTTTTGCAAGCACTATTTGAGGTTACTTCTGCATTTGGAACAGTGGGGCTTTCAACAGGAATTACAAGACAACTCTCCAGTTTTTCAAGAATCGTAATTATTGCTACAATGTTTATAGGGCGTGTTGGTCCTTTAAGTTTTATATTAAGTTTTGCAACAAGAAAAGAAAAAATACACCCTGAATACCCAGAGGAAGAAGTTGCAGTGGGTTAGGAGGAAATATGAAGAAGCAATTTGGAGTAATAGGACTTGGAAGATTCGGTACTGCTGTTGCAAAAAATCTTGAAAAATTAGGCTATCCTGTCCTTGCAATTGATACAGACCCAAAACTTGTTGACGCAGTAAAGGAATATGTAAGTTTTGCAGACATAGTTGATGCAACAAATCCAGATGCACTCGCCGCTGCTGGAATTAAAAATTGCGAAACAGTTATCGTAGCCGTGGGTGATATTGAGTCGAGCATCCTTATATCGCTTATCCTGGAAGAATTCGGTATCAACAATATCATTGCAAAGGCTACAAGCGATGTGCATGAAAGAGTCTTAAGAAAAATCGGTGTTAAAGAAGTTGTTTTTCCCGAGGCAGATATGGGAATAAGGGTTGTAAACAGGCTTACTTCTGCAAATATACTCGACTACATATCAATATCCGCAGATGTTGACCTGATAGAGTATAAGGCTTCTAAAAAACTTGCTAATCAGAGTCTAAAAGACCTTGCCCTTAGAAATCGTTTTGGAATAAATATTATCGCAATCAAGAGAGACGATAATGTAATTGTATCACCTTCTGCAGATGAGTTGATATTAGAAGGAGATGAATTGTTCTTTATTGGTAAGACCCCGGATATTCTTGTGTTTAAAAAGGAGTTTGAGGAATGATAAAAATCGTGAGTCTGGACTTGTGGGAAACCCTCATAAAAGATGATTCAGAAAAAGACAACGAAAAAGAAAGGGATAATTTAAGAGCAGAATTCATTTCAAAAACACTTAAATTAAACCAATCTTATATGCAAAAAATACATTCGTTCTTTTGTGAGGTCGTGGCATCTTTTATAAACCCTGAAAAAGAAAATGAATGGTCACTCCTTCCCGAAACGCAGATTGACTATCTTATAAATAAGCTTGGCATAGAAGTTAAAAAAGAAGATTTTGACAAAATCCTTAAATTCTACACCGAATGCATACTCGATTATCCACCATCTTTTACAGAGGAGAATATACCTGATATATTAGCAGGACTTAAAAAGAAATATAAACTCGCCCTTATTTCAAACACAGGTAGAACACCCGGGAGATCTCTTCTAAAACTACTTAAAAATCTTAAAATTAAAAAATACTTCGACTTTTTCGCATTTTCAGATGAACTTCTCATAAGAAAACCAGACCCAAGAATCTTTGAAATAGTATGTTCAAAACTAAATGCTTCCCCCGAAGAAACTGTTCATGCAGGTGATTCATATAAAATAGATTTCCTTGGAGCAAAATCGGCCGGATTAAATCCAATTTTATATGTACCGGGTACTGAAAAACCACAGGGCGCCCCTTACATAAGAACTCTTAAAGAAATTGAAGAAGTAATTGAAAAAGAATATGTTCATCGACGGTAAAAGCCTTGATTTAGATGGTGTTTTAAAAGTTTCGAAAGACTTTGAACCTGTAAATCTCTCACCTCTAACTTTTAAAAAAATTGACCGATCATCAGAATTTATAAATATAATATTAGAAGAGAAAAAAATCGTCTATGGTATAAATACTGGCTTCGGAAAATTATGCGACGAAGTTATATCTGACGAAAGTGTTTCAGAACTCCAGGAAAACCTTTTATTGAGCCACGCAGCAGGTACAGGGGAGCCAATAACTGAAACTGAGGTAAGAGCTACGATGCTCGTAAGGGCGAATTCGCTTGCAAAGGGCTTTTCAGGTGTAAGAAGAGAAGTTATCGAAAAACTACTGGAACTTCTCAATAAAAAAATATATCCTTATGTACCTTCATATGGCTCTCTTGGCGCTTCAGGTGACCTTGTTCCACTTGCACATATTGCACTTTTACTTATAGGAAAGGGCAGGATAATAGATGAAGGTAATGTGAAAGACGCCTTACCTGTCCTCAAAAAGAAAGGATTTAAACCCTTTAAAAGGCTTCATGCAAAAGAAGGACTTGCATTAATAAACGGCACAGCAGTTGAAGCAGGTATATCTTCGATTCTTATATCGGATGCAAAATATCTTTTAAAGACGACGGTAAAAGCTTCTGCACTTTCTATGGAGGCCTTGAAGGCAAAAAAAGAGGCATTCGACCCAAGAATTCAGGAAGTCAGAAATATTTCAGAGCAAAAAACTATCTCGGATATGATTCTTAAGGAGATTAATGGGAGTAAGCTTATAGACAGCACTCAAAAAGTACAGGATGCCTATACGATAAGGTGTATACCTCAAGTTTATGGTGCAGTACTTATGAACCTATCATATATAGAAAACATTCTAAAGGGCGAAATAAACTCTGTTACAGATAACCCAATCGTTTTTGCTAAGGATAAAGAAATACTTTCTGGCGGTAATTTTCATGCCGAACCTTTGGCATTTGCAATGGACTTATTTAGCATAATACTTGCGGACCTTGGCAACATGATCGAAAGAAGAATAAACAGACTGCTCAACCCTGCGTTGAGTGAACTTCCTCCTTTTCTTACCAATAAGTTTGGTTTGCACTCAGGATTGATGATTTTGCAATACACAGTTGCATCTCTTGTTTCTGAAAACAAAATGCTTGCCCAACCTGCAAGTGTTGATTCAATACCTGTTTCAGCAGACCAGGAAGATCATGTAAGCATGGGAATGAATTCTGTATTAAAAGCAAGAAAAGTAATTGATAATCTGAGGAAAATTATTGCCGCAGAATTAATCATTGCCTCTCAGGCAGTAGATTTTAGGGGAAACAAGCTTCTTGGAAAAGGCACAAAAAATACATATTCAAAAATAAGGGAGTGTATACCATTTGTATCATCTGATAGAATATTATCGTACGATCTCGATAAAATTGAAGAGCTAATAATTAAAGAAGAAATTTGATTTTTTCGAAAAAAATTTTTGAAATTAGTTTTTAGAAAGACGAAATTGCTGCGAGAGGGGAGGAGTTTAAATAATAAAAGCCTGCGAAAAGGAGGAGTAAACGCAGGCCTTGAGTTGTTTTTAAACTCTTCACTTATTATTATAGCACAAATTGTGAATAAATTATGAAAACTATAAAAATAA
>Ga0210049_1000473_pt1 | contig 33629 bp, 14 predicted proteins | sample CryGeyCG2014_300_2_FD_183964 | JGI IMG/M metagenome (GOLD analysis project Ga0210049, IMG submission 183964) | Groundwater microbial communities from aquifer - Crystal Geyser CG06_land_8/20/14_3.00 (SPAdes) (version 2) | ecosystem: Environmental > Aquatic > Deep subsurface > Groundwater | place... | reverse complement strand
TCAATGCCGGACAGGGTCATAGATTTATCAAGAGATGCTGACCCGAAGGCAAGGCAAAAATATATTGATGCAGGCGCTTCCAAAGAGGCGCTTCAAAGAATAAGCTGTGTAATAGCCGCAGGCGGAGAAGGTTCCCGTATGATGGTAAAGCTGTATAGCGAAGGCCGGATTACTGAAGAAGAAAGAGACGAGCTTGTAAAATTCACTATGCCGTTTGCGCCTGACGGCAGAGGCACCCTGCAGCAGAACCTCTATGTTTTATCTATGATTAACAACCTGCATAAGGTTGATATGCGAAACATCCTTGTCGTAAACCCGGAGACATACGAGCGTTATAAAAAATTACTATTAGAAAACGATTTGTTTGGTTTTGACTATATCGGGCTTGTAGCGCAGGATATGGATGCTACCCTGCTTGAGGGCGAGGATAAGATAGCGGTTGATGAAAAAGGCGAAGTTGTATTTAATCCCAACGGCGGCGGCGGGGTTATGCTTGCCGTTAATAAAAAAATAACCGTGCTGAAAAAAACAGGGCGCGAAATTAAAGAAGAGCTGATAAGCGGTATTGAATGGCTTGAAGCTGGATTTAAAGAAAAAGGCGTTAATGACGGTATGATAGTAAATGTAAACGCTGATATGGAGGTTTCGCCCGGCCAATTGTATTCTATTGCCGCGGCGTCAATAGACAGCGATGTGGCGGCTGTTTCCTGGGCGTATCCGCAGGATGATATAGGCCCTGTTTCAGGAGAGCATACAACGAATAAATACGGGACTTTGGTTGTCATAAGGACAGCAGGCCCTGGCGCGGCTGTTTATACCCACACCGCAGTAATTGAGTTTGCAAACAGGCAGGATTATCCCGGGCTGGTAGAATTGATAAGGGATAATGAGAAAGATGAAAAAATTATAGACGGAAACGCAGGTTTTTACGCATTTTCAACGCGGTTGATTAAAGAAATGGGCAGAATGCCTCAACGTATCCAGAGAAATAAAGAGACGCTGGGGATTGAAGCGAAGACATCCAAGCCCGAATATTTTATAACGGATGCTGTTGCGTTTGGAAATAATGTAACCGTATTGCGTATGGATGAAAGCGGCTTGCGGCCGCTTAAAGATTGGGGCAGGCTTGTGTCAAAACGCGCCGAGCGCCTAAAATATGCGGCGGATAAACTTAAAGAGCTGGGTATAGAAATTAAAGGCAGCCCGCCCATTCAATTTAGCCCTGAATTTGATTATGTTTTAAATAAAGGCAATGTGAGGATGTCGGGGATATCTAAAATTGATGACCCTGCGGGCAATATAGGGATATATGTTGATTTAGGCGGAATTTATGTTTATAGTTTACGGGAAAGGATGCCCAAAATGCCTGACGGCGCAGGCGGCGATGATTTTAGGGTATTTGACAGGTTAATAAGGAAAATTCATTTTGATAAATCCGCAAATACCCCTGCCGGCATAGTTGAACTGCCGGAATTTGAGATAAATGGATATGAGGCCTTTGAGCCGGCTGCCGCGGCAGGCGGCGAATTGCAGGCCGTATTGGAAAAGATGATCCGTTCGTTTTCAGGGGCGCGGGCGGTGTTTGGGGACGGCAAAGAAATATCAAGAGAACACAGAGTAATAGCAGGCCTTGACGGCTATAATTATATAATACTGCGTGCTAATGGGATGAAAAGTTTTAAACTTATTATCGCCGGCGACCCGAGGCCTACAGGAGAAGCTATTAAGGCCGCTCAGATTAAAGGCGCTATGGCGGCTGCGAAAAAATTGGGCGTTAAATTAGACATTATAGATTTAGGCATATATCCTACTTCTTTATTAGAGAGCGCGGTCAGGTTGCTTGGCGCTCACGGCGCGATTATGATAACGGCAAGCCATAATCCGATAGACAATAACGGTTATAAATACACAACCGAAACAGGCGCGCTGTTAAACGAAGGCCAAATGGGCGAATTAATGGAACTGACTGAAAAAGAGGTGAAAAATATAGACAGCGGGAATTCAGAGTTAACCGATATTTTTGACGGCATAGATGAAGCCTTGTTGGATACTATAAGCGGTAATTCATATCTTGAGCAGATTCGCGGACGTTATCTCCGTGAAGCCGAAAAAATCTTTGGTGTAAATAGCGTCAGTAGTTCAAATATTAAAGCTGTTTTAGACCCGAATAATGGAGCCGCGGCCAATGTTTACGCGGAATTATTAAGAAAATTTGGAGTTGAAGTTTTTGAGATAAACGCAGGCCATCTGGGAGAGCCGGCCCATTTGATTGAACCTAAAGTAGCGGTGCAAGGCAGCAGCAATCCTAATGAGAATGCCTTGCTGGATGCGATAGAAGCTGTAAAGGAAAAAAACGCCGACTATGGTTTTGTTACGGATTTTGACGCTGACAGGGCAAACGGCGTTTATCCTGAAAGAGACGGTGAAGGCAACATAATTAATGTGATTGAGGCCGATCCTCAGGAAGTCGCGGCGCTGAATACCGCAATGGCGCTTGAATTAGCTGATATGAGGATGAAAGCCAAGGAAATACCAGACAAGCCTCTTGCTGTAGCAGGCCATGGGCCGACATCAGGCGCGATTGAGCGTATCTGCGAGATTTTTCAGGCGCGGTCAAGCCGCGAAGTTAAATATGTAACTTTTGAGGTGGGCGAGATAAACGGCGTGGAAGTTATGGAACGGCTTGCGCAGGAAGGCTATTATCCTGTTATAGGCGTAGAAGGCGCCAACGGCGGCACTATTTACGGGGCGCTGGATAAAGATGAAAATTATACCGGCGCGCGGTGCAGGGACGGTTTTTTAAACGCCCTGTTTGCTGCCGTTATTTTGGCCAAAAAAGGCCTTTACCTTAATTGGATGAAAAAGACGGGGCAGGAGTTAAAAGATAGCTATACATTGTATGATGTCCTTAATTCTATCCCAGGCCCGAGAAGCGAAGAATGGCCGTATCATTTTAAATTGTCAAAGATAGATTTGAATTCGAGCCTGCCTTTAATGGCGATAAAGACAGAGATGGAAAAGGTATTTAGAGAAAGGTATTGGGCCGGATTGCAAAAACAAGGTTTTGATGGTTTTCGTATAATTTATACTGATTCATCCAAGCCGGTTACGGTAAAAGATAACGGCGGCGAGCCGGGCCAGGGCCTGCCTGAAAACGGTAAAGGCGGCTGGAAGATAGAATTAACTAATAAAGGCGTAAAGTCGTTTATGTGGTGCCGGGCATCAGCGACAGAGCCGATATTCAGATACGCGGTTGAAGGCAGTTCAAAAACAAGTATGCGGAAGCTTGACGGGATTATGCGGAGTATTGTTAAAGGCGCGCAAGCAAGGCTTTCTGATGCTATAAAAGAAAAATCGGCTTCCGGCGCCGCGCTCGTGATAGAACCTGATATGACCAGGCGAGCTCAAATAGCGGCATTTCTTAAAAAAGATGAGTTTGCTTTTAAGGATATTATAGAGGCGGATAATGAAAAATCCGCCATGGATAAATTAAGAAAAAATACAGATACTGTAATAGTATTGGTTGTAAATAATAGCGGCAGAAATTTGGAGCTGTTGGTTGAAGCCCTTTCAGAAAAGGCTGCCATAGTTACCATAGTTGACGTACAAAATACACAGAGAATAGTTAATGAAAGCCTGTAAGGCAAATGGGACGCTCCCTTGGGTTCAAGTAGCTAACGCAACACTTGATCTGCTATAATAGCAGTAGAAAGGAGTTGCATATGGTTAAATATCAAAGACTCACGATGATAGAACGCGAAGAAATAAGCCGGCAAATTGCTTGCGGCTATAGCCTGCGTAAAATAGCCAAAGGCCTTTATAGGGCGCCAAGTTCTATATCCCGAGTAGAATAGGGGTCAGGTCTCCACTCTTGACAAATTCCTAATTTTACCAAAAATGCAAAAATAGAGAAAAAAATAAATGTGTAGAGTGGAGACCTGACCCCATTGATTCACCATTGATTTATTGCAATGGGTTAGAAGTAGACGGAACGTCCCCATATCTTATGAGGAATTTCAATTATGTTTCTGGAAAAGTCAATAATGACTTTAGCGTCTTTAAGGAAATTTAACCCGAGCAGGCCTTCTACCGGGCTTTGTGGAGGCAGTGTATGACAAAATACCTGCAGATTTTTAACCTCAACGCCGAAACATTTAAACGATGGTATTTTGATGATAGGCGCCAATATCATACCGCTGGCTGTGCTGACTTCAACGCTATGAATGGACCTGGAAGGGTTTATGCCTATTGCCATCGCCGCTTCAATAGAAACCATTGTGGCGGAGGCGCCTGTGTCTACAGCCAATTTAAGGATTACGGAGCTTTTTTTGTTGGTAAGTTTGGCTTTGCAGAGGATAATTCCTTTATCAGCATCAAGGTTAAATTTATTCACCGATTAATGCCCCATATAAAACGCTACTGCAAATCCTTTAGAGAGTTTGTCTTCAGAATATTCCACGAGGATGTTACGTTTTTTACGAAGAGACAGGAGTTTTCGGTAGATGTCATCTCTGCGCGGGCTATGGACAATGAGTTTTCCGGAGATAGGCGTAGTAGTGGCTTCGTTCATTTTGTCAACTGCGATAAGCAGCCATTCCCTATTGTATCTTTTTTTGATACTAGCTATGTTCATAATTTTATCACCTCTGTCAAGAAAATCGCCTTTGACTATGACCTTCTGCGATTTTCAGTGGTTAGGAAAGTGTTTTATACTTTCCTACACCATAAAACTATATCACACAATATGAAAAAAGTCAACATTTTTAAAAATAGAAAAATAGAGAAAAATAGAACTTTGGACGGCGGTTTAAGATGTTGCAATTATTTACTTAATAACTTAAGGCAGCTCTCAGCGGTGAGAATTTTGAAGGGAAGATTGGCTTGCCGTGACAGAAAATGCCTATTTTCAGTTACCAAGGCGTCAACGCCCCGCCATTCGGCATATGCAGCTATAAAGGCATCTGTTGGTTTTAGGCCATTGCTTTCATATTCAAAAACTATTTCAAACGGCACTACAATGTCTTCGTCAATCGTTATAGCGGCATTAACAAAATTATTAAATTCCTGGAAAGCGTACTTTGATAAATTTCGTTTTACTTCTTCAAATATTGTGCGTGGAATGAGAATAGTATGCAGAGACAGATTGTCAGACAAACTATCTATAAGTTGGCGCGCAGCTGATTCTTCAGCTGGCCCAAATGCAAAAATATATTCGTTGGAATCAATGACGAAACGCAATCTTTTCCTCCCAGATAGCCTCTCTGGTTTTACGCAAGGCCTTTATAACTTCATCTTTGCTCATCTTAAAAATAGGGGAAGGGTTCCTGGCAATTATTTCTCTAAGTTTTTTCAGATGTTTTTTAGCTTCTCGGACATTTTTCATTATAATTCACCTCCAATGTAATTATAACAGAGAGGGTACGGGATGTCAAATTTAATTATGTAGAATAGGGGTCAGGTCTCCACTCTTGACAAATTCCTAAAGTAGAATAGGGGTCAGGTCTCCACTCTTGACAAATTCCTAATTTTACCAAAAATACAAAAATAGAGAAAAAAATAAATGTGTAGAGTGGAGGCCTGACCCCATTGATGAGGAGGTTTTTGGTGAAAGTTTTTAATTTGCCGCTAAGAATTAAAGCGGGTATTGCAGTGTCCGTATTTATATTTACCCAATGCGGAATCGGGGCGGATTTTGCGTATGCCGGCTCAGGCAAGGCCGAAAATCTGCGTAAGCCTGCGGTTGCAGAGGCGGCAGGAAGCGGTTCTGCCAAGGCGCTGGGCGAGGTGATAACAGCTATTTCAAATTCTATAAGAGGTGTTTTAAGGCCTATAACCGAAGAAGATAAAGAAGGGGCAGCATCTCGTATAACAAATAAAGATGTGTTTGATAGGGTTCAGGCTATGCTACAGCCTATTGTTGAATATGACAGAGATAAAATAAAGGAACGCATAAAACTTTATATTGACCCGGCAACCGGCCGCGAGAGGCCGGAGCATAGAGAAATTGTTCAGCAGATTATACATGAAGAGATGTCAAAGTCAAACAGGGGTAGGGCGCAGGATGTAGAACGCGTTGCCAAAGAAGTTGCGGCAGAATGCCTGAACAATGACGTTGATGTTATTGCTACCAGGCACAGCCGCGCTTTTGATACCGCGGCAAAGCTTTTGGCGAATTCTATTGTAGTTGAAAGCAATCAGTTGAGGGATACCGTAACAAAATTGGAAAACAGCATAGACAGGCACATAGGTTTTAAAGAAGAACAACTTTCGCAGCGTTATAATGACGCCCTGGGCCGGCTTGCGCCTGAGGTGTTGTTTTTTGTTAACCTGCTTTTGCAGAAAGATGTCTCTATGGCGCAGATAGAAGGCGGCGCCAAAAGGCTGCGCAAGCAGATAGGTATTTTAAGGACAAATCTTTTAGGCGCTGTTGACGAATCAGGCCTTGTATCGGAATGGTGGATAAAAAGAGAGCGCGCCAGGGTTTTAAGGAGCCTGGAAGGATTGGAGAAATTAATCAGAAAAACGTCAAAGGCATTTAAGGATGCGCCTAAAAGGCACCCTATTTTTAATGTGGAGCTTTCAAATACGTTTATTCCTATGGATTCATACAATATATTTTGGACAAACGAGAGGTACGACCCTTTGGACAGCCCTGATCTTGAAATGGCCAAGCTGGTAAAACAGGCGCGTAACCAGGTACACGCGACACCCAATTCGCCGGAGTTTTTGAAATACTGCCAGGATTGGGTTGAGGCGCTTCCTGCCCACGCAAGTTATTATATAGATGACCATGGTAAAGTGGTGCCGCATACAGTGCGCAATATAATGAAAGGGCTTTATCTTGGTTATGCCGAGCCATGGATTGAAAACGTGGAATGGGCAATGCAGACGGAACACGTGGCCTTGGCGCGTCAGTTCCTTGTTGACAGGCCGGAATTTGCCGCGCAAATCAGCGCTATTATGAAAAAATCAGGCGTAGACAGGGAAGAGGCGGTCAGGCTGCTTGTAATTCAATTGGTAGATGCCGGCAGGATCAACAAGCAGGATATAGCGGATGTAGCGGCCATTATATGGCAGAGCTATTTTTATCTAAGGCCTAAAATTGCTCAGGAGGCCGAAAAGGCAGGTTATGGAGCGGACAGATACGAAATATTGAAAAAGTTTTTATACGAGGATAAGTCCGAAGGAAATTTGTTTTCCAAACTGCTTTCAAGCGTTAAGGCCGATGATGTAGTTTCAGGGCACAGCTTATCTTCGCAGGCGCAAAGGATGCTGTGGACAACCCTAAATAAGCGCAGGGCCCTGCCCATGCTTCATATTATGACAACGCTTGCGCCGGGAGAGACCACGAAGATACAAAACTGGATTGAAGAGGCGATGAGCCTTTATCTGATGTGCCGTGAACACGGCTTTGAGCCTGAGGTTCGGCGCAGGTATGAGGCGTATTCAAAGAGAATGAGGGCAATTGCAGGGCGGTTATCAGAGGAATTGGCGCTTGACCCGGATAAGCCCGAAGAAAAAGCAAGGTTAAATGACGAGGCAGCCAAGCTTTATTTTCTCATTGAATCAGAGCGTCCGGTTGCCGACACAAGTAACGACCCGGAGGACGTTTCAGACATTAGAGCCGTGCAGGAATATTTTGATGCGCATCCTGAGATTCTGCGCGAAGCCGAAGATTTTGTCGTTAAAGAGCTTGCAGGCAAAGGCACCTCCGATGAAATAAAGCAAAAATATGCCGCACAAATAAGAGGCGAAGCCTTATGTAGGGCCAGGCATATGTATATGAGGGAGAAAGGCGTCAGGGAGGACTCAAGGATCAAGGAAAGGATAGACCCCAACAGCGGGAAATTTTACATACGCAGGGATTTAGTTGCAGAGCACGGCCTTTCCGAACAGCTGGGTGATTCCCTATATAACTATACCGCATCCGGGGTTATGCCTGACTGGTATATAGGTTATGACCCGAGCCGCGTTGATTTAGGCCCGGAGATTGTATCATCCGAAAAAGATGTACCGAAGATATGTTCAGCCAATAACCCGCAGGCCTTAAGGCGTTCTTACAGGATGTATTCACTTTATAATATAGACCCAAGCCCGCTTCATAGCACCTCAGACGGCAAATTTGCAAAAGTTCAGGAGAATTTCATCACAAGGGGCGGCCCGTATTATCTTTCATTGGGCGCCGGCATTACGCTTGAAGCCATAGCGAGAGGCACATGGTCAGTATTTATGGGCATTTCTAACAAACGGGGAGATAGGAAGGTTTCGCCTACCGGCTCAGACTACCGGGGATTTTGCGTGCCCAAAGAGTGGTGCCTTATGACCGATGCTATCAAACTTGCCGCAGATCCGAGGACCCGCGATTTGCTTTTTGATGAATGGGGAATGCCAAAAGACAAAGAATTAAGGCAGCTTATTTCAGATGATTTTCAGAAAGTAATAAATAACCTGCCCCTTTATGCCACAGAGGAGGAAGTCATATCCGTTGCTAGAAAAATGCTGAGTAATAAATATAGCGAGTATATACAGTTTGCTCAAAGAGAAGTTACCATAAAAGATGATGACGGCACAGAAAGAACCGAATCTATCACAGCCGTATATATAGCCCGTTTGCCGGAACTATTGCAGTTAATGGCTAAAATAGGCAATATTCATAATGAATGGTTAGCCGACGCCCGTAAATATTCAATTGAGATAGCCTCTTGGACGGTTGATGGGCTGATGAAACTTGAACAAATAAACAGAATAGGCCAATTTAGAAAACTATTGAAGGTGTATGAAGGATTAAAGTACAGATGGTATAACGATTCTCAACTGCAGAAACTGTGGGGGGTGCTTGAATCGGATAATTTGGAACAGCGGACCGAAAAATTCAGAAATTGGATGCGGACGGTTGTAATAGTGGGGTGTCCGCCGTATAAAGAAAGTACTCAGGATTACAGATTTTCAGGTTTTGCCGCGTTTCTGGAGCTGGCTTCGGGGCTTTACTATAATACTATGAAGTATCTTGATGACGATGCGCGCCGGATATTTAAGGATATGGTAACGGATATGTTTGGTTCCGTTACCGCGCCAACATTCGGCGGAATAACCATGGTGGGACCTGTGGGTTGGGATGGGGTTGCAGGCAATATGCCTGACATACAGACGGATTTTGCCAAGTTTTCACAGATCGCGCGTTCAGGCATAAAAGAGTTTCTCGGTGAGGGCGCTATAGCTGATGAGGCCGAACAGGATGCGTGGATAGATGTAAACAGGCGCGCGCATGGGCTTGATTTTGCGAATTGGGAGTGGCATACGGCATTTCCAGGGCTTCTTATGGAGGATCAGCTGCGCGAGCGCTTAGATGCTTTATATGAAAAGATTTCATTGCAGCTGATTTATCTTGTGTTCGGCACAAGTTATAATGAGATCGCGGATAATGTCCGTATTATGTTGAAGAATGCATTTGTGGGGAGCAAGTCTCTGGACGGCAATCCCGATACCGCGATAAAGGGGTATTGTATAAAGTATAAGGGTGACTTGCGCCTATGGCCCGAGATTAAGGAGATGCTTGAAAGCAGCGAGCCGGATACAAAAAAGAAGGCAAAGGCGCTTATACGCGCGATAGGCCCGGTTATAAATATGCTCGCGGCTAGGGAAGAGGATGTGCATACCAGGAATGAGATGCAGAAAATGGTGGCCAGGGCGGATGTAGTTAATCTGGGCATACCTGAAACAGAGCTGCTTGATCTTCTTGCAAGCGAAAAACTGCCTTTTACTTTGTCTGAGATGAGAAGATTGCAGGAAAATCCTACATTTCTTTTTGTAGATGGAACCGCCGGCGCAAGATTTCCGTTCGCCGAATCCAGGGACCCTGCTACGAAAAATTTTGTAAAAAGACTGCTGAATCTTGAACCAAAAGCCGTTTATGAACCTATGGGCACGGGATTTGAAGATGTGAGAGTTTGGCAGGCGGAGATGCAAAAGGAGCGCTCTATGGCTCAGGATCTATTAACTGCAATTCAGAGTAGTTCTTATAAAGAAGCAGAAAAAGCGCTAGAGACTATTAGAAGATACTATATGTTAGAATTAAAAACTCATGAATCCATAAATTTTGCTGAAATAGCCCGGGATAGAGGATTAAAAAGCTACGACGCATATAAATATAAAGCTGAACAGGTTTCGGGCGTGTGCTCAGGCAAAATAGATATTAAGCATCTTGATTTTGTTACGTTTCTGGCGTTGGGCGGGCAGTATCTGGTTGACGGTAAATATGAGTCAGCCGAAGCGCTGGAGGAGGCTGCGCGGACATTTAACAGTGAGGTTGCTGGTTTAGGTCCGGAGCAGAATTTGGCCGCCGCGGTTGCTGCCGGTGCAGGCAGGACTAAAGGCCAAAATGCGTTTTTAAGTTATGCCGTTGGGGTAGTGGTTCCTCATGTAGCGCAGCCATTTGCCCAGGTTGCCACAGGCGTCAGGACTTCAATGAAGGATATTACAGAGGCACTTGGCGCCGTAGCCGAATACCTAAACCGTATTATGGCGCTTGAGCAGAAACAGGCGATGGCGGCGCGCAAGAACGCATTTGATGAGACGCAAGAGATACTGGAGGCCGCTCCGCATGCATTTGAGGTTTTATATTCAGGCGCGGTAGACCTGCTGCCGCAGGCAGGCCCGGGTAACCCTGACTACAGAATAAACCCCGATACATTCGGCGCTTTTTTGGCACATACAAAATACGCGTACATTTCGTTGTTAAACAGGATTATGCCCGACGAAAAAGACAAATTAAAGAAAAAACTTGCAGCGGCGATTAACAGTACTTTTGGAGGCGGCCTGGTTACGACTCAGGAGTATGCCCAGCTGACAAAACTGCTTGGAGAGCTTGCGGAATGCGCAGATAACAACACCGCCCTGCTGGAGGAAGTTGCCAGGATGGGCGAGCTGTTGGACATAACGTTTCTAATGGAAAACTGTTTTAGCAGCAACGTGTTTGACCTTAATCCACGGATTCATAATATGGCGCCGACCTGGAAAGCTGTCGCGGCGTTTATGGATAAGAGCGTGAATAACCATATATTTGACTACTGGCCGTGGCATATAGACAAGGAGCGCGGGGCCGGGTTTGAAAGCTATTCCCGCGAGGAGAAGTTTGAGATCGCTTCAAGGATTAATTCCCGCTGGCTCTATCCGTTTTTAAGGTGGGCCCTTGTTAACAAGACCGAAATGGCGCAGCTGGAGCCGTCATATGCCGATAAACTTTTGGGCGAATATCACGGCGGCATAACACGGCTGGGTATAGGCGTGGGAGGCGAGACAGAGGCGCAGAAGGCTTGGTACAGCTATGGGCGCATACGGGATATAGCGGTATTAAGGGCTGAGGGGAACCCTCTGCCTGAGGTTTTTGAGGGGCTGTCTCCCGAGGTAATAAACGCCGCGAATAGAAGGAACCTTGCGGTGGTGTATCCGTGCGGCAATACCACAATACCGTACGCTACAAAGAGAAACCCTCAGCAAAACCTTACCGGCGTCAATTTGTTTACATGTGCCTTTCCGGAAATAGAAGAAGGCGAAGACGGCAGAAAATATGCCAGGGTGAAAGACGCGTTTACCTGGATGTCCAAGGTTGATTATGAAAAGTCCCTGCGCGAGGCAGGCGAAGATGAAGATGTTATTGCGCGCAGGCTTGCAAACATAGACGTTGACAAGGGTGTTGTCGTACTCGCCGGTTTTTCCAGGCCAATTACTGTTGACGGAGTGTGGTTTCATACATTTAACGTAAAAAGAACCCGTATAGACGAGATAGAGGGAGTGCTTGTCCAGCCGTTTCTGTGGGAGGCGCTTACACACCTTAAATGCGATTACGCGGATATGTACGGCCCGTACGGCATCAGTACACCTGCGCAGAAGGAATTTAAGATGAGCCGCGAAGCGGTAAAAACAAGGTTTGGCGGCAATATGCCGGAATGGATGGAGGCGCTGATTGATATACCCGATGTTACCCAGGCTCAACAGATGGAGCAGGTTAAAAAGGCAATTTTGGAATTATGCCTGGGGACTAACTGTTCGGAGATTATTATAAAGCCCGAGGTTGAGTCCGGAGGCCGCGGAACGGAGATATTTCAGATAAAAGACGAAAAAGGCCGCCTGATTAACGAAAACCTTGAGGCTGCTGTAGTACACGCGGCGTCACTGCTTAAGGTTGACGACATAGTGGTTCAGGCGTTCATACGTTCCAGGGTGCGGCAGATGTTTTCAAAGAAATTCATCCGGGATATTGAGGCCAGGTTTGCCGCTGAGCTGGGCATAGCCGTTGACGTTGATGAACCGCTTTTTACGTATAACAGGACGATACTCGTTGCGGCTGATGAGCAGCATCCCGAGTTTGAGCGCGCAAAGGCCATACTTGCGTATGTAGAGATAGAAGGGCGCACATATTTTATCACGCACTATATAGGCGGTATTAGCTCCGAAGGCGTGGCAAATATAGGCCGCGGCGGCAGGCTGTTTATGCTAAGGGGCGAGGATATTGACCGCAAACTAAACCCGAAATACAGGCAGGATGCGATGTGGTCGCTTCGCGAGGTGTCATTCAGGGCTATGAAGGCCCAGAGGGCGCATTTGCGCAAGAACTGGAAGGTAATACTTGCCGACTATCTGAAGCACAACCCGGCATTTGCCGAGGATGAAAATATAAAATCGCTGTTTTCGCAGGATGCGCTTCCCGAGAAATACCTGGAGATACCCTATGAGATGGGGGATTACCTTGCATATTGGCTGGTAGATGAGCATGATAATGTTAAGCAGGTCTATGATTGGGATAGGGAGACTGATAATTTTGTAGATCTGTACGATTCTGAGGGGGCGTGGAAAGGCGTGTCAATTTACGATATTGAGGGCAGTTTAGTTGTGCCGGATTTGGCCACAGGTAAGTTTAATCTTTTTGATAGCGACGGCAACCGCAGACAGCTATATTACAGGAAACCCGGCGCAGAGGGGTTTGATCCGGACAGGCACGCGGTACGCGCGCTTACCTACACTAAGATGGAGCCTAATCCGCTGGCAGGCCTGTGGGGCCCGCATGCCAACAGGGAAGAGGCATACGGTGTGCCTGCCGATGAGACCGCAGCATACTGGATATTTCAGCTGATGGCTCGCAATACAAGTAAAACAAGAGAGCTTATTGCCAATGCCCGTTTTGCTTCCGACGCTCAGTACGCGCGAGGTACCGATACAGTTAAAACGCGGCACCTTGCCAGCATGCAGACAAGGCCTGAGGAAAATCCGGCACGTCTGGCGTTGAATATCGCTTTGAAGCAGTTGAATAAACAGAACTTTTTTCATTTGACGCCGAGCGATTTAAGCGTCGTATTGCAGCATTATTTGGTTATTACCGGAAAAAATAATTTAGATGACGTTGATGCCTTGGCCGGGCTGCTTCAGGGTGAAAATGCCAGATTGATGAAGAGGCTTCTTGCAGAGCCTGAATTTGAAAACTACAGGCAAAGGGTTATTGATACGGCGGTTGATATGCGGCGTGACATGCGAAAGGCAGGCCGTGCTTCTGTTGCGCCCGATAATTTTATGCCTGGATTGCGAATTTCACCTTTTGCCTCAACTGCGGCTGAAACAAAAGATTTACTGGATCCTGTAAACAGGACAAATGTTGCTGTTGTATTCAGCGGTTCGCCTGCGGCAATGCAGATAACCGTAGCAAGACTGCAGCAGGACGCGGATAAGGCATTTGAAGAAGGCAGAATACGCAGAAAGATAAATGTGCTCGGCGTGCGCGCGGATGTCTTATTAGCTTCAGATAAAGGCAAGGTAAACAGCGTTATCTATGCATCTGATGAAACCGATGCGGTTGAATTAAACCTTGAAATGCCGGTACATATCAGTTGGATATTGCCTAGAAATTTATCTGATAATGAATTGTTTATGCATCAACAAATAGCTGAATATGCGAGTGAACATGCTATTTCAATATCTGCTTCTTTGGATTCAGTTCGGCAATCAGCGGATAAATATTTACTGTATCCGGCTATTGAAAATGCCAAAACATTTTCTGAGTCGCCCGCAGATTTTTTTGGAATGCCTGTAGGAGTAAAAAACGGCATAGTGAACAATCCTGATGTACAAACACCTGCTTACAAGGTGCTTTCAGTTCTTAACAAAATTAATATGAATGCTGTGATCGCTGATTTAATTGCAGATATCCTGATAAGAAGAGATATGGACCAAGCAACTTTACCTATTTATGTTCAGCCGGAATACGGCACTGAAGGCATAGGTGTAAAGGTTTTTATGGCCCATGTTAAAAGAGATGCTGATGGCGGTATCGTAGTTACTGATGCCGAAGAATTATCTAATGCCATTTCAGCCCACATAAAAAAGAATATAATAGAAACGAAAGATTTAAACAAACAAGGCACGGCTATATTACGCGAAGGCAGGGGTAATGTGTTTTTCGCGGCAGATGAATCCGCAGAGCCGGTTAATATTACGTTCAGAGTGAATGCTGGTTTTGACGGCGAAAAAGCATTTGCCGAAACCGGTTATGCGCAGGTTGCTTCAAGTGAAAACCCGTTAATTACTTCTGTTGAACAGGGCGGCAAGGTGGAGGATATAAATATTGCATTACATTCCTTAAGATATAGGGATGCGCAGGGCGGCTGGCAGAGGTTTAATCCGACAGTTGGTGAGATAAAACGTATCAAGAAGGCTGCCGGCGACATTGCCAGGATACTTGATGTTAAGTACGGCGGCGTTGATTTTGTTTTGGAGGTTAATCAAAACGGTTGCTTAAGCGCTATCGTGCCGCTTGAAATGAACGCAAGAGGCGTCTTGTCACCGTCGGTTAAAATTCTGGAAACAGAAACCTTGCCTGTGGGTTACAGGACATTCAGGCACCGCGAACTCGCGCCTGTCAAATTCTGGCAGATGGTGGAAAGAGACGCGCAGTCAGTAGCCGCCGGCGCTGCGGTTAAAGCCGCCGCGCGGGGCGAAGCCGCATTAGTAATAGGGCCGGATGACATTAACAGGATAACTATAGTAAACGGGCTTGTCTCAAGGTTTGGCAGAGAGAATATTTTTGAGGCGGCTGACGCTGCCGGCGCAACAGGTATTGTTGAAAAGATAGGCGATACTCATACCATTACGGTTGTGGTTAACGCATCAGGCGATCCGAATGTTATCAGCCAAATAGCGAACAGCATCGGCGGCGCAAAAATACTTACCTACGACGGCACAAAACCGATAGACGAACTGTTGGAAGGCGTATAAATTTTAGGGGACGCTTTTGATAGTGGATATGGCGGAGAGGGGCAGTTGCAAGCTATAGAAACTTTTTGAATTCTTCGGTAGAGATACCGCAGCCCTTGAGTATAGCGCGCAAGGTACCGGGTTTAATAGGAGCAGAGCCATGGACAGGAATAACACAACGGCGGTTTAAATCAAAAGAGTGTCTCATTACTACATGGCTGCCGCTTTGGCGTTTCTGAATAAATCCGGCTTTTTCCAAAGCCCGAATGACCCTGGCGCCGGATATTTGAGGTGCGGGGATATAGTTCAAACAGTAACCTCAATTTCTTCCATAAGCACATCAGATTCAGGAAGAGATATCTTATCTTCAATAAGAGATTGGATATACAGCTCTACGGCTTCTTTAGCATTTTTAAGGCATTCTTCCAGTGTGCCGCCTTGCGTTGCGCATCCGGGCAAGGCAGGGACAAACACTGAAAAACCACCTTCAGATTCAGGTTCTAAAATTATTTTAAATCTGCGTAGCATATGCAATGGCCTCCTTTTTATAGGGATTATATCTTAAATATATGCAGAAGTCAATACTAATTAATGAAAAATGGTGCTTAATCCAAAACACAAAATAATAAGAATAATAGCCTTAATAGTGTGCGTGTGCTTCCTATGGCAGGATGTGGTGTGGGCGGCTGGGCCGCAAATATCAGCCAAGAGGGGTATGCTGCGGACAGGCCAGTTTGCCGAGTTTGCCGAGAAACAGTCTCAATCAGCAGGCGTTGGTGGAGCAGGTAGCGTAAAGGCAGGCATGGCAGGGCAGGCTCAGCCATCGCAATCAGGCGCTGCGTTGAACAAGCCCACATTTTTACGCAGTGGAATCCCTGCGCTTCAATGGAGAGAACTGTTACTGGGGTTTATTGGCGCTTTGTTGTACACACTGGGTTATGTTGGATTTAAATTTTCCGGCATATTTATTTTTTTGCCGTCAACAGTATATCCGCCATCGTTATCAATTGAAGGCATTGCGTGGTTGCACAATTTCTATCCATCGGTTATGATCCCCGCATTTAGCGGGTTCTTTTTAGGATACCTTGTTGCTATCATCATTCATGAGCTTGGCCATCAGATAGCGGTATGGTACAAGAAGATACCTGCGATTATTTGGCCGAGTAAAATAGGGTTGGTGTGGGTCCGCATAACAAACGAAACGCAGATTGTTCCTGTTAAGGATGAAGGTGTCCGTAGAGCCGGGCCGATTAGCAGTGGATTAGGCGCTTTTTTTGCTGTAGTGGCAGGCGTTGGCGCACTGCTCGGATGGTGGCCGGTTACCAATGCGGCATTGCTTATTGCTGTAGCTGGCGCAAGCACGTTTTTTGCTACTGCTGACAAGCCTAATGAAGGAATATGGCAGCGTAATCTGTCTATATTTGAGTTTGCACTGCCAGTTTTAGTTATTGCAGGCGTAGCGTTTTGGATTGGTATTGGAGCTATACTCGGAAGTTATGCCTGGGTCATTCGTGGCGCTGTTATAGGTTCTGGGCTGCTGATATTGGTAATGCTAATGGAACGAATATGGTTTGGCGGCATTGGTTTAAGGACAAAAATCCGCAAGGATTGGAAGAAAAGCGAAGAAGAATTCGTTCGCGATGAGGTGTGCCACACATTTCATAAAATAACAGGCCTTTCGCCGGACTCGCGAAAATTTAGAGAATACACAAATGAATTTGTAGACCGTTTTACTGCAAATACATATCCATCTAACCAACGCGCATTTTTAGATGCTTATGGATGGGTAGAGCGCATCGCTAAGGCGCTTGCAGCCGTGTTTCTTTTTTATCTGGCTACGCTGTTATTTAACATCAAGAAGGCCATTGTTATGGTCAAGTTTGCCACTATTTCTATTACGAGTTTTTTTCATTCCTCTGATGTCGTATCGCAGCTTGCTTCTAATGAAGAATATCGGAAATTGCTCAATATTGCCATACCGGGCGAAGGCGGGCGTATCCATGCAGACATTGCATTGCGATGGATTTTAGAAAAAGGCCATTTTCTTGGGCCATATAACGGAACAGGGCATTTATCTCCAAACGGCCAGGGATTTTTAACAGCATTAGAGGTTGAGCTCAGGGCGGGATTACGTTACTATGCCCAACAGTCGTCGAATGTGCCACAGGCAATACAACAAGAAATAGAACGAATACTCAGCACAGGTAAAACACCGTTCAAATTGGAAGATGTTATCTCTCCGGGCGTAGGGCCTATTTGGGAATATGTAACGGTTGCAACTGTAGTGTTGCTGGTTTTATTTCTGATGCGCTACAGCTACCATCACTTTATGGCTACGGCAGGCTATTATATGCTGCCACCATTGGATTTGGTGCGCCGCCATCGTTATCAACCGACGGAACAAAGTGCGCGGGAAATTGCGCATGAGCTTATACATATGTCAGCCGCGAACGCAAAAAATCGCAAACGGCCCCTCGTAAGGCACGACGCATACGGCGCTACGCTTGTTGACATAGTCAGGGCAATAGAGCAGGCTGACGGCAAGCTAGATATTGTAAGCCAGGCGGACAAGAATGAAAGTTTCAACATAGGCCGTCAGTTGGCGCGTGAATATTCACTGGAAGAAGCTGTGCAAATCGCCGCTAAGGAAACTAAAGTGAATGAAGGGCCGTCTATCCATAATTTATGGGCAGAGGATTCTTGGGGTTATGATTTTGGAGCAATGCTTGGCGGAATATTAGGCGAAAAAGCGCAAGGCAATATTGATGAGTTGTGGAATTCGGCCAGTTGTATATTACTGCTAAGAGCTCCCAAGCAGAATAAGTATGATTTAGAGTTACGCAAGATAATAAATCAGATTATGGGTGTAAGTAATTCTGAAGTTGCGGCAGGTGAAGGTGTTAATTCAAAGGCTAAAAAGCCGAATTTAGGCGATAGAGACAAAACTGTTACCACAGCAGGCAGCGCAGGAAGAGTTTCGGATAGCGTTAAATTTACTGCCGCTGCAACAGTGGTAACTATTGCAGCGGCGGCTCGCAGCCGTAGCCAAGCCATTGAGGAAGATGCGGAAAGCGCAAGGCGTTTTGCCGAACTTATCAAAACCAAGCAACTTGAGGATGCCTGCAGGGCATATATGGTCTTGTGCACAACAGCCTTTATGCATAGGGCGAGAGAGTTTAGAAGGCTAAAGGCAGCGTTGGTAAACAAACACTGCTTGATAATAGGAGATAATCCAGAGCCTGTAAAGACATATCTTATGGAAGCATTAAACTTTAGAGAGCAAAACATTGACACAGAATTGGAAATATCCGAAAGCCAATTAAAGCTTATAATGAAGGAATACGATTTGATAGTGGATAGCAATAAAGGCATTATCTATCTATTGCTTGATAAGGCAAATAATCTCAATATGGAATTACCTATCTCAGCGTTAAAAGACAGCGCATTGAGGCGTAAGATGACTGATGTATGGGTGTAATTACTCGTGCTTAACAAACTTGGACTAACAAACTTGGACCGTTTAACAAACTTGTTAACAAACTTGTAACAAACTTGGACCGTTTCAAAACCTCGCTTCAACCTGCTCCGGAGCCAAAGCGGAAAGTGTCCCTTTGTAGATAGTTTAAGCACAAAAGCCAGGGACAGGTTCAATCTCAACTTTAAAGCAGGTTGAACGGGGGTTTTGAAACGGTCCCTAATTCAATTATGTTGTTAAGGGTAGAAAAAAGGTAGAAATAGATGGGAATAAAACTGACTTTTGGCTGTTATATATATAGCAGAATAAGTTGTCGAATAGGGGTTTATAAGGGATGATAAGGGTTTCAAAAGGGCGATTTTTATACATGTTTTTGGCGATAATGGCGATAATGGCGAGAAAATGATATTCAATCCAAAACACAAAACAATAAGAATAATAGCCATAATAGTGTGTGTGTGCTTTCTGTGGCAGCAGGCGGCATGGGCTGCAGGGCCACAGGCGCAGGCATCGTGCCTGCGGCTTAAGCAGTTCAGGGAGTCTGCCGGCCCGCAAATAGGCCTGCAGGCTGTCATGGCTGTACAAGCGCCTGCTATAGGCGATAGCGCGCCAGGCATAGATGTGTGGCAAACAGTGAAAATCGCCGCTACAGCCGTATTGTCCGGCGTAACGCTTGCTATGTTTTCGCGCTATCAGTCAAGCATTCCCTATCCGCTTTTTTCAGTAATCATACCAATGTTTTTATCTTTATTTGCCATTACCAGGGATTATCTTGTTGCCTCAGCAGGCATGTTTGCCGTGTGCGCCGGCGTTATATTCGGCATGGACAGATATGCCTTTAATCCGGTTGCCTACCATACAGAAAATGGCCTGTTGTTTTCTTCGATATTGCTGCTGCTTTATGCAGTAAACAGGGTGGTATGGGATATTGGCTGGCAGTCAGGAAGTAAAATCAAAGGGTTTGCTCTTTATTGCACGGCAGCGCTCGGATCAATCGCAGGTTCGGCTGTAACCATGGCGTTTTTAGGGCATATATATGATTTTCAACCTGTTGTTTTTAGCCAGAAAGCGGCATGGCTGTTTTTATTTCTGTGGATACCTGTTTCCGGGCTCATAGGTTATTTTCTTTCTGACAATGCTTCAAAAGTGGCAAGGCCGGCGCTGTATATTAAATCCGCGGCGCTCGGGCTTGCTGTTTCCGCGCTTTTTTCCGCGCCAATTTTATTTGGCGTGCTTTTGCCTGTGATGTATAACCATGATATAGCAATGGCGCTTTTTTACATATCGGCAGTTGTTTCCTCCTGGACCGCCTTCAATGCCGTAACAACTGCGATCCATAAAGGCATAACTCCACCTGCGGAAAAACGTCCTGTAGAAATAGCCACGCGGCCTGATAATCCAGGCTTAAACCGCAGGGATTTTCTTATCGGCTCAGGGGCAGGCGCCGCATTGCTTCATAATGCCTCCTATGTTGAATCTAAAATACTGCCTGATAAAAGGGCTGAAGAGATAGAGAGGTTGAAGAGGGATTTCAGGCATAAGCTGGCTTTGCATTCTGCCAAAATACTGGATGGGATACGGGGTATTAATTCATCGAAACATCCGGAAAGGGATTATATTGTTAACGATCCCAGATACTACTCGTCTTATAACAATGATAAATGCAATCTTACAATGCTTCTTTTGTATATGGCAGGGGTAAGGCCTAAATACAAAAGCCTTAAAGTTATAGAGGCATTCAGGAAATCTGTTATGTTGAAACAGCGCCAATACTTTGGGTATGATATATATCACGGTAGAAGCAATAAGCCGCCTTCAGAGACCCGCAGGCCTGATTCTGAAAAAGAGAAAGATGCGTTGTCTATGGTAAGCGAGGCATTAACCGCGGCGTGTTCCAGAAAGGCCTTTGGCGTAGAACCTGTTATTGATGAGATATCGCGCGCTTTTAGCAGGAAGTCAGGGGGCTATGATTATGCGGATTTAAAAGAGCAGAGTGAAACGGCCCAGCTTCAGGTGAATAAGGCCTTTATTGAGATTGAGCCTAAGCTGAAGGAATTTTTAAGGAGAAAAGGCGCGAAAGAAAAAGAAGAAGAAAAGAGAGAGGAAGAGAAAGAGCGGGAAATATTGCGGCAGGCGCGCGCGCTTCTGCTTACCAAGATGCTTATAGGTATAGAGACGCTGTATTTTAATAAATATGCTGTCTTCGGCAACCTTTGCTTTAAAGGCATTACGCAGCTTGGAGCCGACGCGGCAAAAGAGGGTTGGGAGACTACGCTTGGCAACAGCATGGACGATTTTGATTATTTTGACCCAAACCAGAATATTCAGGCAGCAGCCGCTTATATGGTTTATTTATTGAAGAGATTTGAGGACAAATACGGCGTTACAGACGCCGACGCCAGGATGGAGTTTGCCTTGGCAGGGTTTAACGCCGGGGAAACCAGATTAAGGGAGTGGGTGTTTGATAATACGGATGTCAGGGATGATTTTGATAAGGCTATGGAGGAGGCGATAGGTAAATTGGAAGAAGGAGGCGACCAGTGGCATATTATAAAATTCGCAAGAAGCTATGCCGGCCGCGGAATGAGTTTTCTTACGATATATAAAGGCATGAGGGATGCGCTTGAGGAATTAAGGCCGATAAAGCAAAGATTAGAAGAGCTTGAGGGTTTTAAGCCGCCGCGAAGCTTAAGGGAGGTGTTTAAGTCATTCTATTCGTTTATGCGAGGAGAGGCATCAGCCGATGCCGCAGGCAATGAATTGATAGGCATGCTGATTTATCTGGGGATACCTTTATTCTTTTCTATATCGTTAGGTTTATATTTAGCGAAGGTTGGCTTGCGTATATATAGAGAGGCAACAAAGGCTTACGAAGATTTTCTTTCACGTAAAGCGCCTGCGCCGTTAGTTCAAAAACCGGTGGTTCAAAAACTGCCAAGGCAGGCCGAGATGCCGGATATAAAGGTGATATTTTTTGATATCGGAGGCGTCCTGCTCGAATGTGATTATGATCTCGTTGCGAAAAATATCGCTGAACAACTTGGCGTTACAAATGAAAAAACAGTAGAAAGCATTAAAAAATATGTTACAGGCGAAATTATGATAGATTTTGAAACCGGTAAGTTAAGTAAAGAAGAATATTTAGAAGGACTAAACATGTGGCTTCGTGATAATGATGAAATTGGAACGTGTCTGGAAAAAGAAGATTTTGAGCGTATATATACGAATAAATACACAAAGATCGATGAAAATATAAAGGTTGCCGAAAGGCTTAAAGCCGAAGGTTATACGCTGATTGCCCTGACAAATACCAGCGAGATTGACACAGAATTTTTAAACATAGAATTCTCGGATGTTATGGGGCTTTTTAAAGGATACGTAGCTTCTTATAAAGTAGGCCAGCTGAAGCCGCATCAGGATATGTATAAAGCGGCGTTAGAAAAGGCCGATGAAGTGTTGGATGTGGAAATTTTACGCGCTCAAGCCGTCTTAATAGAAGATGTTGAGCAATATGGCACAAAGTCTTTTATGCGATGTGTTATATATAAGCCTGGAGTTGACTTGGGCGAAGCAATAGATGAAGCGCTTAAGGGCCCTGCGGCAAAAGATGCGGGTTCTTCAGCAGCTGCTTCAGGCGCTGGAATAAAATATGCCAGAAATATCGCTATAGCGCGGGCCTTCAGGCAGGTTATATGGATAAAGGCAATGACGATAAGGGCTAGTGCAGGCTGGAACAGTGAAACAGAAGAATATGGACATGTGATATTGGAAGTATGCTTATAATATGAACGAACCTATTATTTTAACAGCCAAAGAAACCAGCAATATCTTAAGGGTGCCTTTATCAACGCTTTACCGGCTTACCAAGACAGGCCGGATAAAAGGTTTTAAGATCGGCAGGCAATGGCGCTACAAAAAGGAAGATGTGCTAAACTGTTTTAACGGCGGGGTTGAGTTATCCGCCGCAAAAATTGCGGCAGCGGTATGATTTCTTGACAGATTGGGCGATATATTGTATAATATGAATGTTACAGGGAACACTTTAACAATCCAGCCAAGGCAAGTTCCAGTTGATACAACAGCGTCCTCAGCAGGGCTTGAGAAATGTTTGTAAAAACATTTTATCAACGGAATTTTTTTTCTAAAATCACTTAATCGGAGGGATTTGCCATGCGCCTCGCATTAAAATCCATAGTAATAAAATCAACCGCAATCGTAACATTGTCCGTCTTTTTACTGACCCAGTCCGGCCTCGCCGCGCCGATTTACGGGCGCAACCTGCGCGCGCCGCAGGCAGTTCAACAACAAACAACTGGTAGCGCTATAGGAAATGCCCTAGGGCTGGGTTTGCAGAAACCAGACGCAAATGCGGGTCTCAGAGATTTTTTGGCTATTACCGATCCTTTATTTGCGGCATCACGGCTTGACCCAAGTTCATTGGCAGCATACAGGCGCTTTTAGCATATGATGGGCGATAATATCGGCGTGGTTACCCACGGAAGCGAAATGGCATTAATGCCTGTTTTTACGGATAAAAAAGAACAAGGCGAAAAAACCCCGGCATTGTACGTCTTTGAGGACTTTCTTGGCGATTTTGCAAGGATAGAAGCAGCATCTCCTTCATTGGCAGGCGAACTCGCAGAATTTATCCATAAACATGAATCAGCCCATAAAGGCGGCAAGGCAGATGCAGAAGAACTGCATGGTTTATTAACTCAGGTAGTGTCCGCATTTACTGCCCTTGGTAGAAAATTTAGAGATACTGTTACAGAAAGCAGCGCAAATAGAGAAACAATAGGCGCAGATATGCGATCAGCCGCAGTTTACCTCTATTTTCAATATGTTTGGCGCGCAGAAAAAACTGTTTCTATAAGCGGTGTCCAGAAAGACGGCCTCTATAAATATCTCATGCAAAATCCAGCTGAAATAGAACGCGTTATACGCGAGGCGGTAAACAGGGATTTTGACTATCTTAACGGCAGTTTTGCCCAAATAATGGTAGAGGTTACAAGAGTTGGCACCGAGTTTCAAACAGCATTAAGCGCCAAAGGCAGCCAAACGGTATCCACCAGCCCGCTAACCGTTACTACCGCAGTCGGAAGATTTGACCAGCGTTTTCCGGGATTAAGCCCGAACCAGCATTACGAAATTACGAGGGACCTGCCTGGCGCTGACAACCATTGCAGGCTGACTGCTCAAGTGGAAGGCGATGTATATGAAGGCCTTCTTGAGCAGACATTTTATCAGTTAAGCGGCGGTTATGACGGCTTTGGGATTGCGGTATCAAGCAAGATTGTCGCTATTGAATCATCGCTTGACGGCGTTAATTGGGCAGTAAAAGACGCACTTGGAAATGCAAAAAAAATCATCCGTGCGGGAAGTATGCTTATCCATTCGGCAAAGAAAAAAGGCAATGCCGCTATAATAGGAGGCGGAGTCATTGAACAGGCAAAGCAGCAGCTGATTTTTGATATAGAACAGTCTTACGCAGAGGAGACCCTTAAAATATCAGACGGCGCCAAAATGGAATATGATAAACAAACAGGAGAGCAAATAATAACATTGGGAAACGAAGAAACCGGGTTCATAAGAGTAAAGATAAAACAAAAAGGAGGCGCTCACACAAGATGGGCTTCCCAGGGGCCTGTTACAGATGAAAATACTCATCTTTTCAGGGCAGTTAACAGAAAAATAGGCCTGGAACTTAATTTAGGGCACAACGGCAATTTAGAAAATATAACCGCGTGGGAACCTATACTTTTACAGATTATGCAGGCGCCTGACATGGAAGGCCCTCGTTTTTCGTTTGACGGACAAACAGATTCTGAACGATTTGCCTATATAGTGGCGCTAATGTCAAAAGGAAAAAGGGATAGACCGGTTGCGTTGAATATAGCGGTCAGACGCGCTATGCAGGCCTTTTATTATGTAGAAAGTTTAAATAATGCGATAGAGGTATTAGAATCGGATACTGTTAATGAGCAAGCCAGAGCTGCTTTGCAAGAATTTCTCATAGATTTTATGAAAAAGATTTTAAAATGGTATGCGGATTATTTGCATAAAGAAAATATAGCAGGTGATTCTTCGCTTGAGCAGCAGATGCAGGAAGTAGCCGGCATCTTGGAAAAAGTAACAGATGAAGAAATATCCCGCCAGCAAGCCATCGAATATGCCAAGCATTGCGCTTATATACTGCGGCTTCAGGCGCTTGTTGCTCCGGAGATGTATGATAATATTATGGACCTCAAGCGTAATATTTACGAAGCAATATCCGCCTTTGATTCAGATGGGGCTATAATAAATGATTTTTTCAACCAGGAAAAATACAGCGAGATAGCAGTTTGCGTGCTTTCCAATAAAAGCGATGAAGTTGTTATGGCGCGAGGCATCAGAGGAGGCAATTTGATTGTTTCGCCTAAAGATGAAAAAACAGGAATAAGGGTAACCTCTTCTGAAAACAGGGCCTTTGCGCGCAGGTTCAGCAGGCAGCACCCTGACGAACAGTTAAACAGCTATGGCAGAGGGTTACTTGATATAATTACGATAGGCGCTATGGAAATAGCTGTTATGGGCAGCGAAGGCAATGTGCGTTTTATAGACGCCGCCGAAGGCCGGCAGGTAGAGAAAGAGCCCAAAACCGTACTGGTGGACAGGCTTGGGTTTAAACAAAAATACCCCACATGGCTTCAGCAGGAGATATATAATCAACGGTATTCATGGCAGAGGACATATAAAACTCTGGTTGATATGGAAACAGGCCTGCCTAATTTATCGGGTTTCCCGTTTAAAGACGAAGATTTGGCAGGCATAACTGACTGGTATTTAATAGGTATAGGCACATCAAACCATCTCGCTCAAATAATATCCATTTTGAACGCTTCTGAAACCGGTATAAGATTTCATGTGCGGGATGGCAGGCAGGTTATGGCGAATACTGATAAATTTTTGACAGATATATCCTCCGGCCAAGGCAGGATAATGGTATCAGCTATATCAAACAGCGGAGAGACGCAGGAAATAGCCGATACCTTGAGGATGATAGATGATTTGAGTAAAAAATTAAAGACAGCGGCCGAAGAAACTATTCAAAACCGCCGAAGAGCGTTTGAAGCAAAATATAAAGGCGAAAAAGAAGCTTTACAGGAAGAATTAATAACTTGCAAAAAAACTACCAATCTTTTATTTAGGGAGCATAATAATGGAAGCAATGTCAAAGCCAAAAGAGCTAATCTGGTAAAAGCGCTCATACAAAGAGGCAGGTTGGAAGAGAAGATTGGAAATCTTGGTGAATCGGAACGTAAAGCCATGGAGCGCCAGAATGAGCTTCTCCTTCAAAGGGCTGATATACTTACGTCATCATTCAGCAATGTGCCCGGAACAGTTATAAACAATCTTACGGACGGACAGATCTATACCATCGCCAATTTTGAATCAGTTGTTGCCGCGACAGCGTCTTTAACCACTGCGATGATGGCAGTGCAAATTGCGCTTATTGAAGTAGAGTTCAAAAAAGAACTCGCTGTTATTGATCAGGATCTTGCGGAAGGCATAATTGATAATACTGCCGCTGTTCAAAGGCGCGCCGATGCCGAAAAAAAGGCTAGAGTCAAAACAAGAGAGGTAGGAGAGGCAATTGAGGTTTTGTTAGGCAAAGGCAGCCTTGAGGCCCTGCGAAAAGGCGAAGAAGGCCCTGAAAATGGGATGTTTATCAAATACATAGTCCGCGACGAAAACGGTAAAGCTGTTACTGAAGAGGATGATTTTGGCCGCCGGGTTCAGATGGAAAGGGTTCGCGTCAAGGGAGAACCGGAACTTGTGATGGCTAAAAGCGGCAGGCTTGAAAAACGCGGAAAAATAGTTGATTTGGGTTACAAGAAAGCACAGGCAAAAGAAGGCGAAGAAAACTGTCTATATGTAAAAATCTTGAAAGCCGTAGGCCATATCTTACGTAATCCCAGGCATAATGATAAGGACCCAAGGGTAACTTTCTACGGCTTATTGGAATACAAAGCTGTATGCGATGAGGCAAAATTAAAGGTAGAAGAGGAATTAGGGATACCAGGCATTAACTCTATTGCATCTAACCTTGGTAAACACGGGCCCTATGCGACTAAACAATCTGCGGACGTAGATATTGTATTTTGCCCCACCGACCCAAGGGTAAAAAGGCAGAATTTCCAGGTCCTTAATGAACTTAAACCGCGCTCAAAATCTGGATCGGTTATAGTATTTGTTAACGAAGACGATGAAGACCTTGTTAGGGAGGCGCGGCAGAATCAGTTTGTAGATGTGATTATATCTGTACCGCATATGGATCATTCGCTTGTCGGCACTATGGCCGCCCTTGTAGCTGTGCATCTTTTGACGCTTGAAGCAAGCATGGAACATTTTGGAATGATTAAAGAAAAAATAGCCGCATTAAATCTGGATTTTGAGAAAGCTAAGGGTAAGCTTGAATCAGAAGATATTAATATAGGCGATACGGGAGATTTAATGCACCTTGCCTCCATAACTGCAATGCCTTTCAATGAAAACATGGGCGATGAGCTGCCAGCTGATCTGGGGTCTACTCTTGGCAATCAAATAGTTTCTGACTTGGATAGGTTATGTGACCGATTGCCGGCAGAAACTATTCCGAGCCTCATCAATGAGACGGTTGATACCGCGTTATTACAAATAGGAACCCCTGAAGTGTCAAATTTGGATATAGCGAAAAATGTATTAGATTTAATCATAGGCCATTACAGCAGGCCTACTACAGAGGCGCTTGAACATCCTTTGATGAGATTTGCCAAAAATAATATAGCGCGCATTTTGGCCCTGAAAGATGAATATAAAAAAGCGGCGGCTATATTGGACGACATAGAAAAAGCGGCCGGAACGGATTTTGGCCTGACCAGGGAGCGCGTAGAAAAAGAGTTTCTAAGGATTGCCAGGTATGGTTTAATTCCCGAAGACGCTGTTCAGCTTGTGGACCCGGATGATATGGGTTCGTTGTTATTTGAGGACCTAAATACTAGATATAAAAATAATATTGCTAAAAAGATTACAGGCGTTACCGCAGGCGCGCCGCTTACATTGTCTGCGCCTGCCTCCGCGTCGGCAAGCGGGACAAACGCGGAAATCGCAAGAGAGCGCGGGTGGGAGGCGTTAGGGAGTTGGTGGGTGACGCCGGAAGGTACGATGATTTCTGACGGCGTAGACCTTAGTAAAATTACCGGATTTTTAAGCGGCAACTGTTTAGTTTCCGGCAGTAATACAGTTATTGAAAAAGGATCTATTGTAACAGGCAGTTTTGTAGATAATACGCCTGTGCGCGCAATGCAAGAACCAAACGGTTATACTGCGGTAGGTTTTTCATTATTGCGCTTTGACCCTGAAAGAAAAGAAGAGTGGGAGTTAAGCGCAGGCAGTCCTTACAGGGTATCTAGCCGGTCGACAGAGATTATGCCGGGATGCGAAATTGACGACGCCGTTGTGTTGAACGCGATTGTGGGCAGAGAAACGATTACGGTTCCTAAAGACGGGTTCCCTGTGTTTATTGCTGACGCAGAGGTCGGTGAAAACAACAGAATATGGCCTGCCAAGCTTCAATTAGCCAAAACAGGGCCTGGCGCAACGATCGGTAATTATAGCTTTACTGTTAATGAAGAAAGACAAACCGTACAAACTCTTACCGGGGTTGTAGAAGTAACTGATTTTGTGTCAAATGAACCAAATATGCAAATATGCCCGCGCGGTTATGGCGCTGAACGTTATGTAACCTATGTAGAGGGTTTTCACGGCAAGGCGGTAACATGGGACGAAGCCGCGCAGGACTGGAGAGAATGGAATATACCTCATATATTTATGCGTGGAGCTGATTCTATTGCCTTGGAGTTTTCCGGCACGCTTGACCCAAGCCAAAATGAAATTGACAGAATTACAGGAAAGGAAAAGAGCGGGCACGGCATATTGTTTTTTGCGCCGTTCGGCATATTCGGGCCAGGCGCCAAGATTATAGGCGCGCTTGACTATAGCTCGCCGCGCGAGCCGCTTAACACAACACAGGATGTGCTTAACAAGGTTGACAGGACAATAACAGGGCCATTTTCCTATATACCGGGAAAAGTTGAGGAAGAAGGCGTTGACGGCGAGGCGTGGGGCAGGATAGGCGCGTTTGCAAGGCGCAGGGGCCTAAGCCCGTCAAAAGAAGACATCGGCTGGATATTGGAACATTCCTATGCCGCTATACTGGCGCAAATGGAGTTAGCGGTTGATTATTTGCCCGAAGGCGATAAAGGCCAGCTTAAGGATTTTGTAGAGCTGTCAATAGCGACAGAGATTAAGTTGTTACAAGATGAATTAGGCACGCTTAAAACAAAAACCGATAAAAAATCAGAAGCAAGAAAGGTGCAAATTGAAAACGGCATAGCCCTGCTTCAAAAACACCTTTTATCCGGCGCGTGGAAATTTGACGATAACGGAGAGCCGATGCATTTTAAAAAAACTGTAACAGGAATGTGGAAAAATATGCCTTTTGAATCCGGCAAGGGCGTATATGCCGGAGATATTAGTAAACAATTTACATTAGTTGAGTTGATGTCTGCTCAAGAAGGAAAGGAATACCCGAGAAACCAATGGGAACCACCGTTTACCCAAGAAGAATTAGAACTACTGCAAAAAAGGGCTTTACTCATGCAACAGGGCAACTTTGCTGTTGAAAACGCCGGTTTTTCAGCGGCGTCGTCTGCTATTATTGAGGAGGGCGTTGTTATAGGCTCAGGCGCTGTTATCGGCCCGAATTGCACTGTGCGCGCAGGCGCAGAGATAGGCGCGAATACAGTACTTTCCGGAGGCAGTGAAATAGGCGCGAATGCAAAGGTAGGCGATGGCTCTATGCTGTTTAATATAATAATGGAGCCAGGCACATTCGTAGGCAACGGATGTAAACTTTCAAAAGGAATGGTAAAGGATACCAGTATAGTGGGTAATAACGTAGAGCTTGCTTATTTTAAGGTATCGGGGCGTTCCGAGGTCGGCGATAAGACAAACGGTTCTGTTACTGCGATAATCAACGGCTCTAATTTGGGCACGGCTACCGTATTGGAACCGTTTTCTGTTGTTTCAAATGTAACAACGTCTGGCTCTAATAATCAAATAGGCGGCCTGATTGAAGACAGCGAATGGGGCGCGAATGCAAGAGATCCTCATTTCTGGACCGAGATTAGAGGAGAAAAAATACTGCCTTATCTAATCAAGGTCGGACAAAAAACAGCCATGCTTTTTATGCCGATTACGCACGGCGCAGGCACAAGGATAGACGCGGTTGTTAACGGCAGGCCTACAACTGTTGTGACCGGAAGTTTCTTTGGCGGCGAAAGCTTAGTCGGAAAAGAATGCAAGGTTGAACTTTCATTTACGAAGGGCGGTTTAAACGACGGCGAAAAACTCCTGCCTTTAACCTTCAGCGCAGGGCCTGGGGTTAAAAATAAAACCTTAGGCGGCGTATTGTCGCGGCTTGGGCCATCCTTTGTGATGAGGCATATCTTAAGCTATACGATGAAGGCAACGCCTGAAGCAGATAAATGGGCAGTGGGTTATATCGTTGAACAGGCATGCTTACAGCTGATAGGAAGAATTGCGGATTTATTAGACAGTGATATAAAAGCCGATTTATCCAATTCAATAGATGATGTTATACTTATGTTTGAAAAAGATTTTAAAGATGCCGGCGACAGGCAAGGATTGAAAGAAAAACTGGCCGAAGTAACAGCCGAATTAAAAGAGTTTCTTGGATCAAGCGATACAGCCCAAATTAATGAAAGCGCTTATTCGCGCAAACAGCTTTTAGAGGGGCTGGTTACTGCCTTTGAGAACCTTGACGGACGCTGGCGCCTGCGCTATAGCGCGGAAGAAGGTGCGCTCAAGTTCACGGAAGGCAAATGGGCATATGACAATAAGACCGGCAAATACACCTGGCAACCGGGCGCGCAGAAGGCTCAAACAGCCGCCGCCTCAGCCGGCACGGATACTCAGGCCTTGAAGGAAGATTTTATCAGGGCTTACGAAGAGTCGTCTTTGAAAAGCGCAAGGTCAAGCGCTGAAAAAGGATTAATCGTATATGTTGACGAGAACAGCAAGAGCGACTTGGCTATTGCGATTCTGGCGGCAAAGGCAGGCGTGCCGGTTGCTGTTTTAACCGACAGTCAGGCCATTAGAGATAATTTAGCGAAGGCAAAAATGCCGGGCATTCCCGAAAGTTGCATACAACTATTTCAAATTGATGACGGCCCGGCCATAGAAGAAGCAGTTAAGTATTTAAAAGCGAATTTTGTTGACATAACAAGCGTTTTATACTACAAAGGAAACAGAGGCGATACTGTCAGTACCTATAAATTAAAAGATTTAGGCGGTATAGTTATAACACAACTCAAAACGCCGTCAATAAATACCGGCGCGGACTTGGTAAATATTTTAAATAGTGATAACTTGAAAATTTCAGGCGTTACAATTAACGATGCAGAGTGGGCGGTTTACCAAAAGGCCGTCACTTTAGCTGAATCAGTATAATCGTTTGGTGCCAGGCACCGCGTTGTAACCACAAGGAGGACAAGATGTTACGGAAAAAAATATCAGGATTTGCCATTCTTGCTATATTCTTATTCGTCAACTGCGCGTTTGCGGCTGATTCTCCGCGCCGCAACATATTTCAGAGAAAGCAAGTAACGCCGGTTATTGAAAAGAAATCATCAAAAGCCAATATAAAGCCTGTTAAAAAAACCGTTGCCAAATCAGTAAAGAAAGAACTTGAAAAGCCGAAAATAATCCGCACTGATTTAATGAATCCCGGGCAGTTAAGCATACCAGCTGAATTTGGCTCTGTTAAGGAACATTGGCCGCATACCAGTGAACAGGGCACAGTGAACAGTGCACAGTCAAAGATAATAATACATATCCAGGATGCCCACTGTAATTACGAAGCGCAGATGAACCTCGCAAAGATGCTTGAATACCTGTATCAGGCGCATGGCGCAACGCTTATCCTGGTTGAAGGCGGTTCGCGCTCGGATTCGCTTTCCTATATGAGGGAATACGCGCCCAAGGACAAGCGCATAGAGGTTGCCGACAAATACCTTAAGAGCGGCAAGATATGCGGGGAAAATTACCTTGATATAGTTGAGGAGTACCCCATTGACGTCTTCGGCATTGAAAAGCCTGAGCTTTATGACGCAAACATGAATTCATTCTTAAAGCTAGATGAAATAAGGGATAAAGACCTGATACTTCTTGACAATTTAAAACAAACAGCCAATGCCTTAAAAGAAAAGATTTATTCAAACCAGCTGCTTGACGTCGAAAAAAAGAAAAAAGATTACACAGATGAGAAAATGAAATTTAAGGATTACACCATTTATCTGCTCTCATTCACAAATGATAGAGAAGAAGCCGCCCTTAAAAAGCAGGACCTTGAAAATATAGCGCTTTATAATCAGGCGCTGGAACTTGAAAAGAAAACAGACCTTAAGAAAACTGAGCTTGAGCGCTCCAAGCTGCTTGAATACCTGACTAAGACCCTGCCGCAGGCAAAATTAAAAGAATGCCTTGCCAAGACCCAGGCTGCGAAAGACGAAAAAATAAAGCAATCCGAATATTACAATTATTTAAAATCGCTTTTGCCTCAAGGTAAATCAGTGGAAAAAATATATCCAAATCTCTTTGCCTATATAGATTACCTTAATGTGTTTGACAAGATTGACAATGAAGACCTGTTCAAGGAACTACCACAGTTTGAGGATTATATCTACAATAAATTAATAGGCCGCAATGGCGATGCCCGTGAACTTTATTTTATCTCAAGAGGCATAGAGACGTTTGAAGGCCTTGTAGAGATAAAGATTACACCTGATGAAACGAGGTTCTATACCGAAAACAAGAAAAAATTCAATATAAAAGAGTGGAAAAATTTTCTTGCAAAACAAGCCAAGCGCCACAACATCTCAACTAATATAGATGTTAATTCAAATCCGCTGGACAATCATCTTGCGTTTGTGGATAATTTTTACGATATTGCATTACAAAGAGAATATGCCTTTGCAGCCAACACTATAAAGGCAATGAACGAAAGATTGCCTGTCTCGCCTTTAACTGGCGAAAAAGCGGCATTTAAACCACAGAATCCGAACGCGCCAAAGATAGCTGTATTAATCTGCGGCGGATATCACACATCAACGCTTATGAATTTATTCAAAAAACAGGGCATTGCTTATGTAGTGGTTGCGCCGAATGTAACAACCGCAACCGATAAAAATTTGTATAGGACAGTGCTTAAAGAGGTTTACACGCCAATGGCAGGCCAGGTGGAAGTGATTCAACCTATTGCAAAACCAACGCTCCCGGGTTTATTAAGGCAGCAGAGCAATAAGGAGAATAAGGAAGTACCCAGTGGACAGTGAACAGTGTTCAGTGAAAAATGAATGTAAAAACATTTAAAGACTTAATAGTTTGGCAAAAAGCGCATAAATTAACGTTGGAGATATATAAAGCAACTAAAATATTTCCAAAAGAGGAGAAATTTGGCATAGTTTCTCAAATTAGAAGATCTAGTTCGGCAATACCTACTAATATCGTTGAGGGATTTAAGAGAAGAACGACAAGAGATTATTTGCATTTTATTAATATTGCTGATGCATCCTTAGAGGAAACAAAGTATCTTTTACTTCTTGCTCATGATCTAGGATATTTAAAAGACAAGGAATATAAAGAGCTTCTTTGCGATTATGAAGAAATTAGCAGAATGATAGGCGTTTTAGAAAAAAGTCTCAAACATAGATTGTAATCCTCACTGTCCACTGAACCCTGTGCACTGAACACTGAAACGGAGGAGAAATGAATAACCTAATGAAAATACGCGCTATAGCAACAATTACAGTAC
>Ga0210049_1000472_pt1 | contig 33636 bp, 29 predicted proteins | sample CryGeyCG2014_300_2_FD_183964 | JGI IMG/M metagenome (GOLD analysis project Ga0210049, IMG submission 183964) | Groundwater microbial communities from aquifer - Crystal Geyser CG06_land_8/20/14_3.00 (SPAdes) (version 2) | ecosystem: Environmental > Aquatic > Deep subsurface > Groundwater | place... | reverse complement strand
CAAGCAATATATTCATATTGACTTTTTGAACGGGTAGAATAAAATGGAGTAACTTTCAAATTGTTTTTTGAATACTCCTTCTAACCCCTTCATAGAAAATGAGGGGTCCTCTTAAAGCTGTTATTGGAGTCGACGATGGTCGAGATTCTAAAAAGCAGACATCATTTCCTCGATTTGGTTCAAGTGGCTTTTATCCTCACCGATGCCCACTCAAAAATCCTTTACACCAACCGCTATACCGAACGTCTCTTTGGCTATTCGAGAGAAGAGATGGCGGGGGGACGAATTAGAATTCTCTTCTTGGAAGAGGATCTGACCTTCTTCCTCCCCAACATCATCTACCTGACACTTTATAAAAATGGTTTTGAAGGGGAAGCCCTGTTGAGACAGAAGAATGGAACGAAGATTTTCGTCCACCTCTACACCACTACTTTCAAGGAAGAAGGAGAGGTTTTTATTTCTTTTTCCTTCCAAGAGATTCAACGATTGAAGAAGCTGGAGAGGGAAAGATTGGAAATGGAGCGTTGGGCGAGTCTTGGCATGATGGTGGAGGAGATCGCCCATCAGATTCGGAATCCAATCGTTTCCATTGGAGGATATACAATACGCCTTCTCAAGACACTCTCCGCTTCGCCCAAAGGGAAATCCTACCTTCATCAAATTCTTCAGGAGACCAAGAGGCTCGAAACCATGATTCAGCGGGTGGAGGAGTATGTCCTGATCCCCAAACCTACTTTTCAAAAGGAAAGGATTCAAGAGGTGGTGGAAACCGTCCTTCAAACATTTTCAAAAGAAGCAGCCGAAAAAAGGCTCTCCATTAACCTGGAAACAAGAGCTTTAGAAGGGGAAGGGGATCTTTTCATTGACAAGGACCTTATCGCCAAAGCCCTCCTTCACATTTTAAAAAACAGCATTGAAGCCGTTGCACGGAAACCGATGGGGAAAAAAGGGAGATTTGTAAAGGTATCCCTTTTCGGAGATGGGGGAAACATCGGGGTTTCGATCTCTGACAAAGGAGAAGGGATTTCCAAAAAATATTTGGGGCGGATTTTTGAGCCCTTCTTTTCTACCCGACCTGATCAGGTGGGATTGGGATTGACCTTTGCCAAGAGAGTTGTGGAAGATCAAGGGGGGAGTATCCGGGTGGAGAGTCGTTTGAGAAGAGGGACGACGATCACACTCACTTTCCCAAAGGATCGGCGTCGGAAATTACGTCGGGAACAAATTTTCCCTGAGGCCGTAGGGAAAACGATCGATTAAACAAAAGATAGAATGATCAGCCTTTTTCCATTCCAAACCTTCTTCTAAATTTTATCTGTATAATTGCCGTAAGGCCACTCACATACCATGAAAATGGTCAATAGGTCACGGTTAGGGTTAGGAAGCCCGTATCGTTTAGTGTCAAAGGGTAAGGGTAAGAGTTTAAGACGATTAACGTAACCGAATGACGAAACGGGCATCGTTACCATTGCCCATAGACGGAGCCTTTATTTTCTAACTAATCATATCTAATCCCTGCCTACCGGCCCCGGTCCCGACCGAGGGCGGGGCAGGCAGGTGCGTAATCAGAGGTTTTGGGCCTTTTCAGAAATCTCAAGGGGTAGGGTTGACATCCCTATCCTACAGGTTAAAATAAGATTGAATTTCAGAACCGGTAAGGGGAAGTTTGTGAGGGACGTTTAGGCCAGAGGGTTCATCAAACTGTAAATTTCTAAAAGGACTGATATGGAAAAGGGATTGATGGAAGTTAAAGTAATGGGTATCGTGGTGGATCCCAAGGCCTCCAACCCTGTGGTTGTCTTAGTGGACCTTTCCGGGCAAAAGGCTTTGCCGATATGGATCGGAGTCTTCGAGGCGGAAGCCATTTCAAGAGGTATGGAGGAAGTCGTGACGCTTCGCCCCATGACACACGACCTCATGAAGCAGATTTTAGATACATTCCAAGTCACTCTCACTCGGGTGGTGATCCATGACTTAAAGGAAAATACTTTTTATGCCAATCTTTATCTGGACGTGGAAGGAGAAGAACTTATTGTGGATAGCCGCCCCAGCGATGCGATTGCTCTGGCGATCAGGGTGAAGGCTCCTATCTTTGTTACAGAATCAGTCATTAAGGCGACAAAACAAATGGGGATTCTTGCCTCCGATCTTTTAGGGGAGGGAGATGAGCTTAAAACCATCATTGAGAATATGAAACCAGAAGACTTCGGGAAATTTAAAATGTAACAGAACCTCTTATTTCCTCCTCCATTTAAAGTTCCCCTCAATTTATACACGGCGATATAAGTATCATCGCTTAAGTCTTGGGCGGTCCAGTCCGATCAGCCCTGAAGGGCTGAGTTACAACCCGACATCGAACTGTAACTCAAGGCTTTAGCCTTGATGAAGGAGCTCTGACTTGAGTCGTCATGTATCATTTAGGGGAAAGCTATCTCTCAATATTTGACAATAATTTTTCTAATTTTGACAATTTGTCATTTCTGATGGAGTGTTTTTGATATTTAATCCTTCTCGAAGAAATTTAAACAACACTTAGAAATCAAATACTTATCAAATCGAATACCTTTGACTTTCTTCTCGGCATATATTTTGCTTTAAATACAAGAAAATCAAAACAAATGGAGGTAATTCAATGTCTTTGATGGAAAAAGATTTGGTTTTAACCACTGATGAAGCGATTCAATATCTTAAGATCTCCAAACCCACCTTCTTAAAGTATATTCATCTCGGGAGGATCAAGGCTATCAAGGCTGGTAAGGGTTGGAGGATTCTCCAATCAGAATTAATCCGATTCTTAAGAGGGGAGCTAATTCAATGAAATCTAATAAACCAATCTTGTTCGGAATTTTCTTTATTATCTTCCTCTTATCCACACCCATTGATGCAAAAGATTTAGAAGTTAAGATTCAGATTGGTATCATCCAATGGGCAGAATCTCCAATCGACTATACCCGGACTTGCGAAGGATTTATAGGGGGCATGAAGGAATCAGGTTATGAAGAAGGAAAGAATGTTCATTTTGATATTCAGATTGCAGATGGAAAGAGAGAAAGGGCGAAAGAGATTGCAAGAGGATTTGTTGAGAAAAAAGTTGATCTCATCTGTGCCCTCGGCACCATTCCATCTTTAGTTGCCCTTGAAGGTACAAAAGAGATTCCCATCGTCTATTCCATTGTTGGAGAACCAAAGGCCACTGGAGTCATTCAATCCTGGGTATCTTCGGGACGAAATATAACAGGTGTTTCAATGAAGATTCCAATGGAGAAACAATTGGAGATGGTTCGAAAGGCAGTGCCCAAATTGAGACGATTGGGGATCCTCTATTGTCTCTCGACACCTCAAGCTATTGTGACCGCTGAAGAGGCTAATCAGACAGCGAAGAAATTGGGGATGACACCCCATCTTCGCTCCTTACATTCTGATCAGTTAGATCGATTGCCCTCGGTCACTGGAAGTGTCGCCAAGGAGGTGGAGGCGATTTATATCCCAACGGATCCCATTCTGACTGCAAAAGAGAATCTCCTTAAAATGATTGAAATCACCTATAGATTTAAAATTCCCATTATTGGAGTTAGTGATAATGCGGTGGAATTGGGGGCATTGATGGCCCTTCACTGCGATTTCAGAGAGATTGGAAAGCAGGCTGCACCCATGGCAGTAAAGATTCTTAATGGAATGAAGCCTATGGATATTCCATCTCAGATGCCATTAGGCCATCGTTTAACCGTGAATTTGAAGACAGCGAAACAATTAGGGATTAGTTTAAACCCTCTTTTTTTAAGTTTAGCTCACAGGGTGATTGAGTGAGGTCACCCCGTTCCTGTCACCCTGAACTCGTTTCAGGGTCTGATTGATCAGATGCTGATATCATGACATTTTAAAAGCCCCCTGATTTGGGGAGGGGAAGGTCAATGATAAGTAGGATTAAAAATAGCCTAAGGATGAAATGGATGATTTTTTCTATTCTCTTAGCCACCATCCCGCTGGCCATTGCAGGTTTTAGCATTGTTCAAATATACCAAACAGATTTGAAGAGATCAGTCATTGAAACTGAGGAGATGAAGGCCAATATGGTGGTAGAAAGAACAGAGGCCTTTTTTGAGAAGGCAGTCAGCCAACTCCTCTTTCTTGCAAGTGATGAAAATTTTAGGAAAAGTAGCCTCTCTCTTACAAAAGGCCATTTAGAAAACCTCCTTTATCGAAATGATCATCTTACAGAATTGACTTTATTAAATGAAAAAGGACAGGAGACCGTCAAGGTTTCAAAATATAAAGTAGTGAGGCCATCCGAGCTGAAAGATCAATCAAAGAGTGAGATGTTTGGAGTGGTTTCAAAGGGACAAATTTATTATGGAGGCTTTCATCTCACCACAGATATCGTCCCCACCATGGTGATTGTAGTGCCCATTGAAGAATATAAGGGGAAAACCATTGGGTTCTTGAGTGGAGAGATTCACCTTCGGTATCTATGGAATTTGATTCCAAAAGCTCAAATCGGTAAAGCGGGAACGACTTGTGTACTCGATAAAGAAGGGACTCTGATTGCTCATTCCGACACAAGGCGGGTTTTGATGAAGGAAAACATGAGTTATCTCTGCGGAAACCGTTGTCACATCCAAAAAAAGTCAGCCTTCGAATGGAGTTGGCCTTCAGGTGAAAGGTTTTTGAATGTATATAAACGAATCAAGGCTTTGAATTGGATGGTCATTATTCAGGTTCCGGTAGAGGAGGCTTACGGGCCTATTCAACAAATTGCCCATACTGCCCTTAAATGGATTTCGATTTCTTTCGCAGTGGCGGTCATCCTTAGTTTCTTGTTAACAAGAAAATTTATCCTACCTATAAAAAATTTATCCCATGAAATGGGAGAAGTTGCAAAGGGGAATTTGGACATCCATATCCAGGCCACCACCCAGGACGAGGTTGGGCTTCTTGCAGAATCCTTCAATCAGATGATTCAGGATTTAAAGCAATCTCAAGAGGCCTTAAAAGAAGCTGAAGAAAAATATCGAAGGATTTTCGAAGAGTCAAAAGATATGGTTTATCTCACTTCGGTGGACGGCAAATTCATCGATGTCAATCAGGCAGGATTAAATATGTTTGGTTTTGCAAGCAAAGAAGAATTGATGAAAATTCATGTAAGAGATATTTATCTCAATCCAGAGGATCGCAATCGATTTCAAAATGAGATCGCCCAAGAAGGTTTTATCAAAGATTTTGAGGTCAAACTAAAAAGAAAGGATGAAACTCCGATTGATGTTCTCATCACCGCAAGCGTGAGGAAAGACGAAGCGGGGAATATTCTTGGCTATGAGGGGATTATTAAGGACATCTCGGGACGGAAGAGGATAGAAGAAGATCTCTTTCAAAGAACGGAGGAACTTCAGACTCTCCATCATTTGAGCAACCTCCTCAACCAATCCCTCAAATTCGATGAAGTTCTAAAAGTGGCACTCGATAATATCATAGAATTAACTGGATTTGAAATGGGGAGGGCCCTCATCTTGCAAGAGGACGAAAAGACACTCGAGACGAGATTTCAAAAAGGATATTCAACTCGTTTCCTGGATGAAGCGAGCCAGTTTGATATAGGAGAAGGTCTTGCCGGGGAGGCTATTAAGAAAAGGCAACCCTTGGCCATAGAGATTGATGAACATCCCTCTCCTCGACTTCAAAACCTCCTGAAAGAGGATGGAATTCAGTCTCTGGTAAGCGTTCCGCTTTTCGTAAAAGATCGAACCATTGGAGCAATCAATTTGGCAACTCGCACTCAACGAATTTTAACTCAAAAAGAAATAAATTTATTGGAGAGCATTGGGAACCAGATCGGACTCGCCCTTGAGAATGCCAAGCTCTTTTCTAATGTAGCGGAGGCCAAATCAGAATGGGAAACCACCTTCGATGCGGTTACCGACTTGATCACCATCCGAGATAAAGATTATCGAATCATTCGTGCCAATAAGGCGGCGTTTAAACGGTTCGGATTGAAACCAGATGAAACAATTGGAAAGAGATGCTTTGAGACTCTCCATCAAAGCAATCAACCTTGCGAAGGGTGTTATATCTCTAAGACGCTTGAGACCAGGAAAGCTGAATCCGGGGAAAGAGATAGTAAATATTTAAATGGTATTTTTCAGTACTATACTTTCCCTATTTATGATGAAACAGGGGAAGTGGTGGCGGTGGTTGATCTGGCCAGAGAAATTACTGAAGAGAAACGATTGGAAATGGAAAAAGAGGTTGTTAATAATATCAACAAAATCCTTGCCTCCAGTCTGGATGTAAGGCAGGTCATCAAAGCCGTCCATTCTGAATTAAAGAAGGTATTCGATTCCGAAAGGATGACTATCACCTTATTGGACGAAAGAGGAGAGGGGTTTCGATATTTTGCTTTGGAAAAGGATTATGAGGCCAAAGAGTTGGTGAGGGGGGTGACCTATCCAAAAGAAGGAACACCCTTTGCAAAAGCAACGAGTACAGGCCTGCCCATCATTGTGCCGGATACCGGGAAAAGCGATTTCTGGGTTGATCAAAAGTTACTAAAAGAAGGGATTCGTTCTTCATTAGTTTTTCCATTGGAATATAAGGGGAAATTCATTGGCACGATGAATTTTGGAAGTAAAAACCTCAACTATTTTTTAGATCATCATATTAATTTTCTACGTTCCATTGCGCCTGGGTTAGCCATTTCGATTCAAAACGCCTTACTCTTTGAGGAGACGAAAAAGAGGCTGGATGAATTTACTATCCTTTATGAGATCATGAAGATCTCTGCCACTTCGTTAAACTTAGATAAAATGCTGAGAGAGATCATGAGTGCTCTAAATAATTTCTTTAAATTTGAAGCAATGGGTATCTTGCTGGTTGACGAAAATACCAAGAGATTGATGCCGCACCCCGCTTCCTATAATGATCTTTCTATCAAGGATATTGGAAAACTTGGGCTCTCCGTGGGGAAAGGCATTACAGGATGGGTGGCTGAGAAGGGGGAACCTCTCTTAGTGAACGATGTCAGCGAAGATTCAAGATATGTCTGTGGCGACGAGAGCATCTGTTCTGAAATATGTGCACCTCTAAAGCGGGGTCAAAAAGTAATCGGAGTCATTGATGCACAGAGCAAAGCATTGAACGCCTTTTCAGAAGATGATCTCCGGTTGTTTAACATCGTCGGTAGTCAATTAGCTACACTCATCGAAAACATCCATTTACAAGAGGAGATTAACCAGTCAGAAGAAAAATACAGGACAGTGGTTGAGGGCACCATGGATGGAGTCTGCGTTATTGGAGGAGATTATCGGTTTAAATATGTCAATGAGAAGTTGGCAGAGATCCAGGGCTATAACAGTGAGGAATTAATCGGGACGGATTTTAGAGATTATCTGAATGAAGAGAGCAAGAGCTTTTTGGCTGATCGAGAGGCCCAACGAAAGAAAGGGATTAAGTTACCACCTCATTTTGAATTAACTATTCTTCGGAAAGATGGAGGGGTTAAGAACGCGGAGATCAGTGCCCGGAGCATAAAAGATTCGAAAGGGAACGTAAAAATTATCGTCATTCTTAAAGACATCACTGAAAAGAAAAAGATGGAAGAGCAGTTGCTCCAGGCTGAAAAACTTCGATCTCTTGCGGAAATGGCCAGCGGTGTGGCCCACGATTTCAACAATGCCTTAGCAGCCATCCTCGGGAATACTCAACTCCTGCTTCATACCGTTCAAGACGAGGAGACGAAGGAAGCCCTGGAGATCATTGAAAAAGTCGCAAAGGATAGCGCCCAGACGGTCCGACGGCTTCAGGACTTTACGAGGAAGAGAGTTCATCAGGAACTTTTTAAGGTGGATATCAACTCGATCATTAAAGATTCCATTGAGATTACCAAACCGAAATGGAAGGACGAGGTTCAAAGCAGGGGAGTCCATATTGAAATCGTTTCAAATTTTGAGGAAATTCCTTCGGTGTCAGGGAACGCCTCTGAATTGAGGGAGGTCGTCACCAATATGATTTTCAATGCGATTGAGGCGATGCCCGAAGGGGGAAAGATCGAAATCCATACCTTTCAGAAGAGAAAGAAAGTCTTTATCCAGATTTCGGATACCGGAATGGGAATCGCAGGAGAAGTGAAAAAGAAGATTTTTGAGCCCTTTTTTACGACGAAACCATTCACCAATACAGGGCTTGGGTTAAGCATGTCTTATGGAATCATCAAAAGGTATGGGGGAGAAATCGAAGTTGAGAGCAAAGTTGGACATGGAACGACTTTTACCATTATTCTGCCCATTGGAGAGAAAGTAGAAGAAAAAGCGACCGATTCACCAGCTATCATAAAAGGGAGAAAAGCTCGTATCCTGGTGATCGATGACGAGGAGTTTGTCCGAAGCGTCCTTTCTCGGACTCTCGCTCAGGTCAACCATCAGGTGACCCTGGCAGAGGATGGAGAAAAGGGCGTTCAACTTTTTAAAGAAGGAAAATTTGATATAGTTCTCACCGATTTGGGAATGCCCGGGATTTCAGGTTGGGAGGTATGTAGGAGGATTAAAGGGATAAGTCCCCACACACCCGTAGGAATGATTACGGGATGGGGAGCAGAAATGAGTCGAAGTAAAATGGAGGAGTATGGTCTTGATTTTATTATCTCAAAACCTTTCGATTTCAATCAGATTTTGAATGTGGTGGCTAAGACCATAGAATCCAGAGAGGAAAGATTTTTATCTTGACTTTATTCTTCATGATATGAAAAACTATTGTTGACGTCATCAATAAGGTTACGTATGAAAATGTAGCGCAAGCCTTTAGGCTTGCTTTAAGCAGGGCTAAAGCCCTGCCCTACGTATAATTATTTTGGACTATAGACTATAAATGAGAAGTTTGAGGTTCGTCCTTCAGGATTTCATTTCATGGATTTATACTTCCTTTATTTTGTCCTGTTTTCTTTCGTATTGATCGCTTTAGTCCTCTTCATGGTTTTCTTCACAGATGAACTGAAGCGGATTCAGGGCCATTTTAAATGGAAACAATACATCGTCTACCTCTCGGGAAGCCTCTTTATCTTAGCAAGTATTTTGTTATCTTATCTTATCTACCTTCATAGACCTATTTGGTTGGCCATCTTCATTTTTGCCGTATTTAATGCAATGGCCGTCTATTTTTTATATCGAGCGAGTACCATTGTGAGGGAAAGAGAATGGAAAGAGTGAAAAAAAGGGGACTCTTTCTTCTTCTCTTCTTCCTATGGGCCCTCCAAGAATCCCCAGCGATCGCAGAGATCGAGACACTCTTTTCTCCAGAGGTGAGCATCAAAGAGAATATCCTGAAGGAAATGGAGTCCACCTCTTCAACTCTTGACTTGGCGATTCATGAAATTACCTCCCTCGATATGGCCCAGGCCTTAGTGAAAGCAAAACAACGAGGCGTCAAGGTGAGAATTGTGGCGGATTCTAAACAGGCAAAAATTAAAACTTCCCAAATCAATTATTTGATCCGTCAAGGAATACCGGTCAAGGTGCTCGGAGGAAAAGAGAAAGGAGTGATGAACCACCGCTTTGCCATCTTCGATGGGAAGCGAGTTCTTACGGGTTCTTTTGAATGGTCTGAAGTCTCAGCAAAATGGAATTATGAGAACATCTTGATGGTCCATGAGAGTGAAGTGGTGGCGACTTTTCAAAAAGAATTTGAAAGGCTTTGGCGAGAAAAGAGGGTGATTAAATAAGAGTTAAGAATTGAAAGTGAGGAATTGAGAACAAATGGGTGAACAAGACGAAAAGAAGCGCTGGATCGTTCTTTTTATCATTGTCGCCATCTTTTCCCTGATCGGAGTATCCGCACTCACATTAATCCTCCATAAATTATTTAAAGGTTAATTGACAACCCCACCCTTAGAGACTGTGTCACAATTGTAGGGGCTTGATTTATCAAGCCCGCTAGTAGGGCTCAATGAATTGGGCCCCTACAACATCTTGTGCATGCCCATCACAGGGCCTGCGGCTGCTGACGGCGCGAGCGCTAAAAATGCGGTAGAACAGGGACTGAAAGAGGTGAATGATGCAGGGGGGATCAAAGGGAAAAAAGTAAACTTAATTATCTATGACGATCGGCTGAACCCTCAGGAAGCGGTTGCCATCGCCAACAAGCTGATTGAGAAAGACAGGGTTGTCGGCGTGGCCAGTGGCTCTTATAGCGGCCCCACCCGAGTGACTGCGCCAATTTTTCAGAAGGCTGGAATGCCCATGGTGGCGGGTTATGCCGTACATCCCGATGTCACCTGGGATCCAAAAGAAAAAAAGCCCAACGATTTTTGCTTCCGCAACGGTTTTCTCGGTGAGATTGAAGGGGCAGCGGCTGCTGAATTTGCTGTGAAGAATCTTAAAGCCAAGAAAATCTCTCTTATTTTTATGGACAATGACTTTGGAAGAGCCATTTCTTCAGGCTTCGCAGCCAGGGCAGAAAAACTGGGAGCAACGATCCTCTCCAAGCAAATGTACAAATTCCCAGGGGAGAAAGATTTTCGTCCCTACCTCACCCGGATCAAGGAAGGAAATCCTGATTTAATCTTTGCCGCAGGATATTATAATGAGGCAGCTTCCATATGCCGCCAGGCGAAGGAGTTGGGAATTACAAGCCAGATATTGGGAGAAGAAGGTTTTGATTCCCCCAAGTTTTTGGAGATTGCCGGGCCGGCCGCAGAGGGTGTCATCATTGCTACAAATCTTGATCGGGATGACCCCCGGCCACTGGTTCAAAATTTCTTGAAAAACTACCGAAAGGCCTACAATGAAGATGCGGATATGGTTGGGGCCTCCAGTTATGACGCCTTTATGATCCTCGTCAACGCCATCGGGAAGGCAGGAACAGATGCAAAGGCGATCCAGAAGGCTCTTCTCGGAACTAAGGACTACAACGGCCTGACGGGTAAGATCAGCCGCTTTATCCAAGGTGAAGTGGTTAAACCTGTTCAGATTCAAGTGGTCAAAGGTGGAAAGTTCCATCGGCTTGGGGTGGTCGATAACCCCGAAGTCATTACCCCACCCACCAAAAAATAAGTTTGAGGTTAAAGGCTGGAGGATCGCTTCGCTTGAGGATCATTTTGTTTAAGGCAAGAAACTTTGCCTCTCTCCTCGAGTCCTTCTAAGAAGGACGATCCTCTAACCTCAAACGCTTCTACGAAGCGTATGCTCTGGCAACAACTCGCTAACGGAATTGCTATAGGTAGCGTTTATGCCCTTATTTCTCTTGGCCTCACGATGGTCTACGGAATCCTGCGCATTCTGCACGTGGCGCATGCTGGCATTTATGCCTTGGGGGCTTATGTTGGTCTGTTCTCTTTCCGGCTCATCGGCAACTTCTGGCTCTCTTTAATCGTTGGGATGGCTGGAGCGGCTATCGCTGGATATTTTGTAGAGCGTTTGTTATATACGCCACTTCTTCATTTACCAAGGATTGCTCCCCTCATCGTGTCCATCGGCCTCTTCACCGCTTTGGAAGAAGCCTTCCGAATCGTTGCAGGGCCTCATACACTGGCATACAACGCCCGTGTTGGGCTGGGTGACCTTTCCATCGGCAGCTTCCACCTCACAGAGACGCAGATTCTTATCCTCCTTGTTACTCTGGCAATCTTAATTTTTCTCTGGGCCTTCCTCACTAAGACCCGCACCGGCTTGGCGATGCGGGCCTGCGCTCAGGATCCTGAAACAACCTCATCATTCGGGGTGAATGTGAGCGCCATCATCGCGGTAAACTTCCTGATTGGCTCGGCCATGGCCGGCGCAGCAGGAGTTCTGATCGGGGTCTATGATAATCAGGTGTGGCCGACGATGGGCAGCATTCCGGCATATAAGGCTTTGGCCATTGTCGTTCTTGGAGGTTTGGGAAATATTCCAGGAACCGTGCTCGCATCGATTGTCGTGGGACTGGCTGAGACCTTCTTCATCGGTGTTCTCGCCATTCCCTTCCCGAGAGATGCAGTGGCTTTCGTGGCCATGATTTTAGTTTTAATGTTTAAACCCTACGGGTTGTTAGGAAAAGCCTGAAGATGGATATCAGGGTATCAGAATATCAGGGAATCAGGCGGAAGATTTTAGAATCAGCCTGATATCCTGATTGCCCGATTTCCTGATAACCTAAGGATTCTCGTGATCAGCGGATACCTCGTCACCATTCTCATCACCATCGTCATCTATGCCATGCTGGCGCATAGCCTCAACATCATCACGGGTCATGCCGGGCAGATTTCTCTCGGCCATGCAGCCTTCTTCGGGATCGGCGCTTATACCTCGGCCATGCTCTATACGGAGGCAGGATTTCCTTTCTGGACTTCTGTCCCTCTGGCTGCCGTGGTCGCAGGGATCGTTGGAGCTCTCCTTGGGGTCCCTTGCTTGCGTGTCCGTGATGATTTTCTGGCCATCACCACCATGGGGATTAATTTTGTTGTGGAAGCCATTTTTCTTTATATCCCCTTTTTCGGCGGAGCCATGGGCATCGGAGGAATCAACCTCCCAAAATGGTTTGGACGTGAAATGACCAAACCTGAATATTTCTTTCTCATTCTTGTTGTCTTCGTCTTTTTTCTCCTCCTCGATCGTCAACTGGGTCGTTCATGGATCGGCCTGGCATGGGCTTCGATCCGGGAGGATGAACAGGCCGCCGGGGCCATGGGAGTGGATGTCGTCCGTTTTAAAGTCCTGGCTTTTATTCTGGGCAGCGCCATCGCCGGGCTTGCTGGAGGATTTTATGCCCACTTCTTAACATTCATCATGCCCCAGAATTTTGGTTTCGGCCAATCGATTGTTATCCTTTCTATGGTCGTCTTCGGCGGAATTGGAACCCGGTGGGGTCCGATAGCCGGTGCTATTATCCTGGGGGTTCTGCCAGAGATCTCCCGACCCATCATGGAGTACCGCACTTTAATCTATGGAGTCCTTCTTCTTGGCATGATGCGCTTCCAACCTGGTGGCCTCTTGGGTCCTGAATCTATCCTTTCAAAAACTTTCCAGCGAACTATTTATCGCCTGGTGAGTCCGGAGTGAGTGAATGCCCCTTTTAGGAATAACAGCTCTGAGTAAAGAATTCGGCGGCCTGCGTGCTCTGGATAGGGTGAGTTTTACAGCTGAGGAAGGGGAGATCCTGGGAATCATCGGTCCCAATGGAGCAGGGAAAACGACTCTCTTCAACCTTATCTCAGGCATCTACCCACCATCAGGCGGGGAAATAATATTTCAGGGGAAGTCAATTCTCCGCCTGAAACCGTACCAGATCAGTCATTTGGGTATTGGCAGAACTTTTCAAATTGTCCGCCCCTTCCAAAATTTGGATGTGGAGACCAATGTTCTGGTGGCCTATGGACATCGTTTTTATCCATCACTATGGAAATCCACCGGGCCATTTCGTCAGCCGGGAAACCTAAGGGAGGTTCAGACTCTCATCGAGCGAACTGGCCTTCGGTCCTATGCTAAACATTTAGCCAAAAACCTTCCTCTTGGCTTTAAAAAGCGTCTTGAAATAGCGCGTGCATTAGCGCTTCAACCTCATCTCCTCCTTCTCGACGAACCTTCTGCTGGTTTGCGTTTTGAAGAATCAGCCCAGCTCATGGAACTTATTCGCCAGGTGTGCGATCAAGGCATTGGCGTTCTTCTCATTGAGCACAACATGCATGTCGTGATGGACCTCTGCAAGCGGATCGTGGTTCTGGATCACGGCTCAAAGATTGCGGAAGGTTCTCCTGAGGAGATTCGTTCAAACTCCCTGGTCATCCAAGCCTACCTGGGGAAGGAGGCATAAATGCTGGAAGTGCGGGGGATCGAGGTTTCTTATGGTGAGTTTCTGGCCCTCAGGGGAATAAGTTTCACAGTCCAGGAGGGGGAGTTGGTCACTATCATTGGAGCAAATGGAGCAGGTAAGAGTACGATTCTTCGGGCTGTCATGGGTTTGGTGAAATGCCGAAAGGGAAAAATTTTTTTCAATGAAGAAGATATTACTTCGAGTCCCACTCATCACCGGGCCCGTCTGGGTATCAGTCTTGTCCCAGAAGGTCGAAAAATTTTTCCTGATTTAACAGTGGCTGAAAACCTTTTCATGGGAGCATATATTCAGGAGGATCGCAGGGCAGTTCAATCTCGCATGGAAGAAGCATTTAGTCTTTTTCCAGTGCTGAAAGAAAGACAGAATCAGGTGGGAAAAACCCTCAGCGGCGGAGAGCAGCAGATGCTGGCGATTGCCCGGGCTTTGATGTCCCGGCCCCGGGTAATCTTGATGGATGAGGTATCTTTGGGTTTGATGCCCATCTATGTCGAAGAAACCTTTAAGGTGATCGAAAATCTGCATCGGCAAGGAGTGACCATTCTTCTGGTTGAACAAAACGCCCGCAAGGCCCTTCAAGCAGCTAACCGGGGCTATGTGCTTGAAACCGGCGAGATTGTTTTGAGTGATCAAGCTAAAAAATTGGCCCTGAACCCCCAGGTCAAAAAAGCCTATCTGGGTGGGACGTAATCGGGAGGAGAGAAACCCCAAGCTCCCAATCCCCGATAATCTCTCATTACCAAAATTCGAAACAATATCGATAAGTCTTTGCGACTTAATGCAGATCTTTTGTATGTTTCCCTACCCTTGAAGGACTCCTCATCAAAATAAAAGGCTGTCAGAATAAAAGTCTTGACAACAAATAGAAAATGTCTTACATTGTCTGACATGAAAACAGCAACGTTAACCATTCGATTGGACAAAGATCTTGACCGCCTCTTATCCAAAGCCAGTAGGCGATCTGGGAGAAATCGGAGCGAGATTGCTCGCGAAGCTCTGCGCCGACAACTCCGACTTCAGCAATTTGAGGAGTTGCGTACAAGGATCATGCCCTTTGCAGAAGCACGAGGATTTTTGACTGACGAAGATATTTTCTCCCAGATATCATGAAGATCTTTCTTGACACGAACGTTTTAGTGAGCGCAGCCGCTACCAGAGGTCTCTGTGCGGATGTGTTAAGAGAAGTGCTGAGCTCGCAGCAACTCATTATTTCTTTTCTTATGGTTAATGAATTAAGGATGGTCCTCCGTCAAAAACTTAAAGTCCCAGGCGAGCTGATCGATGAATTCATCGGAATGATTCAACAAGATGCTCATTTCGCGACTTCAGGGAAGTTGCCTGATGTTAGGATTCAGGATAAGGATGATTTGATGATTCTGTCCTCTGCCCTGAACGGAAATGCAGATCTATTTGTCACTGGAGATAGGGAGCTTTTAGATTTGGGGAAGGTTGAAAATATGGAGATCGTTTCTCCGAGAATGTTTTGGGAAAAATTGAAAGCGCAAGCATCGCAAAAGAGGTGATGATCCTTATAGAGCGCGATTGAGGGGAAGGAATATGGAGAAAAAGAAAGTAGAGGTTAAGGAAAAAGTCGAGACGCTGACAGGCATTCAAGTTGGGATCAAGGCGCCGAGAGGATCGAAAATCACCTGTAAAAGCTGGCAGACCGAAGCGGCGTTGAGGATGTTGATGAACAATCTCGATCCCGAAGTCGCCGAGAAACCAGCGGAGCTTGTCGTTTATGGTGGTTCTGGAAAAGCTGCCCGAAATTGGGAGGCTTACCATTTATTGGTAAGGTGTTTGAGAAATTTAGAGAACGATGAAACCTTGCTTGTGCAATCGGGCAAACCTGTTGGGATCTTTAAAACTCATGAGGATGCACCACGAGTTTTAATTTCAAATTCGATGTTGGTTCCCAATTGGGCCAACTGGGAGAAGTTCAGGGAGTTGGAAGAATTGGGGCTCACGATGTACGGCCAGATGACGGCAGGAAGCTGGATCTATATCGGAACCCAGGGAATCCTTCAGGGAACTTATGAAACTTTTGTTTCTGCAGCCAAGAAGCATTTTGGAGGAACGTTGAAAGGAAGGCTCATTCTCTCAGCAGGCCTTGGTGGAATGGGAGGAGCACAACCTTTAGCGGCCACCATGAACGAAGGGGTTTTTTTAGGGGTAGAGGTTGATCCGGCAAGGATCAAGCGCCGTCTCGAGACAGGATACTTGGATGTGATGGCAGATCGTTTGGAAGACGCTCTTATATTGGCCCTCGGTGCAAAAGAGAAGGGAATTGCTAAATCAATTGGTCTGGTTGGAAATGCAGCAGAGATTCATCCAGAAATTGTGAAGAGAAATATTGTCCCAGATTTAGTGACAGATCAGACTTCAGCCCATGATTCATTAAATGGATATATTCCTGCCGGATTGAGTTTTGATGAGGCCATTGAACTGCGGAGGAAAGATCCAAAAACCTATATTCGTCGAGCCATGGAATCCATGGCGGTTCATGTACGGGCAATGCTGGAATTACAGAAGAAGGGGTCGATTGTATTCGACTACGGCAATAATATTCGGGCGCAGGCATTCCAGGCGGGAGTAAAAGAGGCATTCAATTATCCTGGATTCGTTCCAGCCTTTATCCGGCCTCTCTTTTGTGAAGGAAAGGGACCTTTCCGCTGGGCCGCTTTATCAGGAGACCCTGAGGATATCTATAGAACAGATGATGCGATTCTAAAAGAATTTCCTGATGATGTTTCTCTATCACGATGGATTCGATTGGTGAGGGAGAAAGTAAAATTTCAAGGACTCCCGGCAAGGATCTGCTGGTTGGGGTATGGGCAGAGGGCACGGATTGGAAAAGTGTTTAATGACATGGTGGCCAGGGGAGAATTGAAGGCGCCGATCGTGATTGGAAGAGACCATCTCGATAGCGGTTCGGTTGCCTCTCCATACCGCGAGACAGAGGGGATGAAGGATGGGAGCGATGCCATTGCTGATTGGCCCATTTTGAATGCCCTTCTCAATGTGGCTGCAGGAGCTACCTGGGTTTCGGTCCATCATGGCGGCGGAGTCGGAATCGGTTATTCTATCCATGCAGGAATGGTGGTCGTAGCAGATGGAACAAAGGAGGCAGAGAGGAGACTGTTGAGGGTATTGACAACCGACCCCGGAACCGGTGTGATGCGCCATACGGATGCAGGCTATGAAGAGTCGATTCAAACAGCGAAAGAGAAGGGAATTAAAATCCCGGGCGTCACAATCCACCAGAAATAATTCATAAATTCGAAGCACGAAATCCGAAATTCGAAACAAGCACGAATTTTCAAAATACAAATAAACCAGGCAAACATAAAGTTTTGAATTTTGATATTTGAATTTTGGATTTGTTTCGGATTTCGATATTCGGATTTCGAATTTTTCGAGGAATACTATGAAAACTGTACTCATTGATGGTGAGTGTCTTACGTTAGAAGATGTATTGGAAGTAGCAGGAGGAAGGGCCAGAGTAAAAATTTCTCCCTCTGTTGAAAAGAAAGTAAAACGGTCAAGAGATTTCATTGAGGAGGCTCTTGATCAGGGCGAGAAGATTTACGGGGTGACAACGGGGTTTGGGTTGCTTTCGGATCAAGTCATTGATCATTCTCAGATCGAGGCCCTTCAGAGAAATCTCATCAGAAGCCATTCCGTAGGAGTAGGTCCCTCCTTCGATGAAGTGACCACTCGTGCCATCATGTTGTTAAGGGCAAATGTCATTGCCATGGGATATTCAGGCGTTCGTATGGAGGTATTGAAATGCCTTGTTGATATGATCAACAAAGGAGTTCACCCCCTTGTTCCGGAACAGGGATCAGTGGGGGCAAGCGGAGATCTCGCACCGTTAGCCCATCTTACCTCTGTGTTAATGGGTGAAGGAGAAGCAATATTCAAGGGAAAAGTGATGCCAGGGAAGAAGGCGATGGGGATGGCTGGGATTCCCATTTTAACTCTCAAGGCAAAAGAAGGTCTTGGCTTGGTAAACGGCACTCAAGTGATGACTGCTGTAGGTCTTCTGGCTCTTCTCAGGGCGGAGCGGCTCTGTAAGGTAGCAGATATTGTCGGCGCTTGTACTTTAGATGCTCTAAAGGGGTCATTCAATGCCTTCGATCGAGATATTCAGAGAGTCCGTCCTTTTCCCGGTTCACTTGCGGTTTCGAAAAACTTTAAAAAATTTGGTCGATATAGTGAGATTGCTAAATCTCATAAATTCTGCTCTAAGATTCAGGATGCTTATTCCCTTCGTTGCATTCCGCAAGTCCACGGTGCGGTGAGAGATGCACTTGCCTATGTTCGAAAGATTCTTGAGATTGAAGTGAACTCAGCGACGGATAACCCGTTGGTCTTTGCTGTCCAGAGGAAGATCCTCAACTGCGGAAATTTTCATGGGGAACCGGTTGCCTTTGCTCTTGACCTTCTGGGGATCGTAGTCTCAGAATTGGGAGGGATTTCTGAGAGAAGAATTGAAAAGCTGATCAATCCGGCTTTATCAGGACTCCCTGCCTTTCTCACCACTGAAGGGGGGCTACACTCAGGACTGATGATGGTCCAGGTCAGCGCCGCCGCTCTGGCCTCTGAAAATAAAATTCTTGCCCATCCTGCAAGCGTTGATTCCATCCCAACTTCTGCGGATAAGGAAGACCATGTCTCGATGGGAACGATCGCGGCCAGAAAAGGAAGAGATATTGTAAGAAATGTTGAGCATATATTGGCCATGGAGTTGCTTTGTGCTACTCAGGGTTTGGAATTTTTGCTTCCCCTCCAACCCGGAATTGGCATCAAGGAAGCTTACCGTGCTGTGAGAGAAAAAGTCCCTCCAATCAAAGGCGATCGAAGATTCAGTGAAGATATAAAGAGGATTCAGGGCTTGATCGAATCTGGAGAACTGCTCCATCGAGTTGAAAAGGTGGTAGGAGAGTTGAAATAAGTTACCACAAACAATTTGATACTTCGATGGCGCCCAATGCCATCCTTTAGGACAGGGTTTAGCGCCCCTCCGTATCAACCCTGAGCGAACCCTGGGGTTTAGGCCAGGGAAAGTCGAAGGGTTGATTTTCTTCAAAATTTGTGATAATAATTCCGCAGTGTTTTGGCCCAAGGACAAGGAATTCGAGAAAAATTCCTATATTAGAAAAATTCAAAAAAGGAGGGAAAATGGGTATGAAGAAGAGTTGGATTGTGGGAATGATGGTTTTGGTATTTATGATCAGCGGATCTGCGTTTGGCGCTGAGCCCATCAAACTGGGGATGTCCACCTGGCTTGGGTATGCTCCTCTCTACTTGGCAAAGGAGAAAGGATTCTTCAAGAACAAGGGAATTGATGTGGAGATCGTTGTGATCGAAAGTCCTGCCGATCGAAGGGCAGCCTTTGCTGCCGATAAGATTCAGGGAATGGCGACAACCGTGGACACGCATGTGATGACTGCGGCCGCTGAGAACCCGATCCCAGTAAAACAGGTCTTGGCCCTTGATGATTCCCATGGTGGCGACGGTATTGTGGCGAAAAAGGAGATTAAGGCAATTAAAGACCTTAAAGGAAAGACCGTCGCCGCTCAGCTCGGTGCAGGAGCAAGCTACTTCTGGCTTAACTATGTACTGGCCCAGAATGGGATGAAGCTTGCTGATCTTAAGGCGATTGATATGAAGGCAGGCGATGCGGGTTCAGCCTTTGTGGCTGGCAAGGTTGATGCCGCTGTGACGTGGGAACCATGGCTCTCCAAGGCAAAGGAGACAGCCTTTGGCCATGTTCTGCTTTCAAGCGATAAGACACCTGGGATTATTGTGGACTCCCTGGCTTTCAAGCCCGACTTTTTGAAAAAACGCGGGGCAGATGTAAAGAAGATTGGTGCTGGATGGTATGAGGCGGTTAAGTTTGCTGCCGATAATCCAAAAGAAGCCGATGCAATTATGGCGAAATTTACAGGCCAGAAACCAGAGGAATTCACAAAAGAGAAGACAGGCGTTCGGTTCTATGGCGTAAAGGAGAATAAGGATTACTTTGGAACGTCACAAAAGCCTGGTCTTCTTTATACGGTGACCCAACGCGCTGCAGACCTCTGGTTTGAATTGAAGTTGATCAAGACCAAACCCAAGGCAGCCGATTTGATTGATGGTTCATTCCTTTAACCGATGGATGAAAAAAAAGAAAAGGAATTGGAGGGGGCTCCCCGGAAACTTGAGGATTTCTTGAGTCCGAGGGAGCCCATCCCCCAAGGCCTCTATTTAATTCTTGCCCTCAGCAGTTTTGCCTTCTTCCTCATCATCTGGTCAATTCTCACCTACGGGAGATTTGTCGACCCCCTGTTTCTTCCATCCCCAGGAAGGGTCTTTCAAGCGGGTGTTGATCTCTTCGCCGAATTTGGGTTCACCACCGATATCCTCAATAGTGTGTACCGAGTGATGATGGGATTTATGATCGCAGCGATCCTCGGAGTCCCCATAGGTTTGATTATGGGAACATTCAAGGTTGCAGAGGCTTTTACAGAACCTGTAGTAGGCTTCATTCGATATATGCCTGCCTCGGCCTTTATCCCTCTGTTCATCCTCTGGCTGGGAATCGGCGATGTTGAAAAGATTGCCATTATTTTTGTCGGGAGTTTTTTCCAACTCGTCCTGATGGTGGCTGTTGTCGCCAAGAATGTACATAAAGATATGCTGGAGACGGCCTACACATTGGGAGCAAAACGATTTCAGGTGATTCGGAAGGTTCTGCTTCCGGCAAGCCTCCCAGGGATTGTGGACACCCTGAGAATCATTGTGGGATGGGCTTGGACTTATATCATTGTCGCTGAATTGGTAGCCTCTGCTTCAGGCATCGGTTATATGATCATCAGTTCACAGAGGATGCTCCGAACCGGAAATATCATCTTCGGGATTCTTACAATTGGGATGTTGGGCCTCATCACAGACTTTTTCTCCAAATGGCTTTATCATAAATTGTTTCCATGGGTGGAATGAGAAAGTGGAAGAAGGGATCAAACTCCATATCCATAACGTTTCTAAGATTTACCACTCGGATGGCAACGAAGTGGCGGCCATCGATGAGATCGATCTCAAGATAAGGAACAAAGAGTTTGCCACGATCCTAGGCCCCTCAGGTTGTGGAAAATCCACGCTCCTTCGCATTGTGGCAGGACTGATCAAGCCGACTCGAGGAGTGGTCAGACTGGATGGGAATGTGATCAGTGGGCCAGGACAGGACCGGGGGATGGTCTTTCAAAGTTATACCCTCTTTCCCTGGCTTACCGTGAAAGAAAATATTCAGTTTGGACTTGAAATCTCGGGCATGCCGAAAGTGAAACAGGAAGAGATCGCTCAGGAGTTTGTGGAGAAAGTTGGTCTGGAAGGGTTTGAACGGACCTATCCAAAAGGGCTTTCTGGAGGGATGAAGCAGAGGGTTGCCATTGCGAGAGCCCTAGCCAACAACCCAGCTATTTTGCTTTTAGATGAACCCTTTGGGGCCCTCGATGCTCAGACGCGGGCACTCATGCAGGAGCTCCTCACCCAAGTTTGGGAAGAACTCCATAAGACCATCCTCTTTGTCACCCACGATGTCGAAGAGGCGATCTTCCTTTCAGACCGAGTCTTCATCATGACTGCCAGACCGGGAAAGATCAAGGCTGAGATCGACATCACCTTGGAGCGGCCCAGAAGCTACGAACTCAAGTCCACGGAGGCCTTCCTCAACCTGAAAAAACAAGCTCTCACCCTGATCCGAGAAGAAGCAATCAAGGCTACACAGCGTAAAGGATAAATTTGAATCGGGAAGGCCAGAAGGCTTATTCTTAAACCTTGCTCCAGAACATAAAAAAAGGAGAAGAAGAGTTGAAAGCAGAGAATCTTGCACGGAAAGGGATTTTAAAAATTGAATCCTATATTCCCGGGAAGTCGATTGAGGAGGTTCAGAAAGAGTTTGGAGCTAAAAGATGGATTAAACTGGCTTCGAATGAGAATCTGCTCGGTCCTTCTCCAAAGGCCATGGCAGCCATCCGAAAGGAACTTCCAACCATCTATCTTTACCCAGAAGGCCCTTGTACGGTTTTAAGGAAGGCCTTGGCCGAGAGGTTTGCCATTTCAGAAGGGATGGTCGTTATTTCCAATGGCGCTGATAATCTAATTCTCATGATTGCCAATGCCTTTGTGGATGAAGAGGATGAAGTGGTGATGGCCGATCCCACTTTCCCAGTCTATACCAATGTGACTCAGATCATGGGTGGAAAGCCCATCAAGGTAAAGTTGAAAGACTTTACCCATGATCTGGATACCATGTTAAAGAAGGTGAACCGAAAGACCAAATTAGTCTTTATCTGCAATCCGAATAATCCAACGGGGACGACTGTCTCTCTGGAGTCGTTCAACTATTTTCTGTCCCATCTTCCCAAACATGTCATCGTTGTCTTGGATGAGGCTTATGGAGACTTTGTCGAGGATGCATTCTATCCAAATGGTTTGGACTATATCAGAGAAAAGAGACAGATCATCGTCCTTCGCACTTTTTCAAAGGTTTATGGACTGGCAGGGTTGAGGATTGGTTATGCCTTAGGTAAGGAAGACTTAGTCAATTGCCTTTATCAAGTGAGGGATCCTTTTCCTGTCCATCGGCTGGCGCAAGTGGCTGCAGTGGCTGCATTGAACGACGAGGATCATGCCGTAAAGTCAATTCAATTGGTTTATGAAGGAAAGAGGTACCTCTATAAAGAACTGGATAGAATGGGACTCTTGTATGTCCCCAGTCAGGCCAACTTCATCTTCATTGATTTTGAAAAAGATTCTGGAGAGATCTTTCAGGCCCTTTTGAGGGAAGGAATCATCATTCGTCCGGGGAAGATATGGGGATATTCTACTTTCGCGAGGGTAACGATTGGAAGAATGGAAGATAACCGCAGATTCATCAAGGCCCTCAAAAAGGTTCTTTTCCAGTAATCCGAGTCAAATGACATCCTGAACTTGTCATCCCGAACTTGTTTCGGGATCTCAAGAAATTTAGGAAAAAGAGATGCTGAATCAAGTTAAGCATGACAAAGCGTTTTATAATTTTTATACAGGGATCGAAGATGATTGAAAGAACAGGTGTTGACCTCATTATTAAACATGCGGCTGAACTTCTGACCTTATCGTCTTCTGCCAAAGATGGTTTAGGGTTAGGAATTATTCGAAATGGAGCAATTGCCATAAAGGAGGGAAGGATCTTCTGGGTTGGGAAAACAAGGGAGGTTTCTGAAAAGTTCTTTTTGAATCGAGACGGCCATGAAATTGATGCCACAGGAAAAGTGGTGATGCCTGGGCTTATTGACTCCCATACCCATCTCATCTTTGCGGGGTCAAGAGAAAAGGAATTCGAACAGAGAATTCAAGGCCTCTCCTATTTGGAAATTGCAGAAAGAGGAGGAGGAATCCTTTCAACCGTCGAAGCTACAAGAAAGGCTTCCTTTGATGAACTTTTTTCTCTCGGGAAGAAAAGACTGGACCGGATGCTTTCTAAGGGGGTAACCACCATAGAAGCCAAGAGTGGATATGGACTTTCTCTCCAGGAGGAATTGAAAATTCTTAAAGTAATGAAGGCATTACAGGAGAGCCATCCCATTGACATCGTCCCCACCTTCTTGGGAGCCCATACCATTCCAAAAGAATTCAGAGATGCCCGAACTCACTATATCGATCTTCTCACTAAAGAGATGATCCCAAGGGTTGCACAGGAGAAACTGGCAGAATTTTGCGATGTCTTCTGTGAGGAAAAGGCTTTTACCCTTGAAGAGTCGAAAAAGATTCTCGAGACAGGAAAGGGATATGGTCTTAAACCAAAAATCCATGCAGACCAATTGAGTCCGGGCGGCGGGGCGGAACTCGCTGCTGAGGTCAATGCCTTTTCTGCTGATCATTTAGAATACGTGAGCCAAGAGGGTATCAAAAAAATGGCTGAGAAAGGAGTCACCGCGGTTTTATTGCCAGGGGCAAGTTTTTTTCTCTCCATGAAAAAATCCCCTCCTGTAAGAGACATGATCGAACAGGGAGTGGCTGTTTCCCTCGCCACGGATTTAAATCCCGGTTCCTCGATGACTGAATCCCTTCCCTTGATGATGACGATGGGTTGTACGATGTATAAGATGGTTCCCAAAGAGGTGATCCAAGGGACGACGGTTCATGCGGCAAGATCCATGGGAAGAGAAAAAGAGATTGGCAGTGTGGAAGTTGGAAAACAAGCCGATATCTTATCACTCGACATCCCCAACTATTGTTACCTCCCTTATCACTTTGGTGTAGACCATGTTGAATTAGTTATTAAGAAGGGTAGAATTGTTTATCAACGTCAGTAATTTCTTGAAATTAGAGGAATCTTAAATTCGAAGCACTAAATCCGAATTTCGAAACAAGCCCAAATGTTTAAAATCCAAATGATTTAAACTTTGAAAATTTGAATTTTGGATTTGTTTCGGATTTCGATATTCGGATTTCGAATTTTAGGATAAATATAGGTGGTTCAAACTATCCTTGATGAGGTTAGCTGGGCATGAGACTCTTGGAATGTGTTCCCAATATCAGTGAGGGCAGGGACCTAGGTAAGATCACCTCGATCGCAGAGGAGGTGAGAAAGCACAAAGGGGTCAAACTTCTTGACTACTCTTCAGACAAAGACCATCACAGAAGTGTATTCACTTTTATTGGTGAACCCGAAGCGATAAAAGATGCAGCCTTCTCCTTGGCTATGAAAGCCATTGATCTCATTGATATGAGGGTGCACCAAGGAGGTCATCCCCGTTTGGGAGCAGTGGATGTTGTTCCCTTTGTTCCCATCCAAGGGGTGGAGATGGAAGAGGTCATCCAAATTGCCCATGAATTTGGAAAGGGATTGGGAAAGAGAGGAATTCCTATCTATTTTTATGAAGAGGCGGCAACCAGCCAGGAGAGAAAAGACCTGCCTTCAATTCGAAAAGGAGAGTATGAGGGGTTGCAGGAAAAACTTAAGGACCCCAAATGGAAGCCCGATGAAGGGCCTGATCATTTCAATCCAAAAACCGGGGTTACAATTGTTGGAGCTCGATTCCCTTTGGTAGCCTATAATGTCAATCTCAAAACAAAAGACCTCAACATGGCCAAGGAGATTGCCAAAAAGGTTAGGTTCAAAGATGGAGGATTTCCTCATGTCAGGGCGATGGGAGTTGATCTAAAGGAAAAAGGAATGGTTCAAGTTTCTATGAACCTGACCAATTATCGAGTGACGAATATTCCAAAAGTATATGAATTCATTAAAGAGGAGGCTTTGAAAAAAGGAATAGAAATAGAGGGATCGGAAATTGTGGGTTTGGTCCCATTAGGTGTTTTAGAAGGAATCGCCAGAAATTATTTAAAATGTCCACAGTTTTCTATTCACCAGGCTATTGAACAACGAATTCTCGAATTTGAATAATTCCTGTTTATCCTTTTTCAAAAATTAAATACGCTATGCGCTTTGCCCTTTGCGCTCAGCATTTAAAAGGAGGGATTATGGAACTCAAGCGATTCTTAGAAAGGCTGTCCTCAAATACTCCTACCCCTGGGGGAGGAAGCGTTTCTGCCTTAGCAGGGGCACTATCTGCGTCCCTTGTGGCAATGGTGGCAGGGCTTTCTTCTAAGAAGGGTAAAACAAAAAAGAAAGGGATGGAGGAGATAAAAAAGAATGCCTTGTCCATTCAAAAAAGGCTCTTTCAGGCGATCAATGAGGATTCAAAATCTTTTGATGTTGTCATAAAAGCCTTTCGCCTTCCCAAAAACTCAGAAGAAGAGCGCCTCCATAGGGTGAGAGAGATTCAAAAGGCCTATCAAAAAGCCACCCTTACACCACAGTTGGTGTGTCAACAATCCCTTCAACTCTTGGAGTATTCTAAGACTCTCATTTTAAAGGGGAACCCGAATGCAATCAGTGATGCAGGGGGGGCTGCATTTCTTGCGGATGCTGCCCTGGCAGGAGGGTTGCTCAATATTGGCATTAATTTGGCGGCCGTGACTGAAAAAACCTTCGCTAAGAAGATGAATTTTTTAATGAGAAGATGGACGAGAAAGAGGAATGACCTCATGAAGGCGATCCTGACAAAACTTATCGGAGCCAATCAGGTTTAAAAGGATCCCGCTTACCAGAGAACTCATTTGAAAAAAAATTATATTGACGGAGGGATTCCCTATGGAAAAAGAGAAAGAGGTTGGAATCAAATTTATTGCTACGGTGACGGGTTTGAAAGGGTCCTGCCACGCCAACCACAAAATGGGACAGAAGTTTGAATTAAATTGCTACGATTCGGGTGGACTCTGTGGCTTTTTTTACCACGATATCTTCCCTTACCTTAATGCCATGCAGTTTGGGGGGAAATATCCATGGTGGGATAAAGATCTGATTGAAGTAGAATGTCCAGACCGCTATAATACGGTCTCGCTGAAAGTCGAAAGAAAAAAATAAAGGTTCTTTCTCTAAAATATTTTACAGCGGGGAAGAATTTGCTTCCCCGCTGTAAACTTATCAGAAAGATTTAGATATCCAAAAGGTATGAATATATAAATCCCTCCCGATAGAAGGGTTCTCCATTAAGCTCGACTGCGTCAAGTTAAAAATATGAGGTCTCTGAAAAACCCTTAAAATCTTTATCACAGACCTCTGATTGCACAGATTTCGAAAAATGATTGCACAGATTCTCCTATTTTTTCAATACATCTTGTATCTGTGTAATCGGTTCCTAATCCCTGCCTGCCGGTAGGCGGGGGTGTAATCAGAGATTTATGGGCTTTTCCAGAAATCTCAATATTTACTTCTTGGGTGGAACGATCGCTTCCTTGCAAGCCTTGGCGATACGCATCTTCACCACGGTCTTGGCTGGGATATTGATCGGCTCACCTGTGGCTGGATTTCTTCCCACACGTGCTTTACGTTTAACAAGAACGAGTTTGCCGATCCCGGGGAAGGTGAAGACACCAGCCTTTTTGGTTTCGGCGATCGCTAACGCTGCCATCTCATCGATGACTGAGGAAGCAACCTTTTTGGAAAGGTCAAACTCTTTTGCGAAATATGAAACGATTTGGGCTTTAGTGAGTGGTTTCTTTCCTGCCATGTTCTCTCCTCCTCTTTAATAAGTGATTTAAAGATTAAGTATACAAAAAAGTTTCTAAAAAGCAAGCACAAAATCAATTAAAAAAAACAATTTGGAGCGGGCAGCGGGGGTCGAACCCGCGACCTCCGGCTTGGGAAGCCGATGCTCTACCAACTGAGCTATGCCCGCCCTGCTGGTCATTTAAAATAAAAGAAAGTGACAGAAGTTGTCAAGGCTTTTTCTTGAGATTTCTGAAAAAGTCCAAAAATCTCTGATTACACCGATTAGGAACTGATTACATAGATGCAAAATAGATTGGAAAATCATGGAAATCTGCGTAATCCTCTTTTGAAATCTGTGTAATCAAGAGAGCGTGCAGTAGTTTTTCAACGCTCTCTTCTTGCTTATTTAGTTTCTCTGGTTTTTTAAGTTAACCTCAACCTTAGTCTTAACCTAAATTATTTTTAGTTCCCTTGGGAGGTAAGTTAATACTTCTGCCCCATGAGGGGTAACGAGAACCATATCTTCTATTCGAACTCCTCCCCAATCGGGTATATAGATGCCAGGTTCTATCGTAAAAACCATCCCTTCCTGAACGAGCCCCTTGTTTTCACCATTGACGACAGGATCCTCATGGACGGCAAGGCCTATACCGTGACCCGTTCCATGACCGAAATATTCCCCATATCCCTGATTTCGAATGTGATCCCTTGCTGCTCCATCCACCTCACAAATGGGGATGCCCGGCCGAACCTTCTCAGTCGCTTTATCATGAGCTTCTTTGACTATTCGATAGATTTTCTGCTGTTCTAAGGAGGGATTGCCACAGACCACCGTGCGTGTCTGATCGGAATGGTAACCTTGAGATCCTAAGCCAAAATCGATCAGGATAAAGTCTCCTTTTTCGATTCGTTTCCCGCTTGCCCTTCCATGGGGGAGAGCAGATCGTTTTCCAGAGGCGATAATGATATCAAAACCAAGGGTCTCAGCGCCGTTCCGTTTCATAAACCACTCCATCTCAAGAGCGACCTCTCTCTCCAGCACACCTTCTTTAAGTCGTCCCAGGATGTGAAGGAAGGCACTGGAGGCGATCTCGATGGCGGTTCGGAGTAAAGCCAGTTCCTGGGTATCTTTGAGGGCCCTTATATTTTTCATCTCGTCCTCTAAGGGGATGAGCTTTGCCTCAGGAGCCAACCTTCCTATAAGGAATTGATGGGTTGAGAAAGGAAGGAAGACAGATTCGAACCCTATCCTTTTTAATTTTAAGTCAAATAAGAGGGAGAAAATCCCTTCCATTTTCTTTCTATAGTGGATAATCTGAGATTCCTTGACCTCCTTTTCGGATTGGGTCCAGTATCGAGAATCTGTAAGAAAGAAGGAATCCCTCTGGGTAATGACGAGAGCTCCGTCACTACCGGTAAAACCACAAAGATAACGAATATTTTCAAGACTGCTGAAGAGAATTCCATCCAAGTGACTTGAATCCATGATTTTTCGGGCCGCCTTTAAGCGTGATTGATTAAGAGAATTTTCCATTATCCTCTTCTCCGTTTGCGAATATTGGCTAACCATCTCTCCAGATAGCGAACCTTTTCCTCAGTTGATTGAAGGGGTTGGGAATAAGGGGAAGGGTTTAACTTTTCCCTCAATTCTTTGAGCCTATTTTGTATCTCTCTATCATGGGGGTCTTTTTCAGCAAGAGCTTTAAAAATTTCGTAGGCCTCCTGAAGATGACCCTGTTGGAGATAGAACTCAGCCAATGTTTTTGTCGCCATGCGATCCATTGAACATCTCAGCCTAAAAGGTCCTTCTAAAAATTAGAAAATAATTCTCCAAAAGTCAACCCCTTAGACACAAGAGGGCAGCAATTCTCGGTGAGTTCGCAAACTATTGAGATTCTTCGCTTCGCCCTGTACCATACTAGGTTCAGGGCTTCGCTCAGAATGACAACTGGGGACTTTCGTAATGTCATTCTGAAGGAGTCCTAGCGACTGAAGAATCTCGCTGTAATTTCACCGAGAATTGCACAAGAGGGGAAGAGTATTGACATAGGGATTAATATAAAATAATATGATTAGGCTTTTCTCACTTGAAGGGAGTCTGAATGGAAAAGAAATATTTATTCTCACCTGGACCCACTATGCTTCCACCGGAGGTGCTTCTCAAGATGGCAGAACCCATCATGCACCACCGGGAGCCAGAGTTTGAAAAAATCTTTGCCGAGATTCGAGAGGGATTAAAATATCTTTTCCAGACGAAAAATGAGGTGTTAATCTTCACTTCTTCTGGAACGGGTGCCATGGAAGGAGCGGTTTCTAACATCCTCTCCAAAGGGGATAAAGCCCTGGTGATTCGTGGGGGAAAGTTTGGTGAGAGATGGGGAGAGATCTGCAAGGCTTATGGAATTGAGTTTATTCCTATTGATGTGGATTGGGGAAAGGCGGTGGATCCAAAACAGATTCAAAAGGCCTTAGAATCGAATCCTGCCATTAGAGCGGTTTACACTCAGGCCAGCGAAACCTCGACCGGAGCAAAACATCCTATCCGTGAGATTGTGGAGATCGTAAAAAAACATGAAGAGACTGTCATCGTCGTCGATGCCATTACAGGAATTGGCGTCTTTAATATCCCGATGGATGAATGGGGGATCGATGTGCTGATCAGTGGCTCTCAAAAGGCCTTGATGCTTCCCCCTGGACTCGCTTTCGCGGCTTTAAGCGATAAAGCATGGAAGTTTGTGGAACGATCAAACTTATCCAAATACTATTTTGACTTTAAAAAAGAATTGAAATCTGCCCAGAAAAATCAGAATTCCTTTACTCCCGCCATTTCTTTATTCGTGGGATTAAGAGAATCACTCCATCTTATTCGGAAGGAGGGTCTGGAGGCAGTTTTTCGGCGCCATGAAAAGTTGGCGGATGCCACGCGTGCCGCAGTGAAGGCTTTGGGCCTTAGGCTCTATGCTCCTGATTCTCCGAGCAATGCTGTCACAGCCATCAAAGTCCCAGAGGGGATACAGGGAGGGAAATTGAAGAGTCTTTTTTTTGAGAAGTTCGGGATCACTGTGGCAGGAGGTCAGGATCAGGCAAAAGGCAAGATTATTCGGATTGCTCATCTGGGATATTATGAGCGATTAGACATGGTGATGGTCATTTCAGCTCTGGAGATGCTTTTGAAGGAGATGGGCTACGCCTTTGAACTGGGAACAGGGGTGAAAGCAGCTGAAGAGATCTTGATGGAATGAAGGGAGATCTGAGCGGTTTGAGGGGATGTGAGATGGAGAAGATTAAAAAAGTTTTAGTCAGTGACCCTTTATCGAAGAAGGGGTTGGAGATATTAGGAAGAGCGAAGAACCTGAAATATGATATTAAGCCCGGACTTTCTCCAGAAGAATTGAAGAACATTATCGGGGAATACGATGGGATCATTATCCGGAGTGAGACGAAATTAAAGGGCGACCTCATCGAAGCGGGGAAACGTTTGAAAGTGATCGGAAGGGCAGGGATTGGTTTGGACAATGTAGATCTTCCTGCTGCGACAAAAAAAGGGATCGTGGTGATGAATACTCCCCAGGAGAATGCCATTGCCGCCGCAGAACACACGATTGCGATGATCCTTTCTATTTCAAGAAAGATTCCCCAGGCAACGGCTTCGATGAAAACCGGCAAGTGGGAAAAGAAAAAGTTTATGGGAGTGGAGCTTTATAATAAAACCCTTGGACTGGTCGGCCTTGGGGTCATTGGGACAATCGTTGCCGATCGTGCAAGGGGCCTGAAGATGAAGGTGATCGGTTATGACCCCTATCTTTCAAAAGAGGTAGCGGAGAAGAAGGGGGTTGATGTGGTTTCATTCGAGGAACTGGTAAGCCGGTCTGATTTCATCAGTGTCCACACTCCGTTAACGGATGAGACAAGGAATCTCATTGACAAAAATGCCTTCGCGAAGATGAAGCACGGCGTGATTATGATCAATTGTGCTCGTGGGGGGATCATCAGTGAGAAGGATCTTTACGACGCCATAAAAGGAGGGAAGGTGGCTGGAGCAGCGTTAGATGTTTTTGAGAAAGAGCCTGCCATTGGAAACCCGCTGCTGGAATTAGAGGAGATAATCAGCACCCCCCATTTAGGAGCTGCCACGGAGGAGGCTCAGGAGAATGTAGCCATTGCAATCTCCCACCAGATTGTCGATTATTTAACTTTGGGAGAGGCTCGCAATGCCGTAAACATGCCTGCCGTCAGCCCGGATATCCTCCCTTTCTTAAGGCCCTATCTCCGGTTGGGAGAGCAGTTGGGAAGCTTTTTAGGCCAAATTTCAAATTACGCTATTGAAGAGGTGCTGATCGAATTTCACGGCGAGGTAGTGGAATATGGGACAAAACCGATAACGATTTCGGTCTTAAAAGGCCTCCTCACACCTTTTGTTGGTGAGACCGTGAACTTTGTCAATGCCCCGATCATGGCGAAGGAAAGGGGAATAAGAATCACAGAGTCTACCAGTGATGAGGCAGAAGATTTTGCAAGTTTAATTGCCCTCACTGCCCGATCGAAGATGGAACAAAATTATATTGCAGGGACCCTTTTCGGAAGGAAAGAATTGCGAATTGTCAAACTCAACGATTTTTTCATTGAAGCCATTCCGGAGGGATATATTCTGTTAGTGAACAATTATGACAAACCCGGGGTGATCGGGAATCTTGGGAATGTCTTGGGGACTCGAAATATCAATATTGCGACAATGCAGTTTGGGCGTGATCGAATGGGTGGCAATGCGATCTCACTACTCCACCTGGATGTTCCCTTACCACCGGGGATGGTGGGAGAGATTTTGAGGATGCCGAATATCATCTCGGTTCGCCTAATTCAACTCTAACGGCTGGTGAAAAAGGTGGGTTTATCAACTGCTAATTTTTAAAAAAGTGGAGGGCTGATTAAGAATGGCCAACGTCGTGATCGTCGGAGCTCAATGGGGAGATGAAGGGAAAGGGAAGATCGTCGATTTGTTGACCCAGTATGCCGATCTCGTGGTGAGGTTCCAAGGGGGAAACAATGCTGGACACACGATCGTTTTAAAAGGGGAAAAATTTGTAGTCCATCTCCTCCCTTCGGGTATCCTTTACGAAGACAAAAAATGCATTATCGGTAATGGGGTGGTATTAGACCCGGCCGTGCTGATTGAAGAGATTGATGAAATTAAAAAGAGAGGATATTTCAAAGATGATTCTCAATTAATGATCAGCGAAGAAACCCACCTCATCCTTCCCTATCATCGGAGAATAGATGTTGCCAGAGAAAAAATTTTCAAGATTGGCACCACAGGCAGAGGAATAGGTCCTGCGTATGAAGACAAGGTGGCTCGTTGCGGGATTCGAGTGGTTGACCTTATCGATGAAAAGGTATTTCGAGAGAAGTTAGAAGCAAATCTCATCCAGAAAAATGTCTATCTGACTCAAGTGTTAAAGGAGAGAAACTTTGAGTTTTTAGAAATTTTTGATGAATATCTTCAATATAAGAATCGACTCGGAAAATATGTGAAGAATACGTCGCTCATCCTCCATGAGGAAATTCAAAAAGGGAAGCATGTCCTATTTGAAGGAGCGCAAGGAGCCCTGTTAGACCTGGATCACGGCACCTATCCTTACGTGACTGCCTCCAATACGTTGGCGGGGAATGCCTGCGCAGGTTCGGGAATTGGTCCTACGATGATCAACTCCGTCATCGGGATAGCGAAGGCCTACACCACCCGAGTCGGGGAAGGACCCTTCCCCACAGAGCTTCAAGATGAGGTGGGGGAGAAAATTCGCCAAAAGGGAGGGGAGTATGGGGCGACCACAGGGAGGCCGAGGAGATGCGGTTGGTTCGATGCAGTGGTGGTCAACCATTCCATCCGGGTCAACGGAATCCGGGAAATAGTGATTACCAAATTGGATGTCTTAAATGATTTTGATACAATCAATATCTGTGTAGGGTATCGTATGGATGGAAAGGTCCTTTACCATTTTCCATCTAACCTCGAAATATTGAAATACTCTGAACCCGTCTATGAAGAATTGAGAGGGTGGAAAACCGAAATCAAGGGGGCGAAAAATTTTAAAGACCTTCCGACGAATACGCGGCGATATCTTAAAAGAATTGAAAAATTAATCGGTACAAAGATTACGATGATTTCTGTTGGCTCAGAAAGAGATGAGACCGTTGAGGTTAAAAACCCCTTCTTAAAGAAATCTCATAAAAGATAGTTCTTCAGAGAGCTCTGGAAAAATTGTCGAGAGGCCAGAAATGTCATGCTTGAACTTGTTTCAGCATCTCATGAGACCCTGAAATAAATTTAGGGTGACAAAAAGAGACTTTCTTTTAACTCTCTGCATTTTTGCTTGACAATTCAATAAGTTTTCTCTTACTCTGGACTGGAGGGCCGTTAACTCAGGAGGTAGAGTATCTGCCTTTTAAGCAGAGAGTCGCTGGTTCGAGTCCAGTACGGCCCACCATTTTAAAACCCATTGTAAATTGAAAATTGTAAATTGAAAAATTAGCAATTAAAATATCTTACTTTTCATTTTACATTTTGCAATTTGCATTGATAAATGATTTTTACGAGAGGGTCCCCATCGTCTAGTCGGCCAAGGACACCGGCCTTTCACGTCGGCAACAGGGGTTCGAATCCCCTTGGGGACGCCAAAGAAAAAAGGGGGTAGCAAAAATCGCTCCCCCTTTTTTACTTAAATGATAGGAAACTTTCTTGAGAAAATATTTTTAAGGAACCCTTCAGTCCT
>Ga0210049_1000467_pt1 | contig 33804 bp, 31 predicted proteins | sample CryGeyCG2014_300_2_FD_183964 | JGI IMG/M metagenome (GOLD analysis project Ga0210049, IMG submission 183964) | Groundwater microbial communities from aquifer - Crystal Geyser CG06_land_8/20/14_3.00 (SPAdes) (version 2) | ecosystem: Environmental > Aquatic > Deep subsurface > Groundwater | place... | reverse complement strand
CGCCTCCAAGGCAACCGTGGCCTTAAATGACGGCGTGTGCTTCCTCCTTAAATTCTCCACTTGGTCCTCCTCCTTTTTGCTCCCAAGTGTAACTTAGCACACTGTCCAAATTTCGGGGTCCATCATATTATACCTTCGATTTAGCCCTGATAATTTTATATTAAGCTGGTTTTCAGACCAGCCGGAAGTCCTCGATGAAGCTCGATGATATCTACGCCTCCATATTTCCAAAGGTCTGCTGGGTGCCCCTTATAACGGTGAGGCGACCACCAGAATGACGCAATCCTCCTCGCCGTTGTTAAACAGAGCATGAACCGAACCGACCGGTATCCAGGTCGCGTCGCTCGGGACGACCTGCCGGGTTTCATCGTCCACCCGCATCTGCCCCGTACCGGAGACCACGAAATAGATCTCCTCCATGGGGTCGACATGGGCTTCGATCTGCCGGCCCGGGGCAAGCCTCGCAATCGCCAGAAAACCGATTTCTTCTAAGATGCGACGGTCCAGGATCATCTGGGCAATGGCGCCGCCATGGGCGATGTATCTAGTATCCAAAACTTCTTTATCATGAATATTTCGTACGATCATAAGTACCGTCTCCTGATGGTGCACCAAAGAAGAGAACGCTCTGAGCGCTGCATGGTCAAGGGCGCATTTTGATATTGTTGCATTATCCCATTACAGTGTCCGGCTTCCTTCGTCAACATCCGCAAACGCAATCTCTTCAGGAAAGAAATTCTGATCGAAATTGCCGGACTGCAGGGGTTTGGTTTCTGGAGAAGGTTGCATGAAAAAGGGGGCTATAATCGATAATCGAGACGCGACACCGATTCCACGATTTCAGACTTTCCCTTTGTTTGGTGACCTTTAACACGATGATCACCGGCGTGAGGTGGGAGCCTCCCGTGAATTTATTGGTTATGTCTCGATTGTATCCAGGCCTAAAAAGATAACCATTTGATCGAAATCCCTGTCGTCATGCAATAATGCTATCTGATGGTGGATGCAGAAAGTTCCAATCATGACATCTATGGTCTTCCTCACCGTAACACCTTTCCTCCTTAAAAATCTGTAGTTCATAGCGCTCTCCAACGCCAGTGACTGTCCTACCATCGGCATGAAGGGTATGCCCAATAGAAGGTCTCTGGCTATTTTGAAGTCTTTATCATTGTGAAACCCCTGCAGCACTTCTGTTATGATAAGATCGCCCATGATGATGGGCCTATTTCCAAGCGAAGCATCCAGCCAGTCCGTCTGAGCTGTTTTATTACCGTTGAAGTAGTCAATCCAAACGGACGAATCAACGAGAATCACTTGTCCAACCTCATTTCATCAAGATTGCCGGACCATTTGAGCTTTCCTCGAAAACGCTTTATTTCTTTTTGGCTTTTGACTTGTACCAGAAGTTTCAGCCCTTCTTCTATGGCGGCTTTTTTTGTCCCAAGGCCGGACACTTTGAGGGCGGATTCCATAAGATCGTCGTCGATGACAACATTCGTTCTCATTTCTTACCTCCTGTGTGTATATATTGCCCATAGTATACACACCAACGGGATTAATTGTAAGATTTAATTACATATAACAAGGTAAAACCCTGACAAAAAGATAGCACTAAAAAAGGAAAAATCAGGCACTCGCTTCCAGCGATAGGCTGGCAGAAATCCTCATTTCCAGCGTTTCCGGCGGAACTTCCTTTATCTGGTTATCCTCCCAGATGACCAAGGAAGTGTGTGTCTGCTTTGCCCTTTGAAGGATCTTCTCTGCTGCCTGCCGGATGGCCCCATCCACTTTTTCAACCATGAGGATATCTTTCTCTGACTCACTATTCACAGTTCTTCTCCTTAGCGATTTTCTCAATTCTTTCGAACAGAGGTGAATGAAAGAGTTGGAGTCTGCCTTCATTTTCATGAGCAACTTCGGCTGTTTTTGTAGAGAGCCGCTGCCAATCCCTCAATGAGTTCCACCCGGGCAAGCTTCCCCAGCCATTCCTCCGGAATGCCATCAACTCCATAGTAGGCACCTGCTATCTGACCGTATATGGCGGCGGTGGTGTCGGCATCGTCTCCGAGATTTACGGCAAGCATGCATCTTACTTGTAATCATAGCCCTTTCCTCCACCTCAAAACGTATTGTTCCTGCTCCGGCGTCTCAGGAGTCCTTCTGTGGGAGGGCTTCGGACACTGGCGCCAGAGTTCTCTGAGACGAATGAGGGCAGATGAGCCTCCTTCTTTACTTGCTTTTCAAGAAGGCCAAATAATGCTCCGCAGCCTCCTGGGGCCTTTCGATCATGGGCAGATGCCCGCAGTCTTTCATGATCACGGAGGTGGAATTAGGTAGCCCGTTCTTTAGGACCTGCACACTCGATACGTCAATTACTCGGTCCTGGTCTCCCCAGAGCACAAGGGCGCGGGTCTTGACCTTCGGCAGGTCAGGTTCCAGCGCTTCGTGTTCGCTTGAGATCTGTTTAAAGATCCTCTCGTTGCCGGCTCTGTGCTTTTGTGCCTCCTCGATAAGCAGTTTTTTGACGAATCTCGGGATGTCCGGCGGCGTTGAAAACACGAATTGGATCAGCCTGTCAAACTCCTCCACCGATCCGGCGATGAGCGGGTTGGGTTCGCCTCTGGACATTCTTTGGGCCATTTCGCTTGAGACAGGAGACCTCACACCCGCCGTATTGAAGAGCCCCAGGGTGATCACTCTCTCTGAAAACATAACTGCATATCGAGCCGCGATGTAACCCCCCATTGAATTGCCGACGATATGAAACCTCTGGAGACCAATCGCGTCAGCGAACTGATTAAGCCTCTTTGCCTGCTCAACGATGCCGTAAGATGCTTTTTCCAGGGAAGTGCTGTTCCCGAAACCGGGTAGATCGAGAGCCAGCACATGGAAGCCAGGGGTTATGAATTTGGCAAAACGCGTCCAATTGTCCTTGTTGGCCCCAAAGCCGTGGACCATGATGATGGCTTCTCCCCTTCCGCCCTCGAGATATGCAATCTCGTGATCGCCGATGAGAGCTGTCTTTTGTTGGAGCCCAGCGGCTTTCCTTTCCGAATCGGTTGCCCTTTTAAGAAGCAGACTCGGAAGAACAAAGTATGCGACCAACGCGAGAGCCAGAACCGCTGCAATGATGACCACAACTTTCTTCTTCATGCTACGCCCTCCCTTGTAGAAACGACATAAGAGTTAGGTGAAATGCCAAATATCAAGCGCAGAACTTTCCTAATCATCCGTGCGGATCTTTGTTTCGGCTGAATCAGCTTTGATACTGTTTAAGGTCTCCTGCTGATTCCTTAAAAAGAGAAAACACCTGATTCTATTACCAGAGGATCTACTTCATCAATAACCATTGCTATATCTCCGTATGTCCGCCTCTTCATTTCAGCTACAATGCCTCTTCGCTTGTTAAGTCCTTTTGCAAACTCCATTGCGACTTTCATAAGATCCTCGCGGGGGCAAGCCTTCAGTACAATTTGACGTTCCTCGCAATCCCTGGCCGTAAATCTCTTGCCTGTGAGCTGCAGTTCGTTAAACGTCTGCAGTGGAATCGCCTTCTGCAGGAGCGCAATCATTCCTGGAAGAAACGGGATACCTAGGTCCACTTCAGGAAAACAGAAAAAACCTCGATCCGAGCGCATGAATCTGAAGTCACAGGCGCAGGACATGATCGCCCCTCCTGCAAAGGCATGTCCTGAGATGGCAGCCACTGTCGGCATCGGGTAAAGAAGCAGGCGCTTAAAGAGGCGGTTCATGAGATAGAAAAAACCCTTGGCTGTTTCTATGTCGCCTCTCTGTACAAAAGGCAGCAGCCAATCAAGGTCAATGCCGTTACTGAAAATCTTCTCATGTGCCGAGGTGATCACCAGGGCATTGGCTTGGCTATGAAGCTCCACTTCTTCAAGCACATCAAGCAAGGATTGCAGGAAGGGAGGATTGAAGCGATTTTCCCCATCGTTTAATCTGACTAAGGCCACGTTATCTTCGATCGTATATTCTACCTGCGGCATAAAAGACTACTCCTTGAAACGGATCCGAATCACAAATCCGGAATGAATTTTTAATAAACCCCTTGCTTTTCTTACCGTTAAAATATGCCCCTAGCCTGGTTCTCTCAAAGACGGGGGGAGAGAAATCTTCATCCGAGGGGGGGGGATGGCGTAACCCAAGCCACGGGTGTTCGGAGAGGATAGGAAAATTTTAATCAAAAGGCAACCCGGATTCCGAGCTGCAAATCCTGGGGGGCTTATAGAGGTGGTTCCATAAATAAGCCTTTGGACAGGCCTTAAGTAGTGTCCATCCGGAAATGGCTATTTTCACCGATTTCGGCGTTGGGCTCAAATTTTAATCCTCGAAATACGTCAATGTATTCCTGTGGTTAAAATTATCGCCCGCCTTGAACTCGACGAAACTATCTCATTTCCGGATGGACACTAAGTAGTATGAGCAGGTTGTATGCGCTCAAGAATTTGTGGGTAGGTGCGGCTACAGCCGCAGGGGAAACGTGCGCCTAAGCGCCTGGAGATGGATGCAATGAAGCGGACGGGCGTCTTTCAACAGCCTCTTTGAACAGCGGCGGTAGATGGAAGAATGCAGTGAGATTGCGCATATAATTCCATTGACGATGATATTATCAGGCGATATCCTTTATTGGTATTACAGGGTCCGGAGATGCCAGCACTAGCGGGGCCACGTCTTTCAATGTTTATGTCAGTCTCTGCTAAGAATGATATGACGCTTTGCTTTATGAAGTTCACGATTCAGGCATCTGTGATTCAGTCCATAGGTTCCAGACAACCATCTCTATAGGGGTAAATAAATGGCCTTTTCCGATCATAACTCTTACCTTGTTTTTGGATTGGTTCTAATTGTTATTGCAGCGGCATGGCTGGCCTATAGAATAGGTACCAAGAACGAAGGAAAATCCAATCCCCGCTTTACAGTCCCTATCTTGGCAGGTCTTTTCACTTTGGGCCTGGGTTTTCTGGGAGCTTCCCATTTCGGAAAGGATGCAGACCAGATAATTCGAAATGAGATGCTTTCTCAGGCGATCGCCCTGTCAAACGCAATGGACCCGAAAGCATCGGCCGTCATTTCCTCCAACCCGCATGATAAAATTCTGCCACAATACATTAGAATTCAGGCACAAATTTCACGATTCATCCCTGCGGTAGCCGCACGCAGTCTCTATTGCGTTTTTCTTGCTGGTGAAAAGGCCGTGATCGGGCCTCAGGGGCAACGAAACAACACGACTAAGGAAAAAGGGATTGAGCATCTGCCGCAATCACTCCTGCCATATCTAATTAATAGCTTTAATGAAAAACATCCTATAGTTCTGGGGCCTTTTTACACTCTGGAAGAGGCCTACATGACATCAGTCTCTGCGGTTCTTGACCCGGTTACAGGCAAGAGCCTTATGCTTGTGGTTTTGGAGACGGATGCGGGAGACTGGGTGAAGGCCGTCAGGATCGCTAGGATCACTCCCATAGCCTTATCACTGGCAGTTATTATCGTAATTTCAATTGGCTATCAAATAATTAGAAGAAGAAAAAGACTTGCTAGGAAGGTAACCAATTATCATCACTTCGCCGAACCGTCTATATGCGCGGGACTTGGTATCGTCGTTGCCGTATCGGGCGCGCTTTTCGCTCACCTCCTCGAGACGAGGTCCCTTTCCGAATCATTCGTGGCCCTTGCAAGGACGCAGGCTTCTAACACCTCCAATTACTTCAGGGATATCTCCATAAGGCTTGAGGGGCTAGCGCGGTTTTTCGAAGGCAGTTCCTATGTTGATCGAGAGGAATTCGCAGCTTATGCAGCGCCGCTTGCCAGCGACGGGCTCAGCTTTTCCTGGGAATGGATCCCGGCAATATCCGAGAAGTTCATCGAGCAACTTGAGGCAAGGGCCAGAAGCGACGGCTTAACTAATTTTTATATATGGGAAAAGGGCACTGATGGAAAGCCCGTTCCTGTCTCCGGTCGGGCATTTTATTATCCAATCTTGTACGCTGAACCTTATGATCTCAATGAAAGAATGTTGGGTTTTGACAGAGGTTCCGAACCCGCTATCCGTGCGGTGCTCGAAGAAGCTGCCGCTACCCATCTTACCACCGGAAGTGACCCCTTTGAATTCTTGAATAATGGTAAATCCTCCATTGCAATAATGGTCTCTCATCCGATATTGACTGAGGCAGGCATTACAAAGAAGTTTGCAGGGCTGGCCAGTGTCCTCCTGCGACCTAAAGCGCTGCTAACCCACTCTCTCATGAGGCTCGGTGACCCCAGATCGGCCCTTAGTCTCGAACTTTATCAGCTTGATGAGGCTGGAAGATATCGCACCCTGGCCGCTACGGCTTCACCTTCCAAGAGTTACAAGAGAGGTATAGATTTCTCAAAGGATGTCGCCTTCGAAGACCTCTCCTTGAGTGTGCCGATATTTATCTTCGGGAAGCTTTACATGCTTGCAATAAGGCCTGAGAGGGGCTGGCTTGAGGCCAACACCCCGGTCTCGGGCAAGATGACCCTCCTGCTGGGGCTTATTCTGACAGCCGTGCTCACTGTGCTGGTAGGCTTTATAGCCAACCGCAGGGCGGCTCTTGAACAGGAAGTGCTTGTTCGTACGGCCCAGCTCAGCGAGAGCAGGGAGCAGCTTGCCGCTACCCTTCGCTCGATAGGCGACGGCGTAATAAGAATTGATAAACAATGCCGGATCATAGACCTTAACACAGCCGCCGAGAGGCTTAGCGGATGGGATAGAAAGGAATCAAAGGGTCTGGATGTTTCAGAAGTGTTGAAATTGATTGATGGCAGCTCAAAGATTAGTATAGAAACTCCTGCATGTTCGGTTATCAAATATGGAAAGGCCTTCCCGATACCCGATAATGCCACCCTCATCAGAAAAGACGGCAGTGAAATTCAGATTGCGGACAGTTGCGCCCCAATTACAGCCTCGGACGGCTCAGTCGTAGGCGCCGTTATTGTTTTCAGGGATGTGACTGAGGAAAACAGCGCCAGGAAAGAACTCCAGGAGACACAAAAGAGGCTGGAGATGATTCTGGGTCTGACGAAGACCGGCATTGACATAATAGATGAGAACTTCAACCTTATCTTTGTTGATCGGGAATGGCAGAAGATATACGGAGAATTCAGCGGCAGGAAATGTTTCGAGTATTTCATGGGTCGCTCCGAGGTGTGTCCCGGATGCGGAATACCGGTCGCCTTCAAAACCAAGCTACCCTCGATAACAGAGGAGGTACTCCCCAAAGAAGGCAAACGCATCGTAGAGGTTCACACAATTCCCTTTCAAGGAGAAAACGACCAGTGGCTTGTCGCCGAATTCAACTTGGACATTACAAAAAGAAAACAGGATGAAAAGGAACTGCAGGAGGCCTTTCAGCATCTCGAGTCAGCAACCGCAAGGGCAAACTCAATGGCTGCGGAAGCTGAAATGGCAAGTGCAGCTAAAAGCGAATTTCTTGCCAATATGAGTCATGAAATCAGGACCCCTATGAACGGGGTGATAGGGATGATAGGGCTCCTGCTCGACACTGACCTGACGGAAGAGCAGCGCCGATATGCCGAAACGGTCATGGCCTGCGGCGAAGCCCTGCTCACTATTATTAACGACATCCTTGATTTCTCGAAGATAGAGGCCGGGAAGATGGGGCTTGAGATGATTGATTTTGATCTTCTGAGCCTCCTTGACGATTTCTCATCCCTCCTTGGCGTAAAGGCACAGGAAAAAGGCATTGAGTTTATATGCACCTCAGAGCCCGATGTCCCTGCCCTGCTGGTAGGTGATCCGGGGAGGGTCAGGCAGGTTCTTACCAATCTTACCGGAAATGCTATAAAGTTTACAACGAAGGGCGAGGTTTCAGTAAGGGTATCCACCGAAAATGTTGGAAACGGCGAAGCCATGCTTCGCTTTTCAGTGAAAGATACCGGAATAGGCATCCCTGAGAATAAGGTTCAGGTGCTTTTCAAGAGTTTCAGCCAGGTTGATTCATCCACCACCAGGAAATACGGAGGCACAGGCCTTGGGCTAGCCATTTCAAAACAGTTTGCGGAATTGATGGGCGGCAGTGTAGGAGTCAACAGCACACCCGGTAAAGGAAGCGAATTCTGGTTTACAGCCCGCTTCGGTCTTCAGAAAATGAAGAAGGTTGAACAGACAAAACCGTCCGATCTAAAGGGGATAAAGGTGCTCATCGTTGATGACAATTCAACAAACAGGGAGAGCCTTTCAAAGCGCCTGACATCATGGGGCATGACTACTGCCGAGGCGCACGACGGACCGTCCGCCCTGCAGGCACTTAATGATGCCGCCAAAAAATTCAACCCCTTCCGAATAGCTATCCTTGATATGCTGATGCCTGATATAGATGGTGAAAGCCTGGGAAGAATGATACGCCAGGACAAGGAGATCCACGACACCCTGCTGGTAATGATGAGTTCTGCGGGAAACAGGGGGGATGCGAAGCGGTTTGAAGAGGCGGGTTTTTCTGCCTATCTACCAAAGCCGGTAAGGCATTCTGATCTTTTTGAATGCCTCAGGGAGGTGGCAGCTGGGCCTAAGAGCAAAGAGGAGGAGCGAAAGATTGTGACCCGGCATTCTATTCGCGAGTTGAAATGCATTCACGCCCGCGTGCTTCTGGCAGAGGATAATCCAACCAACCAACAGGTGGCTCTTGCTCTTCTGAAAAAACTGGGAATAGCGGCATCTGCGGCAAATAACGGACGTGAGGCAGTGAAGGCCCTCGAAACGGGTTCTTACGACCTGGTTCTTATGGATGTTCAAATGCCTGAATTGGACGGTCTTGAAGCTACAAGAACCATAAGGAACCCCGGTTCAAAGGTGACTAATCACGAAATACCGATTATCGCCATGACGGCCCACGCCATGGAAAGCGACAAGGAAAGATGTTTAGAGGCCGGGATGAATGACTATCTCACAAAACCTATAAATCCCAAAGAACTGGCAGACACCATGAATAAATGGCTGCACAAAGAAGTGAGTCTGGAAGGAAAAATGCAAACTGAAAATACACAATCGAATTCAGGAGTTTTCGACAGGCAAGGCCTTATGGAAAGAGTCCTTGGCGACGAGGAACTGGCCAAAGAACTCATCATGTCCTTTCTTGAAGACACCCCCGCGCAGATTGGTAACCTCAAGGAAATGATCGAGGCAGGGGTTGTAGCCGATGCCGAGCGCCTGGCCCACAGCATAAAGGGAGCAAGCGCAAATCTAGGAGGAGATGCCCTTAGGGCCGCTTCCTACGAGGTTGAAAAAGCCGCCAAGACAGGCAATTGCGATTCAGCCATGAAGCTCGTTCCAGAGCTTGAAAGGCAGTTCGAACTCTTCCGGGAGGAAATGCGAAGGTTTTTGGGTTAAAGCTTCTTCGAATAAAGTTTGTGGCGGAGAGAGAGGGATTCGAACCCTCGGTACCCCTTTACAGAGTACACTCGCTTAGCAGGCGAGCGCCTTCAGCCTACTCGGCCATCTCTCCCTCATGCACCGGCCCTGCTGAGGCAGGACCTCTTCTTTCATGGGATAACATAATGATAGCATGTTTCTCATCCAGACAAAAACATGGCTACCTTCAGAAGTCCCGTTACTGGTGAGATGAGCCTCCACATCTCATGGTAACTAATTAGATATACAAAAAATTATTAGTTACCAACACCACAGATACCGTCCAAAATACCGTCATTGGATTTTGCTGAGACCGCGGTTAACAAACTGTTCAAAATCCTACGAGTTCATAGCACAAAAAATATTTTTATTGCAAGGAAAATTGCCAATAGGCCGTAGAGAAGATCTCCTTCTTGCCGATACGTTGTCCTAATCGGATGGACGGCGAAACTTGGCTTCGGGCAACTGCAAATTCTTTGACCATAATGGCCGAAGAAGCTGCGCTCCAATAAAGTGTTGACCGCTTGTTGCTTTGATCCAGGAAACTGCAAGAAAAGGCATCCCCCTGGATGGCCTTGTCAGCACTTTGTCCAACGGCAGAAAGGTGATACAGCCCCCGGCAGCATACATCGCCTATCCGCAGTCAGGGCATAAGATGCATCCTCCTGTTGATTCGGCTGATTTGTTGCCGGTCTTATTTGGACTTGGAGATTGCCCGTCTAGATTCGACAAGGACGTAGCCATCACCTGGTAACTGTTTCTTTCCTCAGGAGGAGGCCTTGAAAAGTATCAGGCGGCTCAATGGGATTCCACGCTGTCACACCCGTAAACAAATAGTTGCTACCTCCGATTTTCATTTTTTGAATAGCTCAGAATGTGACCCAGTTCTTTCCAAGTACAAGTTACCGTTTGTGATTCTATAAATTAGCACCCAGTCTGGTTCTATGTGGCAGTCGCGATGGCCTTCCCAATTTCCGAATAGTTGGTGGTCTCTATGCTTTGATTTCAGGGATTGACCCGCAAGAAGATCTTCAATGACTGCTCTCAATTCACCAACATCTGTTCCTGGTCGTGATAAATTGAGCCAAAAATGGTCGTTAAGAATTGAGCCACTTTGGAGGCAGAGATGGTTCACTTTTCACGACCGAAAATGACTCACTTTAAAAAGACCGTTGACAGGGCGTTCTTGTTCATGGGGAGAGGTACAATCTGGATAGCGTCAAAACACCCAGATAGTCTCTCAGCTTGCGAACGGCCTGCCTTTGTTTTGCCCTATATAGATTGTAAAACAGAATTGACCCCCTGTTGTCATTTAAAATTGACCCCCTGAAAGGAAAGAGAAATGGCATTATAACCCATATTTCGCACCATATCACACTTCGTCGCCCCTATTTTCTCATCCTGCAATCAAGTGACCCAGGAACCGGTTTTACTCGCCTTCATGGTTGTGAAAACAGACGGAGAAACATAAAGGGCATGGAGATAGACTAGTTGCACCGGGGATAGAGGATTAAAGAGAAATCGGCGTTTGCGCTTTACCCCTACCGAAACATCCATAAACTTGGAAACCATCATAAATGATGTGGGCTTGCCCATAGTGGTGTTGTTCCAGCCCTGGAGTGTGAGGGCTCTCTCCATCAGGCGCCAAAGAAGAAGTGAGAGAACAAAAATGAGCCCCATAGCTTCAATGCGGTGAGGTTTCTTGAGAAATATGTCATTGACCACAAGAGGGTCTTTTAAGAAGGCAAAGTTTCTCTCAATGCCGTCCTGCTCTTTGTAGATATTGAGAATGTCAACGCCGTCCTTCTCCTCATGGGCTACATTGTTAAGAAGCACAAAGCAGCCTGCCTCTTGCCGGAGCTTTCCCACCGCCGCCTGGTTCTCGTTTATGGTTGTAAGCACCCGGTAGCGCATCCCCTTCACACGGCGAGTGCCGTTCTTGGAAGGTCGCCCCCGGCCATATACCGGTCTTGGTTCAAAGGAGAAGGCAATCCGGTGAAAATCACCTTGCTTTAGAGTTGCCGCAGCCTTTTCGGCATCAGGAAGGCAGAAAAACTCCTTGCTGCTCAACTCCTTTGCCGCGGATGTCACAACCTCTGCATCCTTCTTGACGGCCTTGTCTATCCGCTTTTGCCTCCGCCTGTCATGGGCATCAGAGTGTACCACCAAAGCCCTGTAGGTTCTTCCGTAGAGCTCAACTAAGTCTTCCCTCAGACGGTATCCGGCATCGGTCTTCTTCATTAAGCTTGATAATTGCCCCACTTGCTGCCAGGAGCCGACATTACTTCCTATAAGCTTCCTGCAGACGCTGAAGTTCTCCGGCAGTCGTGTGATAAAAAGGATATCATCCCCCAGAAGGGATAAGTTCTCCTCTGTGGCTAGGGCGGAATCCGCCACATAGATGAATCCCTTAGGTTCTACCCCATGACGTGCCATGATCCGCGGAAGCTGTAGAGATGATCTTCCCGTTGGTTTTCTTGTCTGCCGCGTTTCCATCAAGGATACCTGCATGACACGGGAGATTGCCCTCCACGCAGAGAAGAGAAAGAATAAACTGTTTTAGATCCGGCCTCTTGTCCTTGCTGAACCCATGGACGATCCTCATAGGATCTCCAAGCTCAGGCTTATAATCCCCCCACACGGATACCGAGGTCGTATCCTGATGAACCACAGAGCAGTCAACAGAGAACTTTCTGAAGGCATTAAGACAAACCTCAGAGAATATCTCCCATGTGCCGTAGTCATGTATCCTATCGAGCACTCTTCCGATTCCATCATCATTCGGCATTCATCCCTTCTCCCAGAAGCATCTTCACATCCCTCGTGCGGAAAAACTCCTCCACCCGGTAGAGGGGTGATCTACCGCAGAGAACATTCATCACAAGCCCTGGAGTAACCTTCCCTGGGCTTGCCTTCATGCCGCACGGCAGGGCTTGATCTATCACCTCCACCAATCCCATACGTTCTGCGCAGGCTCTAACTAGTGTCCATCCGGAAATGGCTATTTTCACCGATTTCGGCGTTGGGCTCAAATTTTAATCCTCGAAATACGTCAATGTATTCCTGTGGTTAAAATTATCGCCCGCCTTGAACTCGACGAAACTATCTCATTTCCGGATGGACACTAACTATCGGCAGATGGGCCAGGATGAAACTATCAATGGCCCGCCCCATCTCTACTGTCCCTTGAGTGCAAAGACGTTGGGGCCGGTTCTGACAAACCCTGTACCTTTTTTTACCTTCTTTGTGAGAGCCGACACCATGGATTCCCGGTCAAGCTTTATGCCGTATTTTCTCTCCACACGGCCTATGATCTCCATGGCGTGAAGGGGTCCGCCTGCCTCAATGAGTATGTCCGTTATCATACTCATCTGAGACTTACGTTTGGATGAAGATGTCTTCCTCTCAGTTGACCCCCCACCCTCGTTCCTTATGTATCCGCGCACAACCGAAAGTTGTGCCTTAAGCATCTCCTCCTGAAGTTTTGCCCATTCTGTAAGTTCCATGATACACCTCCTGGTGCATTGATATCATCATGGAGTATGTATGTCAATAAAAAAGTTGACTTACAGATTGAGCCGTGTATCCTGATATCTCCCCAGCCAGCCCCTTAGGTCCCTGCAGAAAATTACCCCCAAAATATCAGATAGGGTGCGAAATGTGGGTTATAAATTTGGGCAAAGGACGTTTCCATACACGGTGACCTCTAGAGGCGGTGGGGCCGCCAGAATCGGAAATTGATTGAATCGCATAACTACAACTCTCCAACCATAACAACCTTTTCGGCAAATCAAGGGAGTGTCAGATGGACTGGGACGACGAATTTGATAATGACTTTATGGAGATTGCTAACGATGCTAACAGCGATAGCAGCATGTGTGGGATGGATCCTGTTGGAGGGCTCGATAAAGATATGATAGGGCCGGTATTTATTTGCTTCCGAGGCGTTGCCTATACGCACGATCCTTTTCTTTTGGAATTCCGCAGGAACACGCTTATGCCATCCCAATCCGCCAGCTGTAGTTTGCTGTTTCCAGCAGCCCGGAGGATCTCCGCAGTGTACATGTCGATTACGAACTGACGCCGAAATCTTCTTGCCGCTTTGAAAACAGTCACTAGTCGGTCGATGTTTTGCCCTGAGCACCAGACCAGCGGCATTCCTGTGGCGGTGCGAAAAATGTTATCGAACTCTTTTTGCAGATCATTTTCGGTCGAGAACCCTTTTTCGCTATTCTTCCGGCTAACGGTGGTGCCTTCCATCAGGAGAACATCTACGCCCGGCGGGGGGTGGGCGACCAGCCGAGTGAACAGGGAACCCTTTCGGCCATGTTCACGCAGATCGCCCGTGTAGAAAATCCGTTTACCCTCACCTTCGACAAGCGTGGCATTATAACCCATTGCCATCAGTAAGTTTATAAGCATTTGGACGGGCTTTAGCATTGCGCAGTGCGGTGTTAGTGAGGTTCATGACGGTATGTCCTCCTGAGATTGGTCGACATACCGTCAAAAATACCGTCATTTTTTTTGGCTGTCAACGGTTTTTGGCGAATTACGGCGGATTACTGGGGACATTTAAAAGTTGATTTATCTATATTTTTCGGATAGCTACGGCTTTCCGTGAACTTTCAAGGACTTGTTACTGGTGGAGATGAGGGGAATCGAACCCCTGGCCTGTACGTTGCGAACGTACCGCTCTCCCATCTGAGCTACATCCCCACACATGGAGTCAGGCAAATCCCCTAAAAACGCCGATCTCCAAATCTTGCGGCCGGGCTTCGGGGGGTATGCTTTTCCGCCTAACATTAACAGCTCCCGGATCGTTCCGGAAGACATTGCAGTTAAGTATAACCACAGCCGAGCAGGACAGTCAAGGCGCTAAAATAGAAATTCCCAATTTTTTGGAAAATACTATTCGAATCCCATTTACATGCAATCAAAATATTTGACAGATGATTCAATTGTGATATTTTATCGGTATGCCCCCGTAGCTCAGGTGGATAGAGCACCAGATTCCTAATCTGGGTGTCGTGCGTTCGAGTCGCGCCGGGGGCACCATAGAAGATAAAGGGCTTAAGAAAAACCTACCTTAAGCCCTTTTTGTTTTAAACATCCTTGTTTTCCTATAACCCCCATGCCCTGGTAATGTCATCACATGCATCAATGCCCCTGAAGCTCACACCCCGCATGCAAGACTCAATAAAGCCCTGTTTCGAAGCCATATTCCATGCGCACGGCCGGCGAGCCGCCCCGAAACTCCTTACTATGAAACGCCTGTATGGCAAGGTGTTTCACACATCTAACTTCCGCAGGTTTCCCTATCAACCCCTGAACCTTATGTCAAACCGGACCGGAATATCTCCTGCAAGTTCTTGAGTCTTTGCTACAATCCTTTCTCTCTCCTTATTATTGTGGACCACGCATTCCACAAGGATGCTTTCCCCGGAAAGCTCAACATTCAGAGTCGGGAAAAATAATGACGGATCAGTAAAGAGCGCGGCCTTTATCCGCGAGGCCTCGCGCCTGAGCCTCACCGTGTTGCGGCAGGTTTCATTGCAGAATCCGTCCCTCTCAAGCAACATGGCCTTCAGCATTTCAATGCTATCACTAAAGGAATGCTTATCAGTCTCTATTATCAGGTCGTAGGTGGAAGGATCATCCCAATTCTTACCGTAGATGCTTTTAATAAAGCCTGCTCTCTCTCTATCGGTTTTTTCGATAAGCCATTTGGCGGTGTCTATATCCACCGTCTCCCTTTTGATTATGATCTCTACCCGCCTTTCAATCGGCGCAGTGATCCTCACTCTGAGGACAAAGGGAATTTCCTTGAGAAGCAGGTTGCCGCCTCTTCCCAGAAGCACAACACGGTCTTTAAGGGCGTAATCCAGAAGGATGCTTTGCATCAGAGCTACGAACCCCCGGAATGACCAATCGTACCGATCCCACAAGGATGGCGACCTCTCGTCGAGTTCCTTGCTCCACCTTTCCCATGATCCACCCGCATCTTTTGCATCCGCAAGGATTCTCTCCTTGTCCACTATATCGTAGCCGAGGTCTCTTGCTATCGCAGATCCAATCTCCCTGCCTCCGCTTCCAAACTCTCTTGATATCGTCAATACCGCCATCTTATCTTCCACCTATCCAGCAAAAAGGAGACCGTAAGATTGTTCCTAGGCCTCCTGTGCCGTTTTTCTCATGCGCCTTACCAGAAGTTTTCCTACCGCAATAACTCCAAAGGCAAAAAGGGCCTCAGTCAGATAAACGACCCACTTTGGCGGGCTTAGCAATCCCGAAATAAATGGATCCGTTATCATCATCTCTCCTCCCACCTTGCCCAGTATTGCTGCGCCGATATAAATAATTATGGGATATTTGTCCATCAGCATCGAAAGGAGGTTGCTGGTGAAGACAACGAACGGGATGCTTAGCCCCAGCCCGAATAGGAGAAGGAAAATATTTCCGTGTGAAGCGCCGGCCACAGCCAGCATATTGTCAACAGCCATGGTGATGTCGGCAATAACGATTATCTTGATAGCCTGGGCTAGGGTAGCGGCCTCCCTTCCTGCCTTATCCTCCGGCGCTCCCTCCACAAAAAGCTTTACGGCTATCCAAAGAATGACTGCTCCACCCCCCAGTTTGATGAAATTTATGAGGAGTAACTGCGCGGCGAGGAAAGTCACAATAACACGCAATATCACGGCCGCCGCAGAGCCGAAAATAATCCCCTTGAACCTCTTATCCTTAGGCAGCGATCTAACAGCCATGGCTATTACGACTGCATTGTCTCCCGCCAGAATCAGGTCAATCAAAACGATGCTTAATAGACTGCTTAAAAAACTCAGGTTGAATTCTATTGATCCGAACATATTACCTAACGGGTTTTCCTAAAGTTGAATAGCTGTTTGACGGCTGTCCATCCCATTTTTCTTCTGAGGATTCCAAGCTGGTCTTGCAAGGGAAGATTTTTGGGGCATACGTCCTCGCAGGCAAGAAGCCCCATGCAGCCGAATATGCCTTCATCGGTACCGATGATCTCAAAATATTCCTTTTCAGTCCTTTCATCTCTTGGATCGAGCATAAAACGAGCGATGCGGTTCAGTGCCACCGCTCCGACGAAATCCTCCCTCATATTTGCGGTACCACAGGCAGCCACGCAGCAACCACATTCAACGCACCGCTCAAGCTCATATATCTCCTCCGCCACTGCGTTTTCCATTCTTTCTTCCTGCGCGTTGGGATCAAAGCTCTTATCGGTATGAATCCAGGAGCCGACATTTTCGTTCATTGCCCTGAACCATGTCCCGGTGTCAACAGAGAGGTCTCCTATGAGTTTGAAGACAGGCAGAGGCATAAGTGTGATATTATTAGGCAGCTCCTTTGTTAAGGTCTTGCATGCAAGCCCAGGGCGGCCGTTTATCACCATTGCACAAGACCCGCATATCCCGGCCCTGCAGCAAAAGTCAAACTGAAGAGACGGATCCTGCTCCTCCCTTATGCGGGTAAGAGCAATGAACAGCGTCATGCTGTCTGTTTCCTCCAGATCAAAGAGGTCGGTGTGAGGTACCAACTTAGGATCGTTGGGATTGTAGCGGAAAATCTCGAATTTCAGTTTTCTTCCCATCTTATGCTCCTATCACTGCGCCATCACAGCTGATTATCTTGCAGACACCATAACCGCGATCGCCGGGAGGCAGATCGAAAGACTTCGATACAGGTTCATAATCCAGATGAGGAAGATTATCACCATCTCTCCAGGTTGCCAGTGTCCTTTTAAGCCAGTCCCTGTCATTCCTCTCAGTGTAATCTTCTCTAGCGTGGCATCCCCTGCTCTCCGTTCTTGTGAGGGCTCCATAAGCAACGCATAACGCAAGTCTCAACATGCCCCTTATTTTTAGGGCTAGCGCAAGTTCAGGATTGGCCCCAACACCGCTTGACCGAAGTCCGACTTTTTGTGCGCGATCGTGTATTTTTTGGAGGTTATCTACCGCCGTCTGGAGGTCATTGCCGTTTCGAAAGATTCCAACTCTATCCATCATTTCGTCCTGCATCGCGTTTCTGACCTCAAAGACGTTCTCCTTGCCGTCCTTGCAAGAGATTATACGCTCTATCCTCTCCTGCTGCCTCTTTGCCGTGTCCAAGGCAAGAGATGTCGAAAAACTGGCCTCATAGCCGCGGAGGAACTCAACTACCTTTTCTCCTACAATCTTTCCTGCTACCACTGTCTCGGCAAGCGAGTTTCCGCCCAGGCGGTTGAAGCCGTGGAGGTCCCAGCAGGCGGCCTCTCCGGCAGAGAAAAGTCCATTGAGTCCGTATGCCGCTCCATCCTTGTTGGTCTTGATTCCCGACATGCTGTAGTGCTGCGTGGGCCTCACAGGTATAAGATCCTTCACAGGGTCTATCCCAAGGAAGTTCTGGCATATCTCGTCAACTTCGCGAAGCTTTGTCCTTATGTGCTGGACACCGAGATGTCTTATGTCGAGCCACAGATGGTCTCCGTAAGCGCTTTTTACCCCTAATCCCCGTCTGATATGATGTGTCATCCATCTGGAAACCACGTCTCTTGAGGCGAGTTCAGCCTTTTTAGGCTCATACTCCGGCATGAATCTCTCTTTATTGACATCCAGCAGAGTGCCGCCATCTCCCCTGCACCCTTCAGTCACCAATATGTTTGTTGGAACTATGCCTGTGGGATGAAACTGGACGGCCTCAGGATTACCTATCGGTACAATCCCGGTATCGAGGGCCAGTATGGCGCCTCCCCCATCGTTTATGACTGCGTTTGTGGTCTCCCTGTAAATTCTGCCAAAACCACCCGTAGCGACAAGGGTTGCCTTTGCAAGATATATCCTCAGCGCGCCTGTCTTGAGGCACCTGGCAACTACCCCCGAGCAGGTTACGCCGTCGTGTATAAGGGCAACTGCTTCTGTCCGGTCATGAACTTTCACGCCAAGCTCAACCACCTTATTGTCCATAGTATAAAGCAAGGTGTGCCCGGTCCCATCAGAGGTATAACATGTCCTCCATTTGGCGGTGCCCCCGAAGTCCCTTGCGGTAATAAAGCCTTCACGCTCTGTGGCTTCGGTCTTTTCAAACTGCTTTCCACCCTTGTAATATATGGAACGGCCCGCTACAATCCTGTTCCAGGGCGTCCCCCAGAAGGCCATCTCCCTGACTGCGACCGGGGCTGTATCAACAAAAAGCCTCGCCACCTCCTGATCGCATCCCCAGTCCGAACCCTTTACGGTATCCTGAAAATGCACGTCAGGGCAGTCTCCGTCCGCCATACAGCAGTTTCCCAGGGACGCCTGCATGCCGCCCTGGGCCGCCGAGGAATGTGATCGCCTTGGAGGCACTATGCTCAGGCATATCACATCAAAGCCCGCCGAGGAGGCCTGCACCGCAACCCTCTCTCCGGCCAGTCCGGCCCCCACGCATAAAAGATCGGTAAATATTATTTCCACTTCTAGAACTCCTCTATATGGTAAGAGTAAGGAATCTGATTATGGTTATTAAACCAATGAGCACAAATATGCCGGTAAGTATGTTCTCAAACTTCTTCATTCCTTTCCTTTGCTTTCTCTTTATGAAACCCCATTTGACTCCTATGCGGTAAAAACCGATGCCCACATGCAGTTCGACCATAGGTAGAAGAATAAGGTAGAACACTAGCCAGAAACCTCCCTGCACCCTCGCGGCACTCTTGGCCGCAGTTATGGGAAGATCAGTGAGAACCGTCCACATGTGGATGGAGCCCATTATAAGAATGATCATTGCGGTCGAAACCTGAACCAGCCAGAGCCAGGTGTCAGTGTGATGAAGGAACTTTCCATGCTTCCATATAGTTGCCTGCTGATCGGAGCGAAAAGGCACCTTTCGTGCGGCAAGGACAAAATGAAGAAGAAAAGTTATGCCGATAAGGGGACCTCCGACCTGGGCCATATAGGTTTCCTCGAAAAACCTGGCAAGGGTATTCATTGCCCCTGCGCCAAGGTTTACACTCGCAACAAGCACCATGTGGCTCCACATAAATAAGATGAGCCCGACGCCGGTAAGGGCCTGCAGCCAGTCCAGATAAGCAGCGATACCGCTTCTGTCCCTCACGAAGATGGTAGTATCAATCGCCATATCTTAACAAACCTCCTTTGCTTAAGTTTCGTCGAAAACCGGCTTCAATAGAGGAAGCCTCGTCTTCCTGAAAACTTAATAAAAAAAAATACGACCTGTGAACAGAGGTCAGACACACTGTTTATATTAAAATAGATAGTCATAGCGGCGCAGGCCGCTATCCGGCCCTTGTTCCGGCCTTAGCCGGGACGACGACCCGATTCCGGATCGAGTCGGCAATGACATGCGGCATTTTCATGCTTCGTTGTGCCGGGCATGGCGGTCAGATTCAAAGGCCAAAACATTTCTAATTATTTTTCTGTTCAACCCTTGATCTGATAAATTTAATTATATCCCGCGTGCTGGTGCCGGGCCCGAATATCTCTGCTATACCGCATTTCTTGAGGGCCGGAATGTCCTCATCAGGTATTATTCCTCCGCCCAACACCAAAACATCGTCTATCCCTTTGTAGCGGAGAAGCTCCATGATCTTCGGAAAAAGATAGTCATGGGCACCTGAAAGGATGCTGAGGGCAATCACGTCGACATCCTCCTGAACGGCCGCTTCGACAATCTGCGCAGGCGTTTGCCTGAGACCAGTGTAAATGACCTCCATTCCCGCATCCATAAGGGCGCTCGCTATGACCTTTATTCCTCTGTCATGACCGTCAAGGCCGGGTTTAGCCGCAAGCACTCTTATCTTCTTAGTCTTATTCATCTCGTAACCTCGTCAAAACAGCAACGTTCAATTACCAAGTGTGCTTACAGCCCTGTATTCGCCGAAGACGGATCGCAATACATCACAAATCTCTCCCAGCGTGGCATAGGTCTTCACGGCCTCAAGGATTTTGGGGACAAGGTTTTCCCTCCCCCTCGCAGCCCTTTCGAGAGCTTCGAGCGCCGACTTGATCCCTGCATTGTCCCTTCTCTGCCGTAAGCTCTTAAGTCTCTGAATCTGCGCCTCCCTCACAGATGGGTCAACCCTGAGCAAATTAGCCGGCCTTTCCTCCTTTGTCTGGAAGCGGTTGACTCCCACCACGACCCTTTCCTTCTCCTCGATCTCCCTTTGATATCTATAAGCGCTGTCCTGAATCTCCCTCTGTATATAACCTTTTTCGATAGCATCAACCGCCCCGCCCATCTCATCTATCTTCCTTATGTATTCCTTTGCCCTCTCATATATCTGAGTGGTAAGGGTCTCAACGTAATAGCTTCCTGCAAGGGGATCAACGGTATCAGCGACTCCCGTTTCATAGGCGATAATCTGCTGGGTCCTTAGGGCTATCTGTACCGCCTCCTCGGAAGGCAGACACAGGGCCTCGTCCATGGAATTAGTGTGGAGGGATTGTGTCCCTCCCAAAACCGCTGAAAGGGCCTGAAAGGCAACCCTTACAATGTTATTCTTCGGCTGCTGGAGGGTCAGAGTGCAACCGGCTGTCTGTGTGTGAAAACGCACCATCATTGACCTGGGATCTTTGGCCTTGAATCTTTCGAGCATAACCTCCGCCCAGAGTCTTCTGGCGGCCCTGTACTTGGCCGCCTCCTCAAAGAAATCCGAATGTGCGTTGAAGAAGAAGGAAAGCCTTGGGCCGAATCTATCCACATCCAGCCCGGCATCTATCGCGGCCCGCACGTATGCGATGCCGTTGGCAAGGGTAAAGGCCACTTCCTGAACGGCAGTGGAGCCTGCTTCCCTTATGTGATAGCCGCTTATGCTTATTGTGTTCCACTGAGGAACCTTATCCTCACAGAAGGCGAATATGTCGGTTATTATTCTCATAGAGGGCTTGGGAGGAAAGATATAGGTTCCTCTGGAGGAATATTCCTTGAGAATGTCGTTCTGGATGGTGCCCCTGAGTTTTTCGATTGCGACCCCCTGCTTTTCGGCAACCGCTATGTACATCGGCAGCAGAACCGCAGCAGGCGCATTGATCGTCATGGATGTGCTTACCTGATCGAGAGGAATACCAGCGAACAAGGTTTCCATGTCTTCCAGTGAGTCAATGGCCACGCCTACCTTACCCACCTCGCCTATAGCCATCTCATGGTCGGAGTCGTAGCCTATCTGGGTAGGCAGGTCAAAGGCGACTGAAAGCCCGGTCTGTCCCTGCTCCAGGAGGAACTTGTAACGTCTGTTTGATTCCTCGGCAGTGGCGAATCCGGCATACTGGCGCATGGTCCAGTACCTGCCCCTGTACATTGTGGGCTGAACCCCCCTGGTATAGGGATACTCTCCTGGAAGACCAACAACAGAAAGATAATCTTCATCCTTAACATCCAGAGGAGAATAAATCCTTTCTACGGGGATGCCGGATGTATTATTAAAACTCGCCCTCCTCTCCGGAGCCTTGGCAAGTTTTCTCCCCACGGAGTCAGACCATCTTTTCATCTTTTCACTGAGGCGCTCCCTTGCATCCTCCTTACCCATCTATTCCTCCTCATCACAAGGGTCTAGGTGTTTTTATCCGTAATCGGCCCCGGGCAGATCAAAGAGTCCCTCACGCACGTTTGGAGAAAAGCCCTGATTACACTCCAGACTCCCTAGAGATCACCATACCTGGGTTCAGCCTTTTGTTGAATGGCTTTCATTAAAGAAGCCCCTCCGGATTCGAGAGGGGCATGCTTCAGGCAAAAAGAGCCTAGCCTAGCAGGACAAGTACTGCGTCCGCCTCAACCGCATCACCCTTTTTGCATTTTATCTCCTTCACCGTGCCGGCCTCATTTGCGACAACGGGAAGTTCCATCTTCATTGCCTCGAGAATTACAACCTCATCTCCGTCGTTTACCACATCTCCAACATTCACCTTGACATCAATGATCTTCCCACCCATTGGAGCAGTTACTTCGGCCACTATACTTACCTCCTTTTGCTGTGGTTTTTTGACAATTGAAAATGATTCACGGCAGTTACAATCAGAGGCCAGCTCTCAATATCTCTATTGATCCTCTTTTGAGCTGAACTATGATTCAACACACAGACCTTGTCAAGCAGAACTTAGAAGCAATCATTATGTCCCCTTCCTATGCAACCGCACCCCCTGAGTCCCATTTTCTTGACACCACAGCGCTAATTTCTTACTCTTCTGATACTGGGAACCGCAGGGGATTTGAGATATCCATCTCCACTCCGGCCGGAGGCGGTGGAGAAGTACCTGACTACCGGGAGTGACCTCATGCTGTTTTTTGGATTGTTGCGCAGGGCCTCCAAAATGTCTGCCTTGCCTTTAATTGATCGTCATAGCAGCGTCGGCCGATATCAGCTTTTTTACACCTGGATCCCGGACCCTCTGCTGAATGACCAGCGGCATTTTCATCTTTCGTTATGCCCTGCCAGGGCATGACCGTCAGGAGCCCCAAAAGTCAGGGGATGTTTTTTACTTGTAGCTTTTGAGTTTTTTTAACGTTTGGAGCCGTAACAGGAGATTGCTCATGCCGATTTTCAAATGGGAAGCTGAAACAAAGAAAGGTAAGACTGTCAAGGGTGAACTGGAGGCTGTTGACGAAAAGATTGCGAGGCTTCAACTCAGGAGAAAAAACCTCAATGTCCTTAAGATCAAGCAGAAGCCCAAGGACCTCTTTGAAAACGTATCCTTTCTCCAGCCAAAAATAACCCATAAGGACCTGGTGATATTTACCAGGCAATTCTCCACCATGATAGACGCCGGGCTTCCCCTGATCCAGGGGCTTACGATCCTTGCCGAACAGTGTGAAAACAAGACCTTCAGAAAGGTGCTCCAACAGATTACTAGAGACGTGGAAGGAGGCTCAAGCCTGGCAGATTCCCTTAAGAAGCACCCGCAGGTATTTAATGACCTTTACGTGAACCTCGTCGCCGCGGGGGAAACCGGAGGGATACTGGATACCATCCTCCAGAGGCTGGCCTTTTACATAGAAAAGGCTGAAAAGCTCAAATCAAGGATCAAAGGTGCCATGACCTATCCAGCGGTTGTAGTGGCGATAGCAGTTCTTGTAGTCGGGGTTATCATGGTCTTTGTAATACCTGTCTTCAAAGAGCTTTTCGAAAGCTTCGGCTCCGCCCTACCTGCTCCCACTCAGATGGTTGTGGATATGAGTGACTTCGTAAAGACAAAGATTCTCTACCTGATTGCTGCAGTAGGAATTATAGTATATCTTTTCAGGCTCTACAGAAAATCGGTTTCAGGGCGTAAGCAGACCGATGCCATTGCATTGAAACTTCCCATCTTCGGGCCGCTCCTCAAAAAAGTTGCGGTTGCCAGATTTACCAGAACACTGGGAACCATGATAAGCAGTGGAGTTCCCATTCTTGACGCCCTGGACATAGTGGCAAGGACATCCGGTAATGTCATACTTGAGCAGGTTATCTACGAGGTAAGATCCAGTATCTCCGAAGGACAGACCATCGCTGATCCCCTTTCCGAATCAGGGGTATTTCCTGCGATGGTGGTGCAGATGATCGCGGTAGGAGAGGCAACCGGGGCCCTCGATACCATGCTGGAAAAGATCGCGGAGTTCTACGATCAGGAGGTGGATGTAGCGGTTGACGCCCTGACATCCCTTCTTGAACCAATGCTTCTCCTCTTTCTTGGAGGAACCATAGGCGGATTGGTAGTGGCCCTTTATCTGCCCATTTTCAAAATGGCTGGAGCCATCGGCGGCTAAGTGGATAATATAACGAGTAAAGACCAAATCCAACCTGATGAAGATCTTGCCAATAAGTTAAAGATACTCATACTTCTCAGGGTGATGTTCGGGACCATACTGCTGGGGGCCTCGCTGATTATCCAGACGAGGGCATTCCCCGCAGTTCCGGAACTTTTGGAAAGACCCCACTATTTCATAATAGGAGCTATATACGGCATCACCATCGTCTATCTGATACTTTTCCGCACCTCCAGCCGCCTGAGGATTCAGGCATACGTCCAAGTCCTTGGAGATACAGTCCTTATAACGGCCATAATTTATTCTACAGGAGGTATAGAAAGCATTTTCTCTTTTCTATATATCCTTAACACCTTCACCGGGGCGATCATTCTTTTCAGACGAGGGGGGATTCTCACGGCATCATTTGCATCCATACTCTACGGAGTTGTTATTGATCTTCATTTCTACGGTCTGATAAGGCCTCTTGGGCTTCAGGAAATTGCCCCATCGAGCTACCGGCCATTCTACGCACTGTATCTTATCATAGTACACCTGGCAGCGTTCTATCTGGTAGCGATACTTACCAGTTACCTCTCAGAGCAGCTTAGGAGGAGCGCCACAGCCCTGAAGGCTAAGGAACTTGATTTCAGCAGATTGGAGTCCCTGCATGAATGCATAATAAAGAGCATGAGTTCCGGCCTGATAGTGCTCGATGCCCATGGCAGGGTAGTGCTGAGCAACCCTGCAGCAAGGCAAATCCTTTCGCCCGAGGCAGAGGGCACCTTTTTCGAAGAGCATTGCCCTATCCTGGTAAGGGAATGCATTACAAAGGACTTGAGTCTTTATAATTTTGAAAACCAGGCGGCTCCATCCGGAAAGGAAATCATCTATTGCCGACGTGATGGAACCAAGCTCCATTTAAGAGTAACCACATCCCCTCTTATGACCCCGGCTGGACAGGGCGAAGTGATGGGGTGTATCCTTATCTTTCAGGATATTACTGAGATCAAGCGCATAGAGGAGGCCATACAGAGGGTAGAGAAACTGGCTACGATCGGAGGGCTTGCCGCGGGAATCGCACACGAAATAAAAAATCCCCTTGCCTCCATAAGCGGTTCAATCCAGGTCCTGAAGGGCAGGGTTGCCTCGGACAAGATGGATGCCAGGCTCATGGACATCGTTGTAAGGGAGATAAACAGGCTTAACAGTCTCGTGAACGACTTTCTGCTCTTTGCCAGGCCGAAGAAGGTATCCCGCCAGAGAGTAGTGCTGGCCAAGCTTATGAGCGACTTTTTTGATTTGTTCAAAAATGCCGGCAACTGGAAGGCAGATGTGAAGATAATAACGGATTTACCGCCTTCACTTGAAATCCACTCGGACCCGGCAATAGTGGGACAAATACTGTGGAATCTCTTCCTCAACGCCTCCGAAGCAATGGCGGATGGAGGGACGCTGTTTGTCTCCTCCACGATAGAACATAACGATTCCGTAAGGATTACAATGCGGGATACAGGAGCCGGTTTCAAAGAAGAGGCACTCAAGAACATGTTTGTTCCTTTTTTTACCACAAAGGAAAGGGGTTCAGGGCTGGGGCTTGCAATTGTCAGAAGGCTCGCCGAAGAATTGAAGGGACAGGTAAGCGGCCGAAATCATCCTGATGGCGGGGCAGAGATAACCCTTATACTTCCCTCAGCGGAAGACCCTTCCACCCGTGTTGAGGATGAATCGAGGAAGTTTCCCCCGAAAGGTTCCACTTCCTCTCGCAGGGTCTTGATCTCAGAAATCGAGGAGGCGGCCGGATGAGCTACCTGGATTCGGACTGGATTTCAAAGATACAGAGGCCCAGCCGTTATATCGGCGAGGAGCTTCATTCCATACGCAAGGATTTGCTCGGGACAGAGGTCTCAATGGTTATGGCCTTTCCTGATGTCTATGAAGTGGGTATGTCGCATGTAGGGCTCAAGATACTCTATCACATACTCAACAGAGAACCCTGGCTTGCCGCTGAAAGGGTGTTCTGTCCATGGATTGACCTCGAGGATAAATTAAGGCAAACGGGGGAAAAGCTCATAAGTCTCGAGAGCGGAAGGCCCCTTAAGGATTTTGATATAGTGGGTTTCAGTCTGCAACATGAACTTTGTTTCACCAACGTCCTTACCATGCTTGAGCTTGGGGGAATCCCCCTGTTTCGCTCGCAGAGGAGGAGAAGCGACCCGCTGGTGATAGCAGGGGGGCCGACCTGCTTCAATCCCGAACCGGTTGCAGACTTCTTCGATCTTTTTTTGGTTGGAGACGGAGAGGAAGCCGCGCTTGAGATTTGCCGTGTCATAAGGGAGAACAAGCATCTGAAGGAAAATGACAGAGGGCACCTTCTCAGGATTCTGAGTTCTATCCAAGGCGTTTATGTGCCAGGCTTTTTTGATGTTGACTATGATGATGAGGGCCGCGTCACGGCTATCCAACCTCTGGTGGATGGATATTCCTCTGTCAGGAAGGCCGTCGTCCCTGATCTTGATCTTTTTCCATTTCCTGCCTCTCAGGTCATTCCCTTTACTCAGCTTGTTCACGACAGGCTCTCCATAGAGATAGCACGTGGCTGCACGAGGGGATGCCGGTTCTGCCAGGCGGGAATGATTTACAGACCTGTCAGGGAAAGATCCATGGAATCAATACTGAAGAGCGCAGCAAAGGCTATTGAAAGATCAGGTTATGACGAAATATCACTTCTTTCCCTGAGCGCCGGCGATTACTCCTGTATCGAACCTTTACTCAAGACCCTCATGGACAATTACGCCCGCAAAAAGGTGGCTCTGAGTCTCCCATCCCTTCGTGTTGACACGGTAAGTCCATTTTTCATGGACCAGATCAAGAGGGTAAGAAAGACCGGATTTACATTGGCGGTCGAGGCGGGCAGCGACAGGTTGAGGAGAATCATCAACAAGGGACTGACAAGGGGTGAAATAATCTCCATGGCAGGCAAGATCTATGGCGCCGGATGGAACCTTATAAAGCTCTATTTCATGGTCGGACTACCGCTTGAGACGGAAGAAGACATCCGCGATATAGTACGACTTGCAAAGGAAATAATAAGGGCTGCTCCGCGTCACGGAGAGCATCTCAATGTGAGTGTCTCTTCTTTTGTTCCCAAGGCCCACACGCCATTCATGTGGGCCGCCCAGGCAGACACTGGAGAAGCTCAAGAAAAGATTTCTCTCATAAAGCAGGGCCTTTGGAAGACACGTGTCAAGGTCAAGGGAAATCCCACGGATCAAGGATGGCTTGAGGGCATTTTCTCAAGAGGAGACAGAAGGCTTGGGAAGGTTGTCCACGAGGCATGGAGACGAGGAGCGCGTTTCGATGGATGGGGAGAGCTTTTCAGGAAAAGGATTTGGGAAGATTCCCTTGCATCAGTTGGACTTGACCCGGCTTTTTACCTAAAAAGGGAAAGGAATCAAGACGAGATATTCCCCTGGGATCACATAGAATCAGGCGTTACAAAGGAGTTTCTCTGGGATGAGTGGCAAAAGGCGATACAGGAGGCCCTGACCCCGGATTGTAGAAAAGGATGCGGGGGATGCGGTGTATGCGACTTTGATGGAATAGCGCCCGTAATTGCCGGAAATTCCCCGGCACTCGAAACAGATTTTATCGGTGCTGAAAAAGATGCCCAAGAAGGTCAAGTGTATCTTTACAGACTGGGCTTTTCAAAGGCCGGCAGAGCGCGCCTCCTCGGCCATCTGGAAATGCTTCAGTTCTTTCTTAGGGCCTTTAGAAGGGCCCTTCTTCCTCTTGCGTATTCACAGGGATTTCACCCCATGCCCAGGATATCCTTTGCCCAGGCCCTTCCCTTGGGCACAGAAAGCCTTGATGAATCGCTGGATATGCGCCTGACCTCGCCCCTTGAACCGGAAGATCTCATGGTGAGGGTAAACAGGGAACTTGAAGGCGTAATGCTTATTACCTCAGTAACGAGGATTTCAAGCGCTGATGACAGAAGGGGCTTTGTAAGAAAGAGCCGTTTTAGCTTGACGCTTCAGGATGGGGAGTTTTTAAATGAATGTCTGGAGGAGTTTAACTCTGCCGAAAGCTTTCCCGTAAACAAACCCACAGGGGCCATCATCAAGACGGTTGACGCGAAAAGCATGGTGAGTAAGATCAGTATCATTTCTCAGAGGGTTGTTGAGCTTGAATTGAGATACTCATCAGGACCTCAGCTCAAACCTTCAGATATCGTAAAGGCCATATTCCGCATCAACGACTCAAGTGTGGAAGCCATGCATATAGTCAAGACAAGGCAGATACTGGGGCCTCCGCCTGACAATAAACAGAAAGGTGAGGAAACTCAAGATGTCCAATGAATTGGTGATTAACGTCAGGCCCTATCAGACAAGGGTTGCTCTCGTTGAAAACGGCATAATCGTTGAGCTTTACATAGAAAGAAAAACCGGTCAGGATTATGTGGGCAACATCTACAGAGGAAGGGTCGTAAGGGTCCTGCCTGGAATGCAGGCGGCCTTTGTGGATATAGGCCTTGATCGGACGGCCTTCCTTTATGTCGCCGACGTACATAAGGACTTATCAGACCTGGAAAAGATGATGCTGAGAGACGGCAGGGAAGAAGGTGAAGCCGAACAGGAACCTGACTTCGGGTACGGATCAGACAGGCAGCAGATGCAGCTTAGTATTGAAGACCTCCTTCACGAAGGGCAGGATATAATGGTTCAGGTCGCCAAGGAGCCGTTCGGCACCAAAGGAGCCAGGGTAACAGGGCACATATCGCTTGCCGGCAGGCATCTGGTGCTTATGCCCACGGTCAACCATATAGGTATCTCGCGCAGGATAGAGGACAGGCCCGAACGAGAACGTCTCAAGAGTCTGATGCAGGAGATAAGACCCTCAGAGGTGGGTTTCATAGTAAGGACAGTGAGCGAGGATGCAACAAGAGAAAAACTCAAATCCGAGATGGATTTTCTCATAAAGCTCTATGCCTCGATACAGGCCAAGATGGAAAGGGGTTCTAACCTCGGTATTCTCTACCGGGAGCTTTCCATATCATTAAGGGCGGTAAGAGATCTTTTCACCAACGAAGTGGACAGGCTCATAATAGACAGTCAGGATGAATACAACAATATAATGGACTTCATAGCAACATTTGCCCCGGGCCTTGCTTCCTCCGTGGAGTTGTATGCGGGAAAAGAGCCTATCTTCGACGCATTCGGGCTTGAGATGGATATATCCAGGGCCATGGAGAAGAAGATATGGCTTAAGTCCGGCGGATATATAGTAATCGAATCAACAGAGGCCTTGACAGCCATTGACGTAAACACCGGTAGCTACGTAGGGGCAAGGAATCTGGAGGAGACCATCCTCAAGACAAACCTCGAGGCAGTCAAGGAGATAGCATACCAGTTGAGATTCAGGAACCTGGGGGGTATTATCGTAATTGACTTCATTGATATGGAAAAAATTGTAAACAGAGAGAAGGTCTTCAGCTCTCTCAAGGAGGCCCTGAGCAAGGACAGGGCAAAGAGCAACGTGCTTCACATGTCCGATCTCGGCCTGATTGAAATGACAAGAAAGAGGTCGAGAGCGAACCTGAACAGTCTTCTTACCGAACAGTGCCCTTACTGTGAAGGAAGGAGCTTTGTAAGGTCAAAAAAGACGGTCTGCTATGAGATATTTGTTGAGATAGAAAAGGAATCAGCCGCCCTTCAGCAGGAAAACCAGCTCTATCTGACCGTAAACCCTAAGGTCGAGGAGATGCTTAGAGAAGAAGAGCAGGAATCTGTGTTTGATCTTGAGAATAGGACCGGAAAGAGGATAATCATAGTCTCAAACAAAGAATTCCATCTCGAACAATATGACATAAGCGTTTAGAGTCTTTTGACCCCGGGTGTTCTCCATTGTCCGCCTAGTCCGGGGGCTGCTTTTTCATCTTTCTCAATTCCGCTAGCTTATCTTCTATTTCCTTGCGACTGAAGGTCTTCCGGCATTTAGTACACTGGTAAAGGGCATCCACTGATTCATCATAAATAAGATCGTCGGAAAAATTTACGCTGTGAAAGTGAAGCGAAAAATTGTAAACTGGTCTAAAGTCCTTGTTTTCGCACTCATCACAACAGAAATAGTAGGTAATTGATTCCAAAACTCTTTCCTCCTAGCTTCGCCTTCCACAAGATGACCTTCGGGGCACTTTATTTAAACCTTTTGTTAGATCATTGCAATTTTTTTTTAAGGTTCCTGCGGTTAATGCCTCTGGCCATTTACTAAACGTCAACATAGGTGTATAAGCTGCAGTGTATTAGCGCGTAAATCCGGGGTAGGTGCGGCTTCAGCCGCACGGGAACCTTGAGCCCTGCGCCTGAAGGCGCACCTACAGAACCTCATTTCTGGTCTGCATGTCTGATCTGCGCAAAGCCATGCCCCCCAATTATTGAGCTGATACGGTTTGTCGAGTTCAAGGCGGGCGATAATTTTAACCACAGGAATACATTGACGTATTTCGAGGATTAAAATTTGAGCCCAACGCCGAAATCGGTGAAAACAGCCATTTACGGATGGGCACTAGATAGTTTTGTCTGGTTCAAGGCGGGCGATAAGTTTAACTGTAGAGGCAATTGTAAAATTCATACTTTAGTCATTCCCCGACTTGATCGGAGAATCCAGTCTATCCTTGAATCAATGCCTTATGGATTCCGGCCCCCGGATCGGGGTCCGGGACAGGCTTCGCCGGAATGACGATTGGTCATGGTTTTGCAATTGGCTCTATAAGAATACATGTTATCTCCTCCCCCTCGACGGGGTAGGGAGGGCTGGCGGTGATTTTCATAGTTCGTTGTACCTCACCAAGGCATTGGAGTTAGAGCAACAGTTAAAACAGGCGACCTGATGATGCACCATATAAGACCCCGTTTTTTTGACAATGGGGAGAGGCTCGAACCTCGAAGTTTGCAAAAGGCTTAAAACCAGGAGTATGAATGGGTAAAATGACCGGATATGACGCTTTGGAACCCTGGATCAGGGTGCTGGAAATAACCCTTGCCAAGCCCAGTCTGAAGGATAACACGGCCGATCTCGATCGTATCCTTAAAGCCCTGAGAAAGGATGGGGCTTTTGATACAATAGTCTCTGATCTTTCGCTGGTCAAAAGGATCCCCGGGCTCCTCAGGGAATCAGGATACAGGGGCGAGGCAGTGCTTCACAGGGCTGATGGCTGCTGGCATCTGATTGATTTTATTCCGGCAGGAATACAGAGACCCATCTACGGCCTGGCGGTGGACTTGGGGACAACTACTGTGGTTCTTGAGCTTGTTGATCTAAGAAACCGAAAATCAGTTGACTCCGCCACATTTCATAACCCCCAGATAAAGACTGGAGTCGACATCCTATCCCGTATCCATTTCGCATCCTCCGGTATGGATGCGGTTTCAGAACTCCAGAAAATGGTAATAGAAGGCATAAATGCCCGTGTGGGAGAGATGATGAAAGCCTTGGGCGCAATGCCTGAAAGTGTGGTGGCTATCTCAGTCGCGGGTAACACCACCATGACCCACATGTTTCTCGGTATCACGCCCTACTGGATCTGCCGGGAGCCTTACATCCCGGCAGCAAACCGTTTTGAAGGTATAAAGGCACTTGATCTGGGCCTTGCGATAAATCCCCTGGCGCCTGTTCAGGTATTTCCTAACATAGGAAGTTATTTCGGCGGAGATCTCATAGCGGGCATCCTTGCATCCGGCATGGGCGAAAGAAGCGAAATATCCATTCTTGTGGACGTTGGGACAAACGCCGAGGTAGTTATAGGCAATAACGAGTGGCTTATGGCGTGTGCCGGCGCGGCTGGCCCGGCCCTGGAGGGAGGAGTCGCGGCTATAGGAATGATGGCCGCCCCCGGGGCCATAGATAAAGTGCTCATCAAACCTGGCACGCATGAATTTACCATCACCACAATAGGCAATATTCCGCCGATAGGTATATGCGGGTCTGGTCTGATTGATCTCACGGCCCAGATGTTTATCGCCGGGATGCTTGATATACGGGGTAAATTGGTATTGGAAAGATGCAGTGATAGACTCATTTACAAAGACGAAATTCCTCATTTCAGGATAGTGCCCGCTTCTGGTTCAGGCACCGGAGAAGATCTTACCATAAGCCAGCCGGACATAGACGCCCTGATAAGATCAAAAGCTGCAATGTACACGATACTTACTACCATAACCAACACGGTCAATATCCCCTTGAGAACGGTAGAGAGATTTTATGTTGCAGGGACATTCGGATCATACATAGACCCCAGAAGCGCCATAACCATAGGCATGATTCCGGACCTGCCCCTTTCAGCTTATGTATCACTCGGAAACACGTCTCTCAAAGGCGCGAAGATGGCGCTTCTCTCAAGAAAGGCAGCAGAAGATGCATCCGGTATCCGAGATCGGATCACTTATCTTGAACTCAACGTCAATCAGGAATTTATGAATCTCTTCAGCGCGGCGAAGTTTCTGCCTCATACCGACACATCTCTTTTCCCCTCAGTAAGAAGAAGGCAGGATTGAGATCATATGGCTTAAATGGAGTTTATATAATGGCGCGAATACTTACATTTTCAAGAGACCGTTGCACCAGCGTGGAACATAAAGATGACGGGCTACTGATATCCACATGCAGACTTCAGGATACCCTGACGGAGGCCTGGACAGAGATAACCGTGCGCCCTCCAGACCTTGAACTGGTCTCTGTCAAGGGCTCCATCATAAGAAGCTCAAGGGGTGAGGAAGGAGATTACTCCGAAACTCTCGGCGTTTTAAGCGGCATCCGCATTGGAGCCGGAATGCTCAAGATAATAGAAGGCATGCTCCAGGACACCCCATGCAGGGGCTTGCTGGCCTTTATGGTAGAGGAATGCTGTCACGGGGTGATTCTTTCCTTTACCAAGGACGTGTTGGTGAAGTCTCCCAGACCGACAGAGCCAGATGCAGAGAAGGAGTTTTACAGGAAGATGGTCGGCGAAAATATAAGGCTCTACAACAGGTGCGCCGCCTTTGCCCCGGGAAGTTCGCTTGTCGAGGGGATAGAGCCTCCCTTTTAAGGGTGTTTCCCATATCGTCCAATATCGTCCTTTTAATATGTAGTTTAAATATATTATGATCTTTTGAACTATCTCTTATCGTCCCATATCATACCCTGCATTCCCTATGTTTTTATTGACAGGTTATTGACAACTTATCGTCGCTGCTGTATCCATCACACCAATTTATGGCAGGCAGATGTCTGCAAGAAATCAAGAAGCATTCTCTTAAAAACTGCGTCCAATCGCAGGCCATAAGTCTGACGGACTCGTTTGTAATTGTTATTATAATACGATTTTGCAGAGAGGTCTAACTTTTCTTCTACAGTTGTTTGAGGGATCATGATTGTAAGTTGTTACAAAGATTAGATTGCTCTTTAAAAAATTCTAGGATTCTCAAAAATGTGGTGCCACAGAATTTGCTAATAAACCTTGACACGGTTGAGAAATTGCGCTAAAGGTGAGGTGTCTAATTCAGGAGGCACCTCATGTTTGCTAGAGTAAAGAAATCAGGTCAATATCAATACCTGCAGATAGTGCAAAACCGCCGGGAAGGCGCCAAGACCATCCAGAGGGTAGTGGCCACTATCGGTAGGATGGACCAGAT
>Ga0210049_1000464_pt1 | contig 33862 bp, 44 predicted proteins | sample CryGeyCG2014_300_2_FD_183964 | JGI IMG/M metagenome (GOLD analysis project Ga0210049, IMG submission 183964) | Groundwater microbial communities from aquifer - Crystal Geyser CG06_land_8/20/14_3.00 (SPAdes) (version 2) | ecosystem: Environmental > Aquatic > Deep subsurface > Groundwater | place... | reverse complement strand
GGGTAAAACATAGCGTAACTTGGTAGAAACACCGATTGATCCTTTCATATGTAGACACCTTTCTTTGTTGACCAACCAGCATACTACTGGATTGGCTAAGTGTCCACGATGTGTCTGGACCTACGCACCTTCAATGTATATTAAAGTTTGAGCCAAGTAAAATTTGCAAATCCCCAGTCGAGTAATTTACGAGCTTCAATCGCGGAAGCTGCTTTATTCACGGAATCATATGTATTAAATACAACTGCTACGAGCGTATGCCCCTCACGCTTCGCTGCAGTAATTAAATTATGACCAGCTGTGGGGGTAAATCCTGTTTTACCGCCAATAATACCTTGATAGTGCATCTCCTCCTTAACGAGTCTGTTCGAATTGTCCAGTACATGACTAATTTTCATATCAGATGAATAGAGAGTTGTTTCTGGTGTATTTATTATTTTTCTAAATGTTTCATTACGAAGTGCATATGCAATAAGTAATCCTTGATCGCGTGCAGTAGAAATTCCCGTATCATCGAGCCCCGCAGGATCCTTATATAGAGTATGAGTAAGCCCAATTTCTTTAGCTTTATCATTCATTATTGTCACAAATAACTCAATTGGCTCCTTACCTGAATTTGCATAGAGTGGAATTGTTATACTCTGTTTAGCAAGTGCATGTGCAGCATCATTTCCAGACGGAATAAGTAAGCCATAGAGTAACGATTCGATGGTAATCGTTTCGCCCGCACGAAGATTAATTATCGATCCTTGAGATAGTGTAGATTCTTTTGAAATGGTTACAATATCATTAAGTCTGTACTGTTCGAGAGTAACGATAGCTGTCATAATTTTCGTTATTGATGCTATTGGGACAGGGTCATTATCGCGTTCACCGTAAAGAAATGTACCGCTGTCAACATCGTACAGAGCGGAATAATGTGCTAATATCTGAGGCGTTTTAGCTAAAGAATTTTTAATTGGAATAAGCGATATTGTAGGTTTTGATAACGAATGTAAATTATCTGAAATAGAAATATTAACGGGAGATTGTATCTGTATTGAACGAAAATAGACGTAAAGCGTGTACATTCCTGCAAAAACTATTAACAGAGAAACTAACACCGCATTTTTGGAGATCCGAGTTCTATACATTATTTAGAAGTAATACTAATATGAAGTTCTTGTAGTTGTTTGGGATCAACGGGCGATGGCGAATCCATAAGTGGGTCTCTCCCATCTTGATTGAGTGGAAAAGCGATGACTTCCCTAATATTTGGTTCACCGCTTAAAAGAGAAATTAAACGATCAAAGCCAGGAGCAATACCACCGTGGGGCGGAACACCATATTCAAACGCCTCAATTAAATGTTTAAATTGTTTTTTTTGCTCTGCGTTAAATCCAATTAAATCCCAGATTTGATTTTGTAATTTTGGATCATGAATTCGTATACTCCCCCCACCAACTTCTATTCCGTTTAACACTAAATCGTGTTGATAGGACTTAACTTTCCCCGGTTCGATGTCTAGTAAATACAAATCTTCTTTTTTAGGGGCAGTAAACATATGATGTGATGGTGCCCACTGACTTTTTCCTGACCCATGGAAATAATCATCTTTGCTTTGTTTATTGAATAATGGAAAATCAACGATCCAAACAAATGCCAACTCGTTACTGTCATTTTTATCTTTTCGTAAATCAGGCTTATCTGTATTGTATCGCTCCATAGCTTGGGAGTGTGTTAAGCGGGGAAAGGGAGTGAGGGTAATTTTCTTTTCCGGAAAGAGTTTAGCGATGAGTTCGGTAAACATATTTTCCGTTAACCTTAAAATATCCTCTTGCTCGACGAATGACATTTCTATATCAATTTGATAAAACTCGCCAGGGCTTCTGTCGGCGCGGGCGTCTTCGTCTCTAAAACAAGGGGAAATTTGAAAGTATCTTTCAAAACCTGCAACCATTAATAATTGCTTATATTGTTGAGGCGATTGTGGTAGTGCAAAAAATTTCCCTTTATGAATCCTGGAAGGTACTAAATAATCCCGGGCACCTTCCGGGGTTGATTTAGATAATATTGGTGTTTGAATATAGTTAAAATCATTTTTAGCCAAATAATCAATAACAAATTGAAGTGCCTTACTCCTTGAGACAATGTTTGCATACATTCGTTTATTTCTTAAGTCTAAGTATCGATATTGTAACCTTAGTTCTTCGTTGATATTACGAGTATCGCCTATTTCGAATGGAAGCATTTTACTTTGAGAAATTATATTAAATTCCTGAGCTTGTAATTCGACATGTCCCGATACTATATCATCGTTAACCATACCCGATGGGCGTTCTTGAACGCAACCTACGATTGATACAACAGATTCAATAGAGACGCCTTCAGCTAGTTCATATGAAGGGTTACCGGGTAGAATAACTACTTGTGTTAGTCCGGTACGATCACGAACATCTATAAAACAAATTTTACCATGACTTCTTTTAGCATGGACCCAACCACATATTAAAACAGTTTTACCGACATTATCGTTTAATTCTCGTGCTAGTTTTCTATCCATATAGTTAGTATAGCGGTTATCTATCGTATCGTAAAGAGGACGCTATCGAATGTGTGCATCATACGTTTTGACTAACATGGTATGAATATTTGAAATAATTTTATTAAGAGAAAGAGCTGTAAAATTATTATCACTATTATCAAGGAGTATATGAAATGCATAACTTATTTTATCAACACCGAATTTTTTATTTGAATATATATCAAACGGTTCTACGAGGATTATTTTTTTGTCGATTAAATGGAGTGTTACGCGTATCTGCTCGATAGAATATTTTCTATCGACGATACACGCAATATCTACTACTGTGGGCTGGTACTTAGACACGTTTTTAAAAGGAAATGACGTAAGTTTTACCGATGTATTCTCATGCGGAATAAGTAGCTTACATTCATCGATTGATCCCTCCCATACGTAATATTTTTTTCGTGTTTTATACGGAAGTTGATTTGGCACTATACTAAGGCTTTCTTGAATAAACGGAATTTTATCAGTGGATAGTAAAGCAATTTTAATTTCTTCGCTTGTAGCAGTAAACACGGTTCCTATTTCAAATAGAGAAAGTGATGGCATCCATATATTGAATTCCGCAGCCTTCACAAGGAGTGGAATAATACTGTTCCTTAAATATGCATGGTCTTCTGATAAGGGATTGATAACTTTTCTATACTTTAAGCGGTCACTGACGGGGATATTTTTACTTGATATAAATGAGTATGTTAACACCTCATCGAAACCTAAATTTTGAAGAGCATGTGAAGTCGTTCTTTGTGTGTCCCAGATATTTTGAGTAGGCATCGTTGTCCCATGTGAAGCAGGTAATTGTTCTTTACGAAGTTTATTGTAACCGTAGAGCCGTGCAATCTCTTCGATAAGATCTTCTTCTATATATATATCATGTAGACGCCAGCTTGGCACATACACCGACGACCCTTTGTGGTCAAATCCCAGCCTTCTTAGATAGTTGAAACAATCATCGGATGAAATATCTGTTCCGAGTAGTCGGGAAACGTTTTGTGTATTAAATTTAATAGTTCGCGTAGAGAACGTTTTGTGAGATATAATACTGTGTAATTTTGCATTACATAATTCTTCGAGTAATGATAATGCATATGTAAGAGCGCTATGAGCACCGTTGCGGTCTATCCCACGTTCGAACCGGTAACTTGATTCCGTAGCCAGAGACAATGTCTTTGACGTCGATCTGATAGTGACGGGATCACAATCGATAGCTTGGAGCAATATATTTTTTGATGAGTGAGTAACCCCAGATGATTTACCCCCCTGTATCCCGACGAGATCAATAAGTTTAGTCCCATCGTCTCCAACAAGAGATCCTTTTTTGAGTGAAATAGTTTTTCCGTTAAGTATTTCGACTGATTCATCATCTATTGATTCACGTATTGTCATTTGAGTGCTATGTATCGAACTACAGTCGAAAGCATGGAGTGGTTGCCCGAACAACAACATTGTAATATTCGTAATATCAACAACGGTGTTAATTGCATGTATACCGTATATTTTAAGTATATTTTTAATCCATTGAGGAGACGACTGGTTGTTTTGTATTTCAATAGAATATCCCCTATAGAACGGAACAAGGGGTGTAGTGATGGTAACATGTATGGTGGGCTCATCGTTAATTGGTAGAATGGTTCTCTTGTCGAAAGGATTATGCAAGGGTTTACTGGTGTATGCGCTATATTCTCGTGCACAACCTAAAATTGAAAGTGCATCTCCTCTATTGGGGGTTATCTCCAAATCTATTACGTCACCATGAACACTTTCAACTCCAAATCCTAATGAATAAAATATCTCCGCCGTCTCTTGTACGGAGGTATCTACATCTACAAACATGCGCAGGAGTGAAATCGGTAATAACATACTATTATATTTGTCTAATTATACGTGCATCTGGGTGATACAATGAACGGATGTCATTAATTCCATATTTGAGTAGACTGAGTCGATCGGCTCCCAGCCCGAATGCAAAACCAGAATACTCGGATGAATCAATGCCCATATTTGATAATACTTCGGGATGGATCATCCCGCATCCAAGCACTTCAAGCCATGAATCTTTCCATTTAATAACAACTTCCATACCTGGTTCTACATATTCAAAATGATGCGGGTAGTATTTTGTGGGAATCTCACCGAACATATGGTTGAGTAAGCCGTCTATAGTTGATAATAAATGTGCCATCGTAATATTGGTATCTATTACAAATCCTTCAAGTTGATGGAAAACTGACTCGTGAGAGGCATCAGTTGATTCATTTCTAAACACTCTACCCGGTGAAATCACGCGTAGTGGTGGTTGTATATTCCAGTCCTTTGTAACTCTCCCTTGAATAGCCGAGGTTTGAGTTCGCAAAACAGTAGATTGAGATATCCAAAAAGTATCTTGAGTATCTCGAGATGGATGATGCGCAGGTACTCTTAAAAAATCAAAATTGTACCATTCAGATTCAATTTCAGGTCCGAGCGCTACGCTAAAACCTTTTGATATAAAATAGTTAACCACATCTTCGATGCATGCGAGAGTTGGATGCTCATGACCGGTGATACATATAGTTTGTGTGGTATCAGGCATGTGACGTTTTTGTTTTGATATATAGTTCGATCAATATAAATATAACCAATAATAATATGCCTTCAAGCTGTCCCAATACTCGAAGCGTTTGCAATATAAGAAATACAATGAGAGTAATGACGATAAGTGAAGAGTGAAGAATTGAATTTGGAATGGTATTTTGATTCGTAACGTCAGAAATATGTGAACGAACATAGAGAAATATAAATATAATTAAACCTGTAAGCCATAAAAATAAACTTGAGAAAAATGTAATAATGGTCAAGGGATCGGTATTAAATGGATCGACGGTTATACTAATTGCGAGCCATACCCCAAACGTAAGTAAGGTGCCCGAAAAGAGAGTAAATAATGATTTACGAATATCAGTCATGTTTTGTTTCTTCTATCAATGCATCAATTCTTTGTATAGCATCAGTTTTATCATCATGCATAAAATGTAAGATAGGAATTTTTGTAAAATTATACCGCGTTGCAATAACTTTTTGTATAGTATATGCGTGCTTACGCAGAGATGATAATCCTTTTGTAATTGCTGTTGTGTTCATGGGAGTGCAGACAATTCCAACGTCTGCACTTGAATTGTCTGGTTTAAGAGCTACAAAAGATACACTTAACAAGGCATCACGTACGTGTATATTCCGCGAGATGTAGCGCGCTATATCTTTGTGAAGCATTATATTGAGCTGAACAACTCTGTAGGACACATATCTATATTAATATAGATAGTCATGAAACGCAAGAGAAAGGTATCATTCGGTAAGAATTATCGTTTGCTCCATTGAGGCGCACGACGTGCACGTTTGAGACCTGGTTTTTTGCGTTCTTTTTCTCGTGCATCGCGCGTAACATACCCCGCCTTACGTAGCGTAGTCTTAAAATCTTGATTTATAAGGATGAGAGCACGAGCTACTCCAAGGCGGATAGATTCTGTTTGTCCTGTTATACCTCCACCTCGTACAAATGCGACAATATCCCATTTTCCATTTTCACCAACGAGATCGAGGGGCGTATTAAATAATTGAACTTCCTCCCGGATTTTACCGTTTATATACGTGAGTCCAGTTCCTTTTTTTAACTGAACAACAGCATGAGATCTTTTTCTTCTGCCAAGTGATGTATAATAGAGTGAATTTTTAGTAACATCTTTCACTGTGACTCCTTATTTTCTACGCCAGATTGGTTGAATCGTAGTCTTTTTATCCAAATAGAACGTAATCTATTATTTGGCAACATGCCTAATACTGCTAAACGAACAACGGCTGTATGGTTTTTTTGTAGATAATCGCCTAATGATATCTCTTTTAGATGACCAATATATCCCGTGTGGTGTCTATACATTTTTTGATTTAATTTGTTTCCGGTCACACTAATTTTATCCGAATTTAAAACAGTTACAAAATCACCACAGTCAATATGATGTGAAAATGTCGGTTTATTTTTTCCACGAAGTAAATTTGCAATATTAGTTGCAAAGCGACCAAGTATCTGTCCGGATGCATCGATGGTATGATGTTCGTGCGTATGGTTAAAATGCATTGTTGTTTTCATGGTTACTCTTTTATTTGTTGAGTACCTTGTGAAACTTTAGAATTTATTTTGACTTCTTTTGAATCAGCTACGTTTAATAGCTCTTTATTAAGAGAAAGAATTGCGCACGGTGCACCATCTCCGTGACGATTGCGTGTATGGTATATGCTCGTAAATCCGCTCGTTCGTGTCGCCATATTTTGTACCATGATATCAAATATCTTTGCAACTGCCAGGGAATCGCTTAGTTTTTTTGCAACTTCTCGTCGGGAAGAAAGAGTCTGTTTGCGCGCACACGTCAATATTTTTTCTACATAAGGTTGTACAGTTTTTGCTCTGGAAACCGTTGTTTCTACCTGTCCAAACAAAATGAGACTCGTTGCGCAATTTGCAATAAGACTTTTACGTGCGTCAGAACGTCTCGAAAGCTTTGAGATCATGTGGTACTTTCTTCTTTTACTTCAGTTTTTTTTGTTTTTTTGCTTCGCGATGGTTTAGACATATTATTTTTGATTTCAATTTGATCATGAATATGCGCAATGTGATCGGATAATATCTCCGAAGCGGTTTTAAATGCCGTAGAAGGATCTATACTCCCATCAGTTTCTATTTCAAGTATAATTTTATCAAAATCAGTTGCCTGTCCGACACGTGTATTTGTAACGGTATAATTTATTTTTTTGATTGGGGTAAAAATCGAATCGATAGCTATCATTCCTATCGGGAGCGTCGAACGATCTCTTTTCTCTGTCGGTACATACCCTCTACCCGTCTCAACAATCGCTTCTATCTGGAGAGAATTACCTTTATCTACATGAGCGATAACCTGATCCTTATTTATAATTTCTACTCCTGCAGGAACTTTAAAATCTGCTGCTGTTACCGATTTATCACCTTTTACATCAAGTGAAATAGTAACAGGTTCGCTCCCCGAGTAAAGGATACGAACAGATTTTATGTTAAGAATTATCTCGATAACATCTTCTTTTACGCCGTCTGCAGATGTAAATTCATGATTAGTATCATTAACTCTAATAGATGTAATTGCAGTGCCCTGAAGGCTTGATAGGAGCACTCTACGAAGTGCATTTCCAAGTGTGTGTCCATAGCCCGGCAAAAGAGGTTCTATTTCGAACGAAGCACTCGTGGGCGATGTGTGCGTTGCAGTGACTTTGACCAATTCTGTTTCTGGTAAATATGACATATAAACTCCTTTATATTTATCTACTATAAAATTCAATGATTAATTGTTCGTCAAGTTCGGTGGGGATTTCTAAGCGCGAAGGGATTTTTATTAGTTGGCTCGCTATTTTTTTACTATCTTTTTTAATCCAAGAAACACTTTCTGTGTCATGAAAATTGAACCCCTCTTTATTTTTAGGTGATATAATATCGTCTTTTGAAACTGTTAACGATGGAATGGTGGCGCAACGATTATTGACGCAAAAATGACCATGTGTTACAAGCTGACGGGCTTGGCGCCGGGTACGAGCCATACCGCTACGATAAATAATATTATCAAGTCTTAACTCAAGAAGCTGTAAGAGTTTTTCCCCTGTTGCAGATGAACCTTTAGCTGCTACCCTGAATATATTTCTAAACTGTCGTTCGCGTAAACCATAAATAAACTTTGCTCGTTGTTTTTCTTGCAGTTGCAGAGCATAATCAGATGGCTTGGAACGTCGAGATTGACCATGTTGACCTGGCGCATACGGTCTTCGTGCGAGATATTTATCGGCTTTAGCCAATACATGTATATCGAGACGTCTCGATCGTTTTATTGGTGATGTATATACTTTAGATTTAGCCATAATATTCCTTAAACTCGACGAGGTTTTTTGGGTCGTACACCGTTGTGTGGGATCGGCGTAATATCTTTGATCGACGTTACCTCAAGTCCGGATGCAGAGATAGCGCGAAATGCAGCATCTCTCCCCAGTCCAATACCTGATACAAACATCATGACCGATTGTACGTTATATGGTAGAGCTCTATCAAGCGCTTTTTTAACAGCACTTTGAGCAGCGAATGGGGTTGCTTTTTTAGTCCCCTTAAACCCACTTGAACCAGCGCTTGCCCAAGAGAGAACATTACCGGTTTGATCCGTAATAGTTATGAGGGTATTATTAAACGTCGACTGAATATACACTCGTCCGCGCGGGCTGCTTACAATAACTTTTTTCTTCGATCGAGCCATTATGTTTTCTCCGATGCTTTTCGTCTCCCTGAACCAACAGAAACTTTCTTGCCACGTTTGGTCCGTGCATTTGTTTTTGTTCGTTGACCGTGAACAGGAAGATTTTTACTATGACGAACTCCTCTGTATGATCCGATATCTTTTAATCGTCGAATATTACTCGAAATAACACTACGTAAATCACCTTCAACTTTGTATGATTGTTCAATAATTGAGCGAATCCTATTTTCTTCTTGGTCAGTAAGTTCAGAGGTTCTTTTGCTTTCTGATATGTTCGCCTGGGTAAGAATTTTTTGAGTTATTGATGGACCAACACCATATATTGCGGTCAAAGCGACGCGCAGTGGCTTATTATCAGGAATAATGACACCGGATATTCGTAACATATATTTTAACCTTGTCGTTGTTTGTGTCGAGGTTGATTTTTACATAACACATATACTCGACGTTTTCTTCGAACGATTATACACTTATCGCAAATTTTTTTAATTGAAGGTCTTACTTTCATAATATTAGGTGTTATTTTTACCAGTCAATCTTTTTGTTATTCGTCCCTTTGTCAAATCATACGGTGACATTTCTACTGTAACACTATCACCGGGTACAATTTTAATATAATGGACACGAATTTTACCTGAGACATGTGCCAGGATTAATTTGCCATTATCGAGGTTAACTCGAAACATTGCATTTGGCAAAGCTTCCTCAACAGTCCCAGTAATTTCTATAACATTTTTAGACATCAACTTATATTATTTTACCATACATTATCTTTACTGTCAACAAATTGGGTTACAATAATTGGTTTTGAATCAGTAATATAGACAGTATGCTCAAAATGAACTCCAATAAGTGTTGGATTAAGCTCGATACTCCACCCATCATGTGCAGTTTTAATCGGACATGTAAAGTGATGAGGCGCTGGTAACGACATGGGAACAGCAAAAATAGGTTCTATTGCTAATACCATACCAGGTGATAACATCTGCCCCGTTCCTTTTGTGCCAAAGTTTGGAATGCTTGGCGGTTCGTGAAGATGACGACCGATCCCATGACCACTTAACTCTTTAATAATACAAAGTGAGTTATCATCAGCAACTTTCTGAACAGCATGAGATATATCACCTATTCTCATACCCGGGAGACAAACGGCGATTCCATTATATAGTGCTTTTCGTGTTGCCAACAGAGCTGAATGAATATGAGGCGATACCGACCCAATAATTGTGGTAAATGCACCATCTGTATGCCAACCATTATACTGCACACCAAGGTCAATACTTACTACATCTCCATCTTTAAACGGAATGTTTGTCGGTAGACCATGTACAAGTGTATTATTAATAGAAATGCAACCAGAATATTTGTATGATTCAAAACCAAGAAATGAGGGCGCCCCGCCTGCAGAAATTACAAAATCATGGATGATCGTGTCAATAGCTTGAGGAGTATTTCCAACAGTAATATTGTCCATACACATTCGTGCAGTTTCTGCGAGGATCTGCCCCGAGCGTACTATACTTGTTAAATCTGGTTGAATCATTTAATGAGTAGTCCAAATTCTTTATCTATTTTAAGTTGTTCTTTAATAGAATATGTTACGTGTGCTATTGAAGGGGTTCCGTCTATAACAATTACTCTGTTATCATCTTTATACGCATGTATCATTGGCACAGTTTTAGAATAATAATCGCTCAAACGACTTTCAATTGTAGCTTGAGTATCATCTTCTCTTTTACGGTTTCGTAATCTTTGCAAGGATATATTTTTAGGTATATTTACGAGAATCATTCTGACATGCACAATATTGTTGCGTTTAAGTAGTGCATCAAGGATTATTTTTTGAGAAAGTGTGCGAGGCACGCCATCAAAGAGAAGGACTGGATCGTGAGTATGGAGTCGCATTTTTTTAGTGAGAATTAGACGAATTACTGTATTTGGAACGAGTTTTCCTTTTCTAATGTAGCGAGAGATTGTTAGCGATATTAGTGATGAACGCTTCGCATGACGTCGGAATATTTCTCCTGTACCAATAAGGGGAGCATGGAGATACTCGCTGAAATATTTTGCTTGAGTTCCCTTGCCCGAGCCTTGTGGACCTACAAAAATTAGTGCATATCTATCCATGTACGTATCCAATTATTTTTATCGCTTGGTCAAAATCAGTTGATTCTTGCGTTGATGTATCAAATAATATGACTGCCCCGTCTGCTTGATCAGATGGTACGCCATTATTGTACATGGTCCTCATAAATGAGATAAGAGCATTTGATATGGGAATTATATTTATTTCTGCACCGTCTTTATCGGGGACTTTTACATTGTTTAAAATAAGTTCATCTGAAAGTACTGTCAGAGTTGATTTATTTGAAGTTGCAGTTCCTTTGGGAGCGAGTGAAACATATACAGATGATCCAACCCATGCGGTATCAAGTACTATACCGTCTATATCAGATTGTTTAATAATTTTTCCAGATGATGTATCGATAATATACAGTGTGGACGTATTGGATTGTATACCAGCGTAGAGAACTTTGTCTCCTCGTGGTGAATAAGTTGGAGAGAGAATGCTTTGAATGTTTTGTGCAACAACACTGGGATTTGCCCCGCTAATATCTTCAGTAACAATGCTAAAGCCAAACGACTTTTCTACTGGTGTAAAACTGACTGTCAGAATAGTATCATTAACAGGATTTAACACGGGAGGTATCGATGCTGATATCTCATTTTGATATATATGCTTTTGGGCTTTTCCATCGAGAGAGATACCGACTAAACTACCTGAATCTGATTGAGGTTCGGAACTTTCTATAATAATTGCTTCGTTATTTCGTATCCCTATTGCGCTAATAATCTTATTTTCTTCATCCGAATCAGTATAGAGTATTTTAGATTCTTTCGATGCGAGTGACAGAGATTCGATAGTATGAGAACTTCCATTTTTTTTCAATACTACAATAGTGCCAACAAGAGACGGAGATTTTGATCCATCAACCTGATCTATTGGTGTAGTGTCCACGGATACATCAGGAGATTTTTGCACAGGCTTTTGAATCGAATTACGAGAGATTGCCCAACCAAATCCTGCGAGTACTAAGGAAGCAATAAGTAATGCACTGTACTGCCCTGAACGGTTTTTTCGTGACATTTAACTCCCGTAATGATCGTAGCTTTGAGTTGCTAGATGCGCTTTTACTTGTGAAAGTGTATCCATTATGACAGATACAATAATAAGTATACTCGTGCCTCCGATAATAAGTGTATTAATCCTCGTTACGGATTGGATAATAAACGGTAAAATTGCAATAATACCAAGAAAGAGTGCTCCCGGTAGCGTAATCCGATTCATTGCTTTTGATAAGTATTGAACTGTTTCATGCCCCGGTCGTATTCCGGGAATAAATCCACCTTGTTTTTGAAGATTTTCTGCAACATCTGTTGGTTTAAATACAATAGCAGTATAAAAATAGGTAAAGAGAACTACAAGCAGAAAGTAAATAATTCCATATATAGCACCATTTGGATCAAGTGCGCGGCTAACAGCAGTTGCTGCATGTGATAACAAAGGGCTTTTTGCTTGTTCTAAATATCGCGCAATTAAACCAGGGAACACAATTATAGAAAGTGCAAATATAATGGGAATAACGCCTGCGGTATTAATTTTAAGTGGTAGATACGTATCTACACCACCAAAACTTCGCCTGCCAATAACACGTCTGGCATATGAAATGGGGATACGTCGAACTGCATCATTGATAAATATAATAAACGAAACAGTAAGCAATGATACAAAAAGAAATACAATGATTCCAAATAATTTTGCACTATCAAGTATTCCACCACCGGCAACGATAGTATACGTATTTATTATTTGCATAGGAATACCTCCTATGATTCCAGCTGTAATGATCAGAGAAATTCCATTCCCAATCCCCTGTTCAGAAATAAGTTCACCTATCCACATAATCAAAATAGTTGCAGCGGTTGACACAATAAGCATAATGGCAAGATGTTGTGGAGAAAACGCGTTGAGAACTCCTTGACGTTGAAGAATCGTGATAAGACCGAAACTCTGAATTAGACTAAGAGGGATCGTTAATAATCGAGTGTATTGACTTATAATTTGACGACCTTGCTCACCTTCTTTTTGCAATGCTTCGAGCGACGGGATTACATATCCAAGTAATTGAACGATGATGGATGAGGTTATGTATGGTCCAACAGCCATAAATCCTATGGATAAATTTGATAGTGCACCACCAGAAAATATATTCAACAAGCCGAGTAACTGATTACCTGAAAAGAAGTTTTGAAGTTGCGACCTATCGATCCATGGGAGCGGAATATGCGCAATAAAACGAAACAGAATAAGCAATAACGTTGTAAAAATTATTCGATAACGCAGGTCGGGAGAAGAGATAATTTTTTTAATCGTAGTGAACATATTCTAATGTGTGGCTACCATATGCTTGTACTTTTCTTGGACAGATTGGGTGAGAATAACTCCTCGAAATGATATATCTTTGGGAGATTCTAGCGAATCAACAATTTTAACAGATTGTTTTGGATTATTAATAATACCAAGCGAAAACAATAATTTTTTGTTAACAATGGTTTTTGGCGCGAGACTAACGAGTCGAGACAATGCAACTGTTTGTGGTTGGATACGTGAGGAAGAAAATCCTTTTGCTTTTGGCAGTCGAGCGATTATTGACGTTTGTCCACCCTCAAATAATCGTGGGATTTTGTAACCTGTTCTGGATTTTTGACCTTTTGTTCCTCTCCCCGATGTTTTACCCTTCCCCGTACCAACACCACGACCAACTCTTTTTTTAGTGGAGTTATACAATGATTTTGTTATAGTTACGATTGCCATACATTCTCCTATTTATTGTGCAGTGTTGACAAGGCTTGAATCGTTGCACGTACGTTTGCAGCTTTATGGCTCGTTCCAATAATTTTTGTAAGAATATCTTTTATCCCTACTGCATCGATCACTGCACGAACTGATCCTCCAGCTACAACGGATGTTCCTGGACGAGCTGGTTTCATAAATATTCGTGATGACCCATCGTGATACATAATTTCATGAGGTATTGTTCCGTTCACAATAGATACCGTTATCATTCTTCTTTTCGCTATGGTTACCGCTTTTTGAACTGCAGTCGCTATCTCGCTTGCTTTACCAATGCCGTAACCAACCTTACCATTTTTATCGCCAACGACAACAAGGGTTCTAAATCTCATGCGGCGCCCTCCCTTGACAGTACGGGTTACCCGATCGATCTGAACAACTTTTTCAACATATTCTGAACGTGGTGTCGTTGAATCTGTTTCTGGTGGTGTAGTATATGATTGTTTCATACAACTCCTTAAAAGAGTAATCCTTGTTTACGCAGTTCATCAGCAAATGCAGATACTCTACCATGATACTTATATGTACGTCTATCAAAATAAACATGCGTTATTTTTTTTGCTAAAGATTTTTGCGCGAGTATCTGTGCAGCAAGCATAACCTGCTCTTTTTTGTCAGGTGCGCTTTTTGTTTCGTTTTCGGTAACGGCAACTACGGTAGAAGAAGTTGCATCATCAATAATCTGCGCACTTACATATCGATTGCTTCTTTTTACAGATATACGAAATCGTTTCAAAGGAGAATTAATTTGGTGTGATTGTATTTTAGTCATGCATAGCTCCATTAACTCGTACTTTTGGCAGTTTTACCAGCTTTTCTTCTTACGTGTTCTTGCGCATATCGAATACCTTTACCTTTATATGGTTCTGGTTTTCTTTTTTCACGGATAATTGCAGATATTTGTCCAACTTTCTGCTTGTCGATACCGTGAACGGTGATAGTATTTTTTTGTACGTTAAACTTTATACCATCAGGCGCTTGTATGGTTATTGGATGAGAGTATCCTAGCAGTAATGTTAATATATCGCCTTCAAGTGATGCTCGATACCCTATACCATGAAGCTCAAGATCTTTAGTGAACCCTTGAGTCACCCCAGTTATAGCATTTGATATAAGAATGCGCGTTAATCCATGAAGTGATCTGCTTTCCTTATCATCTTTTAATCGCGTGACGTGTACTGTATCATCACTCGTTTCGATACGTATACGACCGCTTACCTGAATATTGAGGTCGCCAAGCGGACCCGATATATGCATTATATCTCCACTTTGAGCAAGTGTTACACCTGCGGGAATAGTAATTAATTGTGTGCCTATTCGTGACATTATCGAACCTCCATAATCAATTCCCCGCCCACATGTGCTTTTATTGCATCTTTAACGGTCATCAGCCCCCGCGGAGTTGAAAGTATTATTATTTCACGCTTATTCCTTGGCAGGGCAGATGCTTTGACATACCATCGTTTGCCCGGTTTTGATAAACGCTTAAAATGTGTAAACGCTGGATTCAATTGTATATGAAGAAACTTAAAGGATTCCTTCTCAATTTCAGTATGGGTAACTATGACACCCTCTTTTTGTAGTAAGTCGGCAATTTTATTTTTGAATGATGAAGCGGGAATATCAACACTATCATGCCCTGCTGCAGTTGCATTAGATAAATATACAATTAAATTAGATATTGGATCTGATATAGACATGATACTCCTTTACCAAGATGCTTTCCGAACACCAGGTATTTCTGATTGTGATGCCCGTTCTCTAAAACAAATTCTACACAGTCCAAAGTATCGAAGATACCCATGCCTGCGTCCGCAGATATTACATCTATGAATACTGCGCGTCGAAAATTTAGGCTTTCTGTTGCTTTTTACGACTAAGCTTTTTTTAGCCATGGGGCTCCTTTACAAATGGAAATCCAAGTTCAGTATATAATATATGCGCTGATTTTGATGTTGCATTTGATAATACAATACATACTTCAACACCATGTGAAATGCGTTCTTTTGAGAAACTAATTTCAGGAAATACGCTCATATCGTGTAAACCAATAGTATAATTACCTGCTGCGTCCATCGAATGAGCAGATATTCCGCGAAAATCTCGGATCGCTGGTAATGTTGTATGTATCAATTTATAAAGAAAATTATACATTCTTTTCCCACGCAATGTTGTTTTTAAACCAATCGGTTCGCCTTGTCGCAATTTAAATGATGCAATAGACTTTTTGGCGCGTGTTATACATGGCTTTTGACCGGATAAGAATGAAAGATCTTGGGTGAGTGAATGAATCAATTGGTTATTTCCTTTATCGTGCCCAAAACCAATATTTAACACTATCTTACTTATTGTAGGATATGCCATAACATTTTTAATACCTAACGTCGTAGCTGTATTTTTTACGGCGTTGTCAATATATTCAGAAATAGTATTTTTCTCAACTGTTTTCATATCGATTCTCCGCATTTCTTGCATATCCGCTGTTTACTCGAATCTGTAAGTTTAATTGTAACTCGGGTAGCTTTTTTACAATGGATACATACAAGTGATACATTGCTCATTTTTATCGGCATTGAGATATCAACTATTCCACCATGAGGATAATTCTTTGAGGGTTTTTGATGTTTTTTAAACATATGGAGACCCTGAACAATGACGGTGCCATTTTTTGGCAATACACGTTCGATTATGCCGGTTTTGCTCCTATCTTTGCCTGTATTGATTATCACCGAATCACCTTTACGTATACTCATAGTACCTCCTGTGCAAGAGAAATAATCTTAGCATAACCTTTTTCGCGCAACTCGCGCGCGACTGGTCCAAGTATACGGGTACCCTTTGGTAGTGAATCGGTGCCAATAACTACAACTGCATTGTCGTCAAATCTGACCGTCGAACCGTCTGCCCGAATTAATGGAAAGCGAGTTCTCACAACAACTGCACGAATGACTTCTTTTTTCTTTACCTGTCCATTCGGAGATGCTGCTTTTACTGTACCAATAATAATATCACCAACCGTAGCGGTATGGCGTGGAGTATGCCCTAATACCTGTATTACTCTGACTTTTTTTGCACCCGTATTATCGGCAACATCACATAGTGTATATGATTGAATCATGCTTTTTTACCTTTTGTTGTTATCTGCTTGAATATACGATAGTGTTTATTTTTTGACAGTGCTCTACATGGTTCTATGACCACGATACTACCGATAGAATAATCATCGCTTCCTGTATGAACAAGAAACCGTTTTGACAGGGTCATCGATTTTTGGTATAGCGGATGTCGTACCGTACGTTTTGTCTCTACTTTAACCGTATGTATTCCCGATTGTGCAATAATAGTACCCGTCAATCGTTTCATATTTTCTCCTTATTCTTTAAAGAAGTGGAAATAAGTTTTTCTTGAATATACGTTTCGAGTCGAGCAATATTTTTGCGCAATACTTTGAGCTCCGAATTTTTCTTTAATTTGCCAAAACTAACTTCTAGTTGAGTCATAATTAATTTCTTTTTTAAAGATTTCCGTTCTTTTATAAGTACCGGAACAGAATCTGCTCGCCATTTTGTATATAATTCTTTGTTTTTCATTATAAATTATCCACAAATTTTGATTTAACTGGTAATTTTTGTGATGCAAGACGCATAGCTTCGGTCGCAATCTCTTTTGTTACACCATCCATTTCAAACATGATTCTTCCAGGTTGTACTACAGCGACAAAATGTGACGTTGCACCTTTACCTCCTCCCATTCCTGTTTCTGCGGGTTGCGCTGACACCGGCTTATCGGGAAAAATTCTAATCCATACCTGTCCTTCACGTTTGATATATCTGGTCATAGCACGTCTTGCAGATTCTATTTGTCTGGCAGTAACCCAACCACATTCAAGCGATTTTAACCCATATTTGCCAAACACTACATCACTTCCCCGCATGCTGACGCCACGCATTTTACCGCGAAAAGCTTTTCTAAATTTCATTTTTTTAGGCATGAGCATGATTATTTTCCTTTTAAAGTAATGGGCGACTTGCAATAGGCGAATCGTCTTGAATTTCTAAACTTCCTTTATGAATCCAAACTTTTACACCAATTATTCCGTATGTTGTTGGCGCGTGAACTTGTGCATATTCTATGTCTCGTTTGAGAGACGATGTGGGGATTGTACCAAGTGACAGGGTTTCAGTCCGCGCAATATCTGCTCCTTGTAGTCTGCCACCAATGGTAATTTTAACTCCTTTTGCGCCTGCTTGCATAACTCGTTCAGCAGATTGTTTTGCGGCGCGACGATACGAAATACGCCGTGTAATTTGTTGACCTATCTGTGAAGCAACAATTTTTGCGCGCAGATCAGGTTTTTTAATTTCAACAACATTAAGTCGTAATTTAGACGATGTGATTTTACTTAAAATAGCTTTTATATCTGTAATTCCTTTACCACCACGACCGATAAGGATACCCGGTTTTGATGTGTGGATAGTCAGAGTGATCTCTTGTGGATTTCTTTCAATGATGACATCAGCAATACCTGAATTTGACCCATATTGTTTGGTAATGGTATCTCGAATAGTAATATCTTGAAACAACTTTTGTGCAAAGTCTTTTTTTGAAGAAAACCATTTTGATGTCCACGCACGTGTGATCGGTAATCGTAGACTACCCGGGTTAATTTTATGTCCCATAATTATTCCTTACCTTTTGCAGATACTTTTGTTGATACAGACATGCGATTGTTGGGAAATCGAACCTGATCTCTATTTTTTTTAATCTGTGTAATCTTTCTTGAACTATCATCGTCTTTTTCAGTCAGAGAGATAATGATATGACAGAATTCTTTTTTAAACTGTGTTGATTGCCCCCGAGCATGGAGCCAACGTCTTTTCATGGCAGGACCTTGGTCAGCTCGAGCTTCTGATATATACAATTTATTCTCATCAGCATTTTTTTTGATACATGCATCCATGCCTGATTTAATAAGTGCTGCAATATCATGAGCTGATTTTCTATTTATAAAAAGAGTTTGATTGTATGCCAAGAGCGCCTGCTTGTTACGAATAGTCGCTAATACAGAACGTACTTTGCGCGCAGATTGCCGTGAATATCTTCTTTTAACAGTAGACATTATCATGTCGTTGCACCTTTCTTTTCTGCTTCTCGTTGAATTTTTCCTCCATGTCGTCTAAACTTACGTGTGGGAGAAAACTCACCAAGTTTGTGTCCTATCATATCCTCTGTAATTGAAACAGGTATATGCTCTTTTCCATTATGCACACCGAATGTAATCCCCACCATTTCCGGAGATATTGAACTTGAACGTGACCATGTTTTAATAACCGTTCTACTTCCATTTTCTAGTGCAAGAACTTTAGTAAGTAACTTTTGATCAACGAATGGACCTTTTTTAAGTGATCTTCCCATATATCTCCTATGATTGACGTCTTTTAACTATCAGACTCGATGACGGTTTATGTTTATCACGTGTTCGTACTCCAAGAGCGTGTTTACCCCATGGCGTTTTGGGATACTTTAACCCAATTGAGTTACTTGCCTCTCCTCCACCATGCGGGTGGGACCTCGTGCTCATAACTTTACCGCGTACCGTGGGACGTTTACCTATATGTCTCATTCTACCAGCTTTTCCAATGGTTATTGCCTTATGTTCAACATTTGATACCTGTCCAATTGACGCACGACAAGCTAAATTAAATTTACGTACTTCGCCACTGGGTAGTTTGATATGCGCATACTCTTTATCTTTAGACAAAATTAATGCTTGGACTCCCGCACTGCGAACTATTTTTGCTTTCGATGACGGATGAAGTTCGATGTTGTGTATTGGTGTGCCGGTTGGAATATTTTCGAGTAAACACCGATTGCCAACGTCTATACGTGTTTTATCATCAAAAGATATTTTCTGTCCAACGGTTACCGAAAGGGGTGCAATGATATATCGTTTTTCACCGTTTTCATATGAAATAAGAGCGATGCGTGCATTTCTGCTTGGATCATATTCAATCGTTTCAACGGTTGCGGTCATTCCGAGTGTTCCGCTACTAAAATCGATTATCCGATACTGTCGTTTTGCCCCGCCGCCACGGTGTCTCACTGAAATTCTGCCACGATCATCACGACCACTGATTTTTTTCTTATGTGTGGTCAATTTTTTATATGGTTTTTTCACCGTTATTACGCTGCGATCTTCGTATGAAATACCACGTTGTCCACTCGTTGTTGGTTTGACAGTCCTAATCATATTGATTCCTTGGATATCATTTTTTTATTTTTATCCTCATTTTTCTCTTCTGCAGGAACTTCTATTTCGAATCCATTTATTTTTTGTTTTGGATCGATATGGACCATAGCTATGCGTCGATCACTTCGCTTTCCTGATGTTTTTTTATATTTTTTCAATTTACCTTTGCGATTCAATATACGCACCGATAAAACATCAACTTTAAATAATTCGTGAATTTGTTTTGCAATTTCTGGTTTTGACATCGATGAATCTATAATAAATGTATATATACCAAGTGAAGTATGCGACATAGATTTTTCAGAAATAAGTGGTTTTAATATCATATACCCACCTTGCTTGGTTTAGTTACATTTTTCTTTGTTTCTACGAGCGTGGCTGTTTTTTTAACTTTTTTGATTGTCTTATCTGTATCTGGAAACGCACCATCAATTGCAGCCCGTGTCATAACTATCCAGTCTGAATGAGCAATAAAATCAATTCGCGGACTCTGCATCGATTGGAAGCTTACGTAAGGTATATTTTTAAATCCCCGAGAGAACGCCGATGAGAGTGTATCAATTATAACGATATGTCCTTCATCAATAGGTAGCGTTGAAAGCCATTGTAGCGCTTCTTTTGTTTTTACACAAAGAGGGAGTGAGTCAACTATGATGAGATGCTTCGTGTCGTATGCGATTTTAAATATCATTTTTAGTGCATTAGTGCGCATTACTTGAGATAATGAGTGAGAATAGTTAACATCTGTCGATGGACCAAATGTAACACCACCGCCGATCCAATGCGGTGCTCGTGATGAACCTTGGCGCGCTCTTCCTGTACCTTTTTGCTTCCATGGTTTTCTACCACCACCGCGAACTTCACCCCGTGTTTTTGTCTGTGCAGTTGACCGATGGTTGTTTGATGCTACACCAAGAATTACCTGTCGTATAACATTATAGTTAATGTGAATATCAAGAGCTTTGGGGAAAGCTAGAGATGACGTTGTGCGTTCGTTCACCCTGCGAGATTCGATGTGTGGACTCATACCGTCTCCTTGGTGAGCGCGATGTAACTTCTTCGTGGACCGGGCACTGGTCCACTTACTATTATCGTATTATCTTTTTGCGATATACTCAAAACTCGTAGCCCCTTGACGGTAATCTGCTCATGACCCATATGTCCTGCCATTTTTTTACCTTTGACTACTCTTTCTGGATACGCTGATCCGATAGAACCTGGCTGTCGATAATTATTTGATCCATGTGTTTTTGGTCCTCTATGAAAACCATGTCGTTTAATCGTCCCTGCGAACCCCTTACCCTTGGAAACTCCGATAACGGTTACCATATCATCATGAGAAAAATAATTTACATCGAACGTATCACCAATTTTAACACTGTCTTCTTCAGATACTGATTCTATAAAATGAGAAAGGGGAGTATCGATATTATTTTTTGTTAATTTACCAAGAATAGGTTTTGATACTTTTTTTGATATCGGTGCCCCAAGCTGTATTGCACTGTATCCATCGTGGTCGGATGATTTTATTTGTGAAACGATATGCTTTGGAATACGAAGAACCGTTGCAACTTGAACAGCCCCTTTGGCGTCAAAGAGTTGTGCCATACCGATTTTTTGTCCAAACAATTTTATCATATGGATACATCATATCCGTCAAGAACCATTTCCAATTATTTGGCGGTTATCCTGACGGTGTCGATACTCGACAAAGCAATGGTGTATGGAATAAACCACACGCACTGTCGGGTATTAAGTCTTTATTTCTATATCAATACCTGAAGGTAGATCCAACGACATAAGGTTGTCAATGGTTTTAGAATTCGGATCCAAAACATCGAGAAGGCGTTTATGGATTCGAATCTCAAACTGTTCGAATGAACTTTTGTGCACATGAGGTGAACGAAGCACTGACGTTAGTTTTCTTTCTGTTGGTAGCGGAATTGGTCCGATAACTTTAACACCAGTTTTTTCAACTATTTCAATTATCTTACGAGCCGCTTTATCAAGAATACGGCTATCATATGCCTTTAATCGAATCCGAATTTTTGATTTATGTTCTGATGCCACTCGTATATTCTCCTACTAAGGAACAAAGCGCCCCGCATGGTGCGGGACAGCTCTGCCACCTAGTTATTTTGTAATTTTTGTTACCACTCCTGCGCCTACTGTTTTGCCACCTTCACGGATTGCAAAACGGAGTCCATCTTCCATGGCAATTGGTTGAAGTAATTTTACTTTAAAGGTGATAGTATCTCCTGGCATAACCATCTCTTTATCTTCTGGGAGCGTCACCTCTCCGGTAACGTCTGTAGTTCTAAAATAAAATTGTGGTTTATATCCTTCAAAGAATGGCGTATGGCGCCCACCTTCATCTTTGGTAAGAACATATACTTCTGAATCAAATTCAGTATGAGGTGTAATAGACCCTGGTTTTGCTATTACTTGTCCTCGTTCTATATCTTCACGTTCAATCCCACGGACAAGAAGACCCACGTTATCACCAGCTTGTCCGCTGTCAAGTTCTTTTCTAAACATCTCAACACCGGTAACAACAGTTTTCTTAGTCGGTTTTAATCCGATAATTTCTACTTCTTCGTTAACTTTAACACTCCCCCGTTCAATACGCCCTGTTGCAACGGTGCCACGGCCTTTAATAGAGAATACATCTTCGACAGGCATGAGGAGTGGTTTGTCTATATCTCGTTTTGGTTCGGGGATAAAACTATCGACGGCATCCATAAGATCTTCTATAGATTTCATTGCATCTGGGTCGTCTTGAAGCGCTTTAAGTGCAGAACCTTTAATGATGGGTGTATCATCACCGGGATATTCGTATTTATTAAGCAGATCGCGAATCTCCATTTCTACAAGTTCGATAAGTTCGGGGTCTGACACTTGGTCAGTCTTGTTAAGATAGACAACGAGTGAAGGGACACCAACTTGGCGTGCAAGAAGGATATGTTCACGTGTTTGAGGCATCGGACCATCTGTAGCAGAGATTACTAGAATTGCTCCATCCATTTGAGCTGCACCTGTGATCATATTTTTGACATAATCAGCATGCCCCGGACAGTCTACATGAGCATAGTGCCGTTTGCTCGTTTCAAACTCACAATGATACGTAGAGATAGTGATTCCCCGTTGTTTTTCTTCTGGAGCAGCATCAATCTCATCAACCTTTAGCTCTTTAGCATTACCTTTTTTTGATAATACATGTGTTATTGCTGATGTGAGGGTCGTTTTACCGTGGTCAACATGACCTATCGTCCCAATATTGACGTGTGGTTTGGTTCGTTCGAATTTTTCTGCCATTGTAACTCCTTATATTATTATTTGTACACCAAAAATCGCCTTATAGGCTTCTTAACTATACATCTATTTATATATAATGTCAACAGGTGTCATACGCGCTGTTTTGTTCTACCTTCTATTATCGTTGATGCTATGTGATTGGGGACCGGTTCGTAACTCGAAAACTCCATAGTATATGATGCGCGTCCTTGCGTCATAGAGCGGATGTTTGTTGCGTACCCAAACATTTCTGAAAGAGGTACGAGCGCATCGATAACTTTTACTGAACCTCGGTCTGAACTCGATTGAATTTGACCTCGTTTACTATTGAGATCTCCCATGACATCGCCTAAGTAATCTTCTGGTGTTACAACCTCAACTTTCATTACCGGTTCGATAAGGATTGGAGTAGACATGCGAATAGCAGTTTGAAAAGCTGTGGATCCAGCTATAGAAAATGCTAGTTCAGATGAGTCAACATCGTGATATGACCCATCATGAAGCGTTACCTTGAAATCAACAACGGGATATCCTGCAATAACACCACGCTTAGCTGCATCCATAATACCTTTTTGAATCGAAGGAATATATTCCGAAGGTATGATCCCGCCTTTAATTTTGTCTTCAAATGTATTGCCTGTACCTCGCTGGAGCGGTTCAATATCAATAACAACGTGACCATATTGTCCACGACCACCAGTTTGCCTGATAAATTTCCCTTCTACATTTTGAGAAGATGCTTGCAGCGTTTCCTTATACGCAACTTGGGGTGCACCGACGTTTGCTTCGACATTAAATTCACGTTTCATACGGTCAACGAGTATCTCCAAATGCAGTTCTCCCATTCCCGCAATAATTGTTTGTTGCGTCTCTTCATTTGATGAAATTCTAAATGTAGGATCTTCTTCCGCAAGTTTTTTAAGCGCGATACCCATTTTTTCTTGATCGGCTTTTGTCTTTGGTTCTATCGCCATAGAGATAACTGGTTCAGCAAAGTGTATCGATTCAAGGAGAATAGGGTGTTGATCATCACACAGAGTGTGGCTTGTGAGTGTATCTTTCGGACCGACGAGAGCACAGATATCACCTGCGTATACATCTTTAACCTCATCTCGATCGTTTGCACGCATGCGCACCATACGTCCCACACGTTCTTTTGTTTGAGTTGTTGTATTTAATACATAACTCCCTGTTGAAAGTTTTCCTGAATATACTCTAAAAAAAGCGAGCCTTCCGACAAATGGATCAGTTGCTATTTTAAACGCAAGCGCACAAAATGGATCACCATCGGTTGGACTACGCAAAACCTCTTCTTTCGTTTTTGGGTTTATACCTTTGACGGGTTCTTTTTGGTCAGGGCTGGGGAGAAAATTAACTACTGCATCCAAAAGCGTTTGAACAATAATGCCACGACCATCACCACCAAGAACTGGATAAAACGTTGCACTTTGCGTTGCTTGAGCCAGTGCTCCGAGAAGCTCTGTTTCTGTTATTTCTCCACCGTCGAGATATTTTTCCATAAGCTCGTCATCATATTCAACTACTTTTTCTAAAAGTTTACTTCTCCACTCCTTAGCTTTTTCTTGCATATCAGCAGGTATATCTTCGACAACAAACTGTTTATCGGTAAAGTCAGAGTAGGTATATGCTTTCATCTGAACAAGATCAACTATCCCCCGAATGTCTTTTTCCGAGCCGATAGGCAGTTGAATAGGATAGGCATTTTTTGAGAGACGTTCGTGTATTGAACTAAGACTTGCATAAAAATCACCGCCGGTTTGATTTATTTTGTTGATAAAGCAAATCCGTGGGACTGTATATTTGTCTGCTTGTCTCCACACCGTTTCAGATTGAGGCTCAACACCCATTTTCCCATCAAATACAACAACTGCACCATCAAGCACCCTAAGTGAGCGTTCGACTTCGACGGTAAAGTCAACATGTCCCGGAGTATCTATAATGTTAATTTTTTTAATTGCATCAGATTCTATTGAATTATACTGTGGCTTCCAGTAACATGTGATTGCTGCAGCCGTAATCGTAATCCCTCGTTCTTTTTCTTGCTCCATCCAATCTGTTGTCGTTTCACCTTCATGAACGGCGCCAATTTTATGTTTAAGTCCTGTATTATATAAAACGCCCTCAGTAACGGTTGTCTTACCTGCATCAATATGTGCAATGATTCCTATATTGCGTGTACTTTCTATCGGATAATCTCGTGGCATATATAACTCCAGACCTGTATGTAACTTCTGTATACTAAAAATTAGAACCGTGCATAATGCGCAAAAGCACGGTTTGCTTCTGCTGTTTTATGCATATCTTCGCGTTTTTTAATAGATGAACCAGTTTTATTATACGAATCAATGATCTCTTGAGATAAAAAGTCAGCCATCGGTTTGCCTTGTTTTGACCGTGATGCATCAAGGATCCAACGAAGCGCGAGGACTGTTTTTCTTTTAGAGTCTACTCCAACAGGTATTTGATAGGTAGCTCCACCGATTCTTCTTGATTTAACTTCGAGCAGTGGTGAGATATTTTGAATTGCTTCTTCGAAAATTGCGAGTGCAGGTTTTTTGCACTCTTTTTCTGTGAGAGAAAGAGCATCGTAGACTATCTGTTTTGCAAGCGATTTTTTACCGTCTTTCATCGTATACTGGATCAGCTTGCTCACAAGAATCGAGTTATATTTTTCATCAGATTTAATGTGTGGATGGCGTAGTTTGAAAGGTCTTCTCATGCTTATTCCTTAGGTTTCTTTGTGCCATATTTACTACGGCTTTGTTTTCTATTTTTGACACCTTCTGTATCTAGTTTCCCACGGACAACATGGTATCTGACGCCGGGAAGGTCTTTCACACGTCCGCCCCTGATTAAAACTACAGAGTGCTCTTGTAAATTATGCCCCTCACCGGGGATATACGCAGTTACTTCTTGTCCTGATGTGAGTCGAACGCGCGCAACTTTACGAAGAGCGGAGTTAGGTTTTTTTGGTGTAACGGTACGAACATTAACAGCAACGCCACGCATAAACGACCGTCCCTCTTTAAAGAGTACTGGTCTGTTGGTGATAATATTAAAACCCTTACGAAGTGCAGTCGTTTTAATCGTATTTGGCTTGCGCGAACGCCCTTTTCGGATGAGTTGATTAATCGTTGGCATGTACGTTCCTTTGGCTTGGTATACCGTTAACACCTGTTCCAGCTGGTATCAACCTTCCTATAATAACATTTTCTTTAAGTCCCTTCAAGTGATCTTCTTGACCGCGAACAGCCGCTTCGAGTAAGACGCTAGTTGTTTCTTGGAATGATGCTGCAGATAGGAAACTATCTGTTTTAAGCGCGACTCTACTTATCCCCAGTACGATCTGTTCAAACGTAATATTTTTCTTCTTATCAATGGATAACTGTGCATTTTCTTTATCAACATGTAGTTTATCTATAATCTGACCAGTGAGATAATCAGAATCCCCTCCATCACAAATTTTTACTTTAGAAAACATCTGACGAAGGACTAACTCGATATGTTTATCGTTGATAGCCTGACCTTGTGACGCATAAATGCTTTGGACTTCTTGAATTATGTATTGCTGTGTCACCTGCGACCCACACAATTCCAATGATTGAGATAAGTCACGGTGATCGTCTGTAAGTATACGCCCTCGTTCTACAACCTCGCCGTCTGATACAAGTACTGTTGATGACGGCATGACAGAATATTCTTTTGTAGCGCTATCAGAGATAATAATAGTAACATTTGAACCTTCTATGGATACTGCCCCATCTTCTTTTGCACGAATAGATTTTCCCTTTTCATTAGTTGCAAGTGGTTGTTTCGCTTTTACCGCTTCTCGGTCAGAAACACAGACAGTATATCCTTTTGGAATCTCTTGAGTAATTGATTTGGGGTTTGCATTTTGAATCGTAATTGTCGTTATATCTTTTGATTCTTTGATATGAATTGTTCCATTAATCTCTGCAATCACGGCAGGATGGCGTGGAACGCGCGCCTCAAACAGTTCTTCGACGCGCGGTAGACCAGACGTAATATCACCACCCGACGATGATACACCTCCCATATGAAATGTTTTCATTGTAAGCTGAGTACCGGGTTCTCCGATCGCCTGCGCAGCGACAATTCCAACAGCGGCACCACGTTCTACTTCTTTACCAGTTGCAAGGTCAACCCCGTAGCATTTCTTACATATACCCCATTCTAAGATACACGTAATAGGGGATCGTATCTCAACTGCATCAAGAGTACTTTCTTGAATTGCAGTTGCTGCTTCTTGAGATATTATTTCGTTCGACTTAACAATTACTGTATTTTCTACAGAAATAGGTTTGAGTGCAACTCGACCAACAAGGCGCGAAGCAAACGATTCAAATATTTCGCCCTCACTATTTTTAGATACTAATATACCAACTTTTGACCCACAATCATCAGACGATACGACATTATCTTGTGACACATCAACGAGCCGACGCGTCAGATACCCTGCGTCAGATGTACGAAGTGCAGTATCAGATCGACCTTTTCTTGCCCCATGTGTTGAAATAAAGTATTCAAATACAGACAGTCCTTCTTTAAAACTATTCTTAACCGGCAAGGTAATAATCTCTCCTGTCGTGTTTACCACAAGTCCCTTCATCCCACCCATCTGTAATACTTGAGCAAACGAACCGCGTGCACCCGATGTAACCATAAGATAAATGGGACTTTCTCGATTATATCCTTTAATCATTTCTTCTTCGATTTTACTACGTACCCCTTGCCAGAGCTCAACGGTTTGCAAAACGCGTTCGTTTTCTGTAATAAGCCCACGATAATACTGTTTTTCTATAACTGCGAGCTGATCATATCCCTTTTTGATAAGTTCATACTTTTCTTGAGGGATGTGCACATCTTCTATAGAGATAGTTAACCCCGATATTGCAGCGTATTCGAACCCAAGGTCTTTGACTTTATCAACAAGCAGAGCAAGTGCATCGATACCATATTCAGAATACACTTGAGTATATAATTTCTTTAGTTTTTTATTATCCAAAACATCATTGATAAACTCAAATCCATCTGGAAGGAGATTATTGAGAAGAATTCGACCAACGCACGTTTCAAGTATAGTGCCGTGAATACGAACTCTAATTTTTGCTCGAACTTCTATATGACCCATATGATACGCAAGAATCGCTTCATTTTTATTTGCAAAAATTCTGCCTTCACCACAAGCATTTTCTTTGTATCGTGTGATATAGAAAATTCCAAAAACAATATCAAACCGAGCTTGGACGACAGGTTCCCCGGATGCAGGCTTAAGGAGGTTTTTAGCAGATTGCATGATATGCTCTGCTTCCCATTTTGATTGTTCAGAAAGAGGAACATGAACTGCCATTTGGTCACCGTCGAAGTCCGCATTAAATGGATAACACACTGAAGGGTGAATTTGAATTGATTTTCCTTCGATAAGAACTGGTTGGAACGCCTGAATACCTAATCTATGAAGGGTTGGTGCACGGTTGAGCAGTACATATGATTTACTCGTAATTCTTTCGAGAATATCATACACTTCGGGTACTCCCTGTTCTATGAGGCGCGATGCATTCTTGACGTTATGGACGTATCCTTCTTCTATAAGTTTGCTGATAACGAATGGTTTGAACATTTCTAACGCCATAACCTTAGGTAGTCCACATTGATGCAGTTTTAATTGAGGTCCCGCAACGATAACCGAACGACCAGAATAATCGACACGCTTTCCAAGCAGGTTTTGTCTAAATCTTCCTTGTTTTCCTCTAAGCATATCCGAAAGCGATCGTAATTTACGTGTCCCTGCACCCGTTGTCTGCGGACCACGCCCACGCCTGGCATTATTATCGATGAGAGCATCAACTGCTTCTTGTAACATGCGTTTTTCATTACGTGTAATAACTTCTGGCGCGCCCTGTGTAAGAAGCCGTTTGAGTCGGTTGTTTCTGTTGATAACTCGTCTATACAAGTCGTTAAGGTCTGACGCTGCAAATCGTCCACCATCAAGTTGGACCATCGGTCGCAGGTCTGGAGGCAACACAGGAATGCGTTTAAGCACAACCCATTCGGGTTTTATATTCGCACGGAGCATGTCTGTTGTCAGGCGTAATCTTCGTAACACCTTGCGTCTGTTTGCATCATTTTTTTGTGCATCTTGAGTTAATGACTCAACAATATCTTTGAGTGATGTTTTTTTAAGTAATTCGTACAGGGCTTCTGCGCCGATACCCACATGAACAATGCTCCCGTATTTCATTGAGAGCTCATGATATTCTGATTCTGTTAACAGTTGTTTTGGTTTGAGCTGCTCAACTTCCCTTTTTGTTTCTCGATATTGTTGATCAAGAACAACCCGGTCAGTCGTTTTTTTGGATTTAAGCTCTTCATATTCATGCTCTAAATCCTGAATTATTGATGATCTGACTTCTTCATTCACATCTAGGACGACAAAACTAGAAAAATAAACCACCTTTTCCATATCGCTCATCGGCATATCGAGAAGTAAACCGAGTACCGATGGAATACCGTGTACATACCAAATATGTGTAACAGGTACAGCAAGTTCTATATGACCCATGCGTTCGCGTCTAACTGACGATCGGGTTACTTCTACGCCACATTTGTCACATACAACACCTTTAAATCTTATTTTTTTATATTTTCCACAGTAACATTCATAATCTTTTGTCGGTCCAAAAATACGCTCATCAAACAATCCATCACGTTCTGGTTTTTGCGTACGATAGTTAATTGTTTCTGGCTTTGTAACCTCTCCGTACGACCATCCGAGAATATCATCAGGAGAAGCAATTGATAATTTAAGCGTATCAAAATCTTCTATAGTGTAATCGTTTGACGCTGGATTGTTATTCATGTGAACCTCCTACAGGTGCATCAGCTTCGACGACTTCTTCCTGTGTTGCAACAGGAGGATTTTCTTCTTGGTTTGCAAAAATTTCTGTAACGATCTCATCTTCTGATGGTTTTTCTACAGGGTTTTGGACCGTTTGGTAAGGGCGTTGCGTCTTGCGTTCTGCTACGGGAGTCACTGCAGCCCGTTTCCCATTTTTAAGCATCTCCACGTTAAGTGTCAAACTCTGCAATTCTCTGACTAATACATTAAATGATGCCGGTATCGATGGTTTAAGAATCGGTTGATTATTGATTATGGATTCGTACGCTTTAGATCGACCGACTATATCATCTGATTTAATCGTCAGCATCTCTTGAAGCGAATGAGCCGCACCGTACGCTTCGAGAGCCCACACTTCCATTTCTCCAAAACGTTGCCCACCAAATTGTGCTTTTCCTCCCAGTGGTTGCTGGGTAACCATTGAGTATGGTCCTATAGAGCGTGCGTGGATCTTGTCGTCAACAAGGTGAATAAGCTTGAGCATATAGATGATCCCGACGGTTGTCTCTTGGTCGTACGGAAGTCCGGTTCGGGGGTCGTGGAGCTGTATCTTCCCTGATTTTGGTAGCTGCGCAGTGGTGAGCTCTTCTTGGATTTTATCCCACGACACACCGTCGAAAACGGGTGATGCAACTTTATAGCCAAGTTTATCTGCAGCCCAGCCTAGATGAGTTTCTAAAATTTGCCCTAAGTTCATTCGCGAAACGACACCAAGCGGTGAGAGGATAATATCTACGGGGGTTCCATCGGGGAGATACGGCATCTCCTCAACAGGTAAGATTTTAGAGATGACCCCTTTGTTACCATGACGCCCCGCTAATTTATCTCCAACAGATATTTTACGTAGTTGTGCAACGGTCACCTCTACCATCTGGTTAACACCGGTATCAAGTTCATCACCCGCATCTTTTTCGAATATCTTTACGCCGATGACTTTACCATATTCTCCATGAGGAAGGCGCATCGATGTGTCCATAACATCTTTTGCTTTTTCTCCAAAGATAGCACGCAAAAGTTTTTCTTCTGCAGAGAGTTCTGTTTCGCCTTTTGGTGAGATCTTACCAACAAGAATATCGCCCGGATTTACCTCTGCGCCTATTCTAATAATCCCATTTTCATCAAGATCTGCGAGACCTTCTTCTCCGACGTTCGGGATATCGCGCGTTATTAATTCTGGACCAAGTTTAGTATCACGAACTTCCATTTGGTAGTTTTCTATATGAATAGAAGTCAAGACATCGTCGCGGACAAGACGTTCAGAAATGATAATGGCATCTTCGTAGTTTGCACCCATATAACTCATAAATGCGACGAGAAGATTTTTTCCGAGTGCAATCTCACCATTTTCTATCGCCGATGATTCTGCAAGCAACTGTCCTTTTACTATTTTATCTCCGACATGAACAACGGGTCGTTGGTTAATACACGTACCTTGGTTAGACCGAATAAATTTCATTAGATCATAGGTATGTTCTGTTTTATTTTTATCATTACCGGAAACGGTGAGGCTCTGTGCACTGACTTTTGTAACTATTCCCGATTCATGCGCATAGATTGCCTGCCCAGAATCACGCGCTGCTTCTGCTTCTAATCCCGTGCCGACAACAGGTGAATCCGCCTTAATAAGCGGAACTGCTTGGCGAAGCATCGTTGATCCCATCTGCGCGCGCGCTGCTTCATCGTGTTCAATAAACGGAATAAGTGCAGCGGTTGTTGATACAATTTGTTTCGGCGACACATCGATGTACTCTACATTTTGCGCGAAAACCTGGCTTGGTTCACCTTTATCTCGAGCAATAACAACTGAATCAGTAATTTCTAGTTTATCATTGACAGGCGTCGACGCAGGCGCGATGATATGGCGTCCTTCTATAAATGCATCAAGATATTCCATGTCGTTTGATACGACGGGTTTTTTGCCGGCACGGTGAATAACTTTGAAATAGGGCGTTTCTATAAACCCATAATCATTAACTTGTGCATAGGTAGCGAATTGCCCTACAAGACCAATATTAGGACCTTCTGGTGTTGTAATAGGACATATTCTGCCGTAGTGACTGTTATGCACATCTCTGACCTCAAACCCGGCTCTATCTCGAGTAAGACCGCCGGGACCAGTTGCTGCTAAGCGTCGTTTGTGCTCTAACTCTGCGAGTGGATTTGTCTGATCCATAAACTGTGAGAGCTGTGACGATGCAAAGAATTCTTGCAATACTGCCTGTATGGGTCTGTTGTTGATGAGTTGAACGGGCGTCATCGTTTTTGGATCGAGTACCGACATCCTATCTTTAATGATACGTTCCATGCGAAGCAAACCGACACGCAGGCGTGTTTGCACAAGTTCGCCCACGGATCTCACGCGACGGTTCATCAGATGATCGACATCATCTGGTTTAGCATTAGGTTTAATATTTAATTTGATTATCTCACGAACGACATGGATAACATCATCAATTATAAGAATTCTGTTTTCTGGAGTGTTAGGAGTATCGATATTGAGACGGCGATTCATTTTATAGCGCCCGACCTTGCCGAGATTATACCGTTTTGGATTAAAGAACATCGTCTCTAAAAACGTTTGCGCCGATTCTGCGGTTGCCAGATCGCCGGGGCGAATGCGTTTATACACTTCTACAAGCGCTTCCTCGGTTGTTTTTGCAGGGTCTCTATCGAGTGTTGACTTAATATATGTATGATCTGGATCGGTATCTACATCTGCAAACCGAGCAGCAAGTTCTTCGTGTGACATACCCGTGAGCGCTTTAATAAAAGTCGTGATAGGGATTTTACGTTTGCGATCTATTTTGACCGATAGAATATCTCTGTTTGATGTTTCGAATTCTAACCATGCGCCACGAGTAGGGATAATTTTTGCGCCAAAAAGCTTACGCGCGCCAGTATCTTCTGCGATAAAAAGTGTGCCGTATGAGCGAACAATTTGAGTGACAACGACACGTTCTATCCCATTGATGATAAAGGTGCCCTGATCTGTCATTACGGGAAAATCTCCCATAAACACTTCTGACTCTTTGACTGCCCCAGTCAATTTATTATTGAGTTTCACTTTAACGCGCAGCGATGCTTTATAGGTAAGGTATTTATCGCGGGCAGTGCGTTCGTCTACCTTAGGTTCGTCGAGTCCAAATTCACCAAATTCGAGTGTAAAATTCTTGCCCGTAAAATCATCAACAGGATTTATCTCATCAAAGAGTTCTTGCACACCCTCGCTAAAGAGCCATTGATATGATTTTGTTTGTATCGCAATAAGATCGGGTAACTCGATCGAATGCATCGGTTCTTTAAAAAAGCGTCTTTGTGCCATTTTTCACCCCACACAACAAAATACCTCTACCGCCAGAGGTTTTTGTTAACGTTAATTAATTAGCTATAGCTATATTCAAATGTCTTTCCAAGTTAGTGTCATCGTATCATGGAATAATAATACTGTCAAGGGTTAGTATTAAGTATCAGGTATTAAGTATCAGGTATTAAGTATTAAGCGATCTAATTTACAGAGTAAATTAGATCAAGTCCCATAATACATACTTCTCGTTCGAGTCTGAGCCTGAGGGCTCATCCCTCAGAGTCGAAGACATAA
>Ga0210049_1000463_pt1 | contig 33953 bp, 32 predicted proteins | sample CryGeyCG2014_300_2_FD_183964 | JGI IMG/M metagenome (GOLD analysis project Ga0210049, IMG submission 183964) | Groundwater microbial communities from aquifer - Crystal Geyser CG06_land_8/20/14_3.00 (SPAdes) (version 2) | ecosystem: Environmental > Aquatic > Deep subsurface > Groundwater | place... | reverse complement strand
GCGATAGCAGTATCTTCTCCCCTCCAGAAGTTGATCGTCTTCCACTGCTCTCCGCTATGCACATCACCTAACTCCCCAACTGTGGCAAAGGGATAGTTCTTTACCGCAAAACTACTCGGCCAGTTAACTAAGTTTATCTCTTTTCCAAAGAGAAGGGAAGTAGAAAAAATAGAATTTTGCTTTCCCGGCGTGTTCAAACCCAAGGACCAACTTCTTGCCCGGGGGTCATTCTTCTCCTTGCTCAAAGGGGTGCTGAAGTCTTGCCCGTAATTGCTAATCTCAATGGTATGAAAAAGACTATCCATCAACCTTAAATCTGCGCCAAAGTCAGGGATAGAAAGAGGAAGATATAAGTCACAACCATCAGGAGTGGGCTTAATCGGCCAGGGAATAGGAAGCGGTATAATGAATGGGAAAAAAGGTACTTCTTGTAAAATGATCACGATAGCAAGGATATCTCCAATGGTATAGTAGCCATTTGCCGGGATAACTGTCTCCGGAGGAATCGTCACCGGAAAAAAGCTTAATTTAAGAAAAGATGCCCAGAAAGAATTACTGGCGGAAGAAGCGGTGATTGTCCAGCCTCCGATAGGAATATCAAAAGGATAAGGATTAAAAAGTTCAATGTATTCTCCGCCATCTAACATAAATAGGGCATTAGGAATTTTTGAAGGGGGCGGTTGAATCACCGGGGAGGCCTCAACCTCATTGATATAAGGGGTTTCTTCTATGCCATAGTAATTCTTCTGGGTAACCGGGTCAAAATAGGAGGTAGGAAAATCGTCCCGGTCCCGATAGTCAATAATATTCACCGCAATCTGGTTGCAGATATCAGAGTCAGTGATACCGCCCTTTCTTAAAGCATCTTTTATTCTCTCTATTGACTCGATATTGATGTTCATCCTCAATTCGGCCTCGCTGTTGATATTTTTATCGTAGGAATAGGCGGTGACTATATTTTTGAGAGATTTAAATTTTTTCTCTCCTATTCCTTTAATTCCTTTTAAATCTTCAATCGTGATGAAGGGCTGGTCATCACCCAGCGGGGACAGAAAGCAGAATTCATCCGGCTCATCTTCTCCTTCGTCATCCTCATCGCAGTCCCTTTCCCCGGGATTCGGCCTCCCATTATGCCGTCCTTTCAACCTTTGCTCGTTATCCGGAACCCAATCGCCATCATTATCAATACCATCTTTGCTTAATTGGCTATTGTTTTTGTTGTCATCAAATCCTTTTTTGCCAGGTTTCTTATCCTTACCATATTTGTGCTCAACGATTGCCCGGGAGAGTTCTTTGTCAATTCCCGGTAAAGCGGTCAATTTAATCTCATTAGGTTTCCATCCCTCATTTGTTCCCTGCTCCTTGGTATAGGAACCTTTGCTTAAGTTCCCGGCCTCATTGATATTTAATTTGCCTTCCTCATCCTTTACCAGGACACTATACCGGCCGACCAGCTTTCCTTTCTTAAGGATATTTATCCATTTAGAATCAGGCACACCATCCCCATCTAAATCTACCTCATCCCCGGCAAAATCCGAATGCCAGGTTTCTGTCTGTGCATCATAACCGTTTTTATCGGCTTTTAATCGGATAATTGCCTCTTCAATTCCTGATTTTGCCGTATTCTTTGCTTTCACGGAAAAAAGGAAGTTGGCGGCTTCTTTCTCTTGCAGCCGCATTAAAAGAAGAAAAGAAACTCCCATTACCAAAAGCAGGCTTAGAATTCCGATGACCATAATAATAGCAAATCCTTTCTTATCCACTATTTTCCAGATAGGTGATGGCGGAGAAAGTTTTCGCGATTGGTTTTTTCCCTTCAACTCCTTGCGGAGCAGAAATTTCAATCTTCACCCGCACCGCTTTCGGTAATTTGCCATCCTGCTTTCCCCCTTTTCCGGAGTCCCAGGAATCTTGCCAGGAACCTCCATCATAGTATTCAAAAATCAATTCCTGAATGTTACTAATTAAGGTTTGACTGCCGGGAAAAGAATCGGGAAAGGAATAATCCTTTTCTTTTTTTCCCATTCTTTCCAGCCAGATTTTCATCTCTTTCCCCTCCAGATAAAAGCTCATCTTGCAAATATCGGAAGCATCCTGTGGGGTAGAGAAGGGACCGATGAATTTTACCTCTTTTTCCTGCCCGATAAAGTTAATGCGGTTGTTCTCCCAGTCGTTTACCAAAGCGGTTTTTAAACGGGCCCCTATAAAACCAAGGCATTCTCTGGCGTCTTGATAAATTTCTGCTTTATTCTTGCCTTCAGAAAAGGAAGAGGAACTCTTCTTGAAAAGAAGCAGACTTGACCCAATAACGATGACCAGGATAAAAGCGGCAACAAGAAATTCTAAAACAGTAAAACCAGCGGTATTTTTTCTCATTCTAATGTTTAGTAAATTTTGTGGTGAATGATTCTTGCTGTTTTTTTCTTTGTTCTTCCCAGGTAACTTCTAAATCAACGGTATAGATTTCCTTTCCCGAGATTATTGCTCTCCAAAAAAATCTTGGAAAGTCAGGGTCGCGGCCGAAGAGCTCTTCCGGAGGAGGAGGCGAATCAAAACTGCTATAAAGAGTCTGGATTGTGTTTAATTCCCGGTCGGCAATTAACGCGGCAATAGTCATTGCCCTGCTTCGGTCGACTGCTTTATGCCCCGGAGGAAAGAGGAGAACAATGCTTAAGACTCCGATGGTTAAAATAGCGAGGGCAAAAACAACTGTAATTAGCGTAAACCCTTTCTTCATTTTTGTCTTTCCTCTTCCTCAAAGACGACTCAAGCCCCTCTGTATCTTTCGTGCGATAAATCGCACCGCTACCAAGAGATGACTGGGGTTTGTGAGCGAAGCTGGCGGTTATGCCGCACCCAGCACTTATTTCGGAAACCCTCACTACCCCTGGAATAAGTGCTGGGGAGGAATAAAAAAGCCCGAGCGAACAAATTCAGTCATCTCTTATCTCGCCTATTCTACTCTCACTCTTCCTAAATTATTAACGATAATTTTCTTGGTGGAATGGTCCCGGATGTTCTCAAGAATAAGATGCCCGGCTTCCTTGATGGTCCCGTCGGCTCTAAAAATTGCGGGATTAAAACTTTTCGTAACCGCTTTTATTTTGATGTTGGCAGGGAGTTTCAGCCATTTGTCTTTCAATTCTCCATTTTCTTCATAAACTCCCCAGCCTCCGTTAAGCAAATCGAAATCAACCCGGCAAATCTTTCCTTTAGCCAGGGCATAACTTTTGGCTAATTTTAAACTTTGGGCAATACCGGCTGTGGTAGCTTCTAATCTGGATTTTTTAAGTTTATTGAAAAAAGCCGGAATGCTCATTAAACTAAAAAGTCCAATCAAAATCAAAACTACCAATATTTCCAGAAGAGTGAAGGCAGTTTTTCTACCAGTTTGCAATGTCATCTTCAGTGCCAAAAATCATATCCGGACCATTAGAGTAAAGAAGATAGGCTGCATTAAGATGTTCAGATTGCGGATATTTATAAGAATAGGAACATTCCCAGGGGTCAATGAAATTTCCATTTTTTAAGTCTCTTTCCTTAAATCTCATATAAGGACCATGCCAGGAACTGTTTGCTATCGGACCTTCAAGGAGAAAAACTAATTTTTCGCAATCTTTTCCATCGCCGGGAGGGTAATCGCTAAAATCGGTTTCATACATCGATAAAGCAGTTTCCAGGGAAGCAATGGCAACTTGAGCTTTGCTAATGAGCGCGCGCTTTCGCGCTTTCCTTAGAGTAGGCAGGAAAAGCCCGGCAATTCCGGCAATAATTGCCATTACTACTACAATCTCAATAAGGGAAAAACCTCTCTTCATTGAATTACAAATCACCCTAATCACGAATAAAAACTTAACCACAAAGGCACCAAGTCTCAAAGAATAACCAAGAAAAGATTTTTATAATTATATATTACCTTTGTGTCTTTGTGACTCTGTGGTGAATATTATTTTTTAATAATTCGTGGTTGCATTTTTTAAGTATATTAATCCTTTAGGTCTTCTTTATTGCTGACATCAGAGGTTTTGACATTGCCGGCATCATCAGCAATGACCCACCTTACCGCTCCATCCACATAGAGAACGTTTAACCCTTCGGTGCTGTGATTTGATTTTTTGGTCAAGGTTGTTAATATTCCTCTATCGGCAGCAAGCGCTAACTTAATATCAAGGTCCTCACTCTCTAAATGCTCATCATCGTAAGCATAACTGGAATTGGTAAGAGCATGATTAGAAATTGCGGCGAAGGCATTTTTTTTATCTCCGGGACAGTCCCAAACCGTAGGGGCATTGATATATCTGGGGAAAAGCAGACCCATCTCTGAAGAACCGGTATCTTCCGTCCCATTCCCCGGAAATCTCTCAAAGTAATCCTCAGCGTACATATGGATGGCTATGCCAAGCTGCTTAAGGTTAGCCATACAGACCGTTCGCCTTCCCTTCTCTCTTGCTCTTCCCAATGCGGGCAAAAGTAAGCCGGCTAAAGCCGCCATAATCGCCATCACCACCAATAGCTCGATTAGCGTAAAACCTTTTCGGGCGTGATAAATCGCGCCCCTACAAACTGTGCGATAAATCGCACCGCTACAATTAACTTTTAACCGCATTTTTCCTCCTTTTTTTTAGACACAGATTGACACAGATATTCACTGATTAGAACTATAAAAGAACTTTACCACAAAGACACAGAGACTCAAAGAAACAAAATACTTTAACCACGAATTATACGAATTTCTCTAATTAAGAACTTTAGAATATTGTTTTTTAATTCGCGTAATTAGAGCAATTCGTGGTTGCTATTTTAGTCTTTTCTTTGTGTCTTCGTGCCTCTGTGGTGAATATTGTCTTTTAATTTGTGTATCAGTGGAAATCAGTGTCTAATTATTTTTTATCCTCCTGCTCCGGAAATTCCCATTGCCAAAGAAATTAAAGGCATAAAAAGAGAAACAACAATAAAGCCGACAATTACTCCCATAAAGACAATAAGGATTGGTTCAAGCATCGAAGAAAGTCCGGCGATAGCGTTATCTACTTCGTCCTCATAGGCGTCAGCCACTTTATCCAGCATCTGGTCAACCGAGCCGGTTTCTTCTCCGACTGCAACCATATTGGTGACAATGGGCGGAAAAACCTTAGCCCTATTCATCGGTGCGCTAATTCCTTCCCCCTCTCTTACCTGGTTATGGACCATCGTAATACCCCTGGAGATTACCTCATTGCCAATGGTATCCCGGACAATCAATAAGGACTGCAAAATTGGAACACCGCTGCTAATCAGCGTAGCCAGGGTCCGGGAAAATCTGGCCATAATTGTCTTTAAAATTACCGGACCAAAAATAATAATTTTTAATTTAGCCTGGTCAATAAGATATTTAGATTTTTTCCATTTGCTAAGAAGTTTATAGAGAATTGCTAAAATAACAATTGCAATGACCACCAGATATATTTTTTGGGTAATGATTTTACTGAGAAAAATAAGCATTCGGGTAGGAGGGGGTAAAGCTCCGGCCTCCATATCTTCAAAAATTTTAACAAAGATAGGAATAATTTTTAACATAATAAAGGTGATCATAGCAGAGGCAACAAAGACAACGATAATAGGATACATCATCGCGGATTTTATTTTGCCCTTTAACTTTGCCTCGCTTTCTCCGAATTCGGCCAGTCGCCTCAAACAGGCATCAAGAGCGCCCCCGGCCTCTCCGGCCCTAACCATCGCGATATAAACCGTGGGAAAGGTTTTGGGATATTTAGCCAGAGCCTGGGAAAAAAGAGAACCTGATTCAACGTCTTCCGCCAGGTTATTAAAAAGTTGTGCCGCCGAACCCTTCTCCTGGTCCCGAAGAACGCGTAACGCCCGAAGCAGAGGAAGACCGGAAACAATAAGGACTGCTAATTGCCGGGTAAAAGTGGTGCGCTGTTTTGGTTTCAGTTTCAGACCGCCAAAACTGAGATTCAAGGAGAAACCCGCGGGTTTTGCCGCTTTTGTTTCTGAGATTTTTGGTTTCGATGACCCTCCTCTCAGCTCGGTAATTTCGCTGAGGAAATAGCCTCTTCCTTTAAGCATACCGATGGCGGCCTGAAGCCCTTCAGCATTGATGGTGCCATCAATGCTTTTACCATCAGCAGCAATACCGGTATAATGAAATCCTGGCATTTTCTTTCTCTCTTTTTTTATCCACGAATGCACACGAATAAGAACTTCACCACCAAGACTCAAAGTCTCAAAGAAACAAAATACTTTAACCACGAATTATACGAATTTCTCTAATTAAGAACTTTAGAATATTGTTTTTTAATTCGCGTAATTAGAGCAATTCGTGGTTGCTATTTTAGTCTTTTCTTTGTGTCTTTGTGCCTCTGTGGTGAATATTTATTTTTTGTTTAGGCGTAACCGTGAACCTCTTTGGTGACTTCTTCAATTGAAGTTACTCCCTGATGAATCTTTTCCAAGCCATCATCAAGAAGGGTTTTCATTCCTTCCTCAATCGCTTTTTCTCTAATTTCGCCGGTAGGTCGTTTTTTAAAGACAAGTTCCCATAATCCCTCCTGGGGAAAAAGAATTTCAAAAATAGCGGTTTGTCCCTTATAGCCGCCTTTACAGGCGGGGCATCCGCCAGGCCGATAGAATGCTTTCTCCAGTTCTTCTTTTATTTGCTCTAAGTTTAATCCTAATTCCAGCAGTTGCTCTTTAGTAGGCTGATATTTTTCCCGGCATTTCAGGCAGAGTTTTCTGATTAATCTCTGGGCAATTATACCGATAATCGAAGAAGCCAGAAGAAAAGGCTCCACCTTCATATCAATCAACCGGGTAATTGTGGAAGACGCATCATTGGTGTGCAACGTAGAAAAAACAAGATGCCCGGTAAGAGAAGCCTGAATAGCTATTTCTGCGGTTTCTAAATCTCTGATTTCCCCTACCAGGACAATATCGGGGTCCTGACGCAGAATATGACGCAAAGTACTGCTAAAGGTAAGGCCGATTTTCTCTCTAATGGGGACCTGAATTACTCCATCAAGGAGGTATTCCACCGGGTCCTCGGTGGTAATAATCTTTACGCCAGGATTATTTAATTTTCTCAAAATACCATAAAGAGAGGTTGTTTTTCCAGAACCGGTTGGACCGGTATCTAAAATAATTCCCTGGGGGGTTTTTATAATTTCCTCTACTTTTGAGAGATTGCTCTCCGAAAGTCCGACATTCTCCAGTTCCAAAACCGCTCTTCCCCGATCCAGAACCCTGACGGAAAGACACTCTCCAAAGACCGTAGGAACAGTGTTGACCCTTAAATCTACTTCTCTTCCCCCGATCGTTAATTCAATCCTTCCGTCCTGAGGCAGCCTTCTTTCGGCAATATCCATTCCTGCCATAATTTTAAATCTGCAGAAAAGAGCAAAAGCCAAATCAGGAGAAGGGTGAAGCAGGTCATAAAGTACGCCATCCACCCGATAGCGGACGCGAAAATCAGTCTCAAAAGGCTCTAAATGTAAATCAGTGGCATTCTCTTTTACCGTTTGAACAAGGACCAGACTGAAAAGGCCTACTACCGGAGCCTGGTTGGCAATCTCCTCTAAAGTGGTAACATTGGCTGATTCTCCGGCGCTGGTTACAGCCATAGCAATTTCAGAAATTTCCGGCGTCCCCTTCCCAAACCATTTCATCATATCTTCAATGTTGGTGGTGTCAGCACCATAATATTTTTCAATCATTCCGGTAATTTCAGTACTCTCGGCGAGAGCAATTTTAATTTTATAACCTAAAATAAAGGAGAGGTCATCCTGAGCGCTGATATTTAAAGCATCGCTTATTGCGATGGTGAGGGTTTTATCTTCTAATTTAAGAGGAATAGTCTGGTAGGTTTTAGCTAAAGCGGCAGGAAATTTTTTAATTATCTCCGGACTAATCTTATAATCCTCTAATTTAATTATTTCTATTCCTGACTGGATGGAAAGGACTTTACGCAGAATCTTTTCGTCAATGAAATGGAGGTCAACCAGAGTTCTCCCTAAAAATTTTCTGGTTCTCTTTTGTTCCTCAAGAGCGATCCGCAGTTGGTTTTCGGTGATGAGATTATGGTCAATAAGAATCTGACCGAGTAATTTTTTCTCTGTTTTTTTCTTGATCGGTAATGGGCTCATTTTCTCTTTTCCCCTAACTGCAAGTGAATCTGTTCAGGGTCATAAGCAGATTCCAGAAGAATGTCGTAACTAATGATACCTGATGAATAGAGTCTCATTAAGGATTCATCCATGGTGATCATCCCATATTTTGTTCCGGTCTGAAGTTCCGAAAGAATTCGGTAGGTCTTTTTTTCACGGATGAGATTGGCAATGGCAGGAGTAGCCACCATAATCTCAAAGGCCGCAACCCTGCCTTTTCCATCCGCCCTGGCCAATAGTTGTTGCGAAATAACCGCAATAATGGAGACCGAAAGCATAATTCTAATCTGTTCCTGCTGGTCGACCGGAAAAACGTCAATAATTCTATCAACCGTTCTGACGGCTCCGGTGGTATGTAAAGTGCCCAAGACAAGATGTCCGGTTTCAGCCGCGGTAATGGCTGCGGAGATAGTGTCTAAATCCCTTAATTCCCCTACTAAAAAAACGTCCGGGTCCTGACGCAATCCCCTCCTTAATGCTTCGGGGAAAGAAGGAACGTCAGAGCCCAATTCTCTCTGACTCACAATTGATTTCTTATGGGTATGGTAATATTCAATCGGGTCCTCAACCGTAATAATATGAGAATCGCGCTCACGATTTATATAATCAATCATCGTGGCAAGCGTTGTAGTCTTACCTGAGCCAGTGGGACCGGTTACCAGAATTAATCCTCTGGGCCTGCGGCAAAGTTCCTTGATTTGTTTGTCCAATCCTAATTCTTCAAAAGTTAAGAACTGGTAAGGAATGAGCCGCATCGCAAGGTTAATATTGCCCTTTTGCCGGTAGATACTGACCCGGAATCTTGCTTTGTCTCCAAAAGCATAACCAAAGTCTGTTCCTCCTACCTTCTCCACCTCGGCCTGCTGTTCGGCAGAAGCAATCGCTTTCATATAAGAGACGGTATCCTCCGGCGTTAAAGGTTTTTTACCCATCTCAACCAATTGATTGTTGACTCTCATTGTCGGCGGTTTATCAACATGGAGATGAAGATCCGAAGCATTCTTCTCTACGATTATATCCAGAAGAGAATTAATTTCTTGTAACATTTTCCTTCCTCCCGGTCACTGAAACTACCTCATCTACTGTGGTTAAGCCCTTCCTGATTTTTATTATCCCATCCTCCTGGAGAGTACGCATTCCGGTTTTAATGGCCGCTTTTCTTATCTCAGAAGTTGCCGCTTTTTTCAGCGCAAGCTCTCTTAATTCATTATTCATAATGAAAATTTCAAAGATGCCTATTCGACCATGATAGCCGGTGTAATCACAGGCTTCACAACCGTTGGTCCGGTAAATATGGACATCTTCGCCGGCTTTGATGTCCAGAAAGTTTTTGGTCTCCTCATCGGGCGGATATTCCTCCTTACAATATGGGCAAAGAAGACGCACCAGTCTTTGAGCCATTACTCCCTGAAGAGAAGAGGCCACCAAAAATGGTGGAACGCCCAAATCAATAAGCCGGGTTATAGCCGAGGGCGCATCATTAGTATGCAGAGTAGAGAAGACTAAGTGTCCGGTGAGAGCGGCACGCAGACCAATATCTGCGGTCTCTAAATCTCTAATCTCTCCCACCAGGAGAACGTCCGGCGACTGTCTTAAAAATGACCTCAATACCGAGGCAAAAGTAAGACCAATGTCAGGTCTCACCTGAGTCTGATTGATGCCGGAAATTTGATATTCCACCGGCTCTTCCACCGTCATCAGTTTCTTGTCGGTAGTATTTAAAGTATTAAGGGAAGTATAGAGAGTGGTTGTCTTTCCTGAACCGGTTGGCCCGGTAACCAGAACAATACCCCCGGAGAATTTTAAAAGGGTATCCCATCTCTTTCTATTTTCGGGAAGGAATCCTAATTGGTCCATCCCGACTAACATTGTTGTTTTATCCAATATTCTCATTACCAGACTTTCTCCGTATAGCCCGGGAAGAGTAGAGACACGAAGATCAATAGGCCGGCCTTGCACATTGAGCATAATTCTGCCATCCTGGGGCAATCGTTTTTCGGCAAGGTTCATTTGCGCCATTAATTTAAATCTGGCGATGACGGCGCGCTGAATATTCTTGGGAGGAGACAAGGTCTCATGCAGCACTCCATCAATCCGATATCTAATTCTAAACGTATTCTCCAGAGGTTCCACGTGGATGTCACTGGCTCTCTTTTTGATGCCATCAGCAATAAGCATATTTGCCAACTTGATAATGGGAGCTCTTTTCGCCTCTTCTTCCTCTCCTTCAACAGCCTTTTCAGTTTCTTTTAGGATGGGGGTATAACCTTGATCAATCTTTTCAAAAAGAGGAGAGAGGTCCTCAGTTTCAATTCCATAATACTTTTTCAAAGAAGAAGCGATAGCATTCTGATTGATCATAACCAATTGCACCTTTTTTTTGAGTTCCTCCTCAAAGTAATCAAGAGCAAGAAAATTTAAAGGTTCGTCAGTCCCTAAAACAAGCGTATCGTCCTTTTTTTCAAGAGGAATTACCTGATGTTCTTTGGCAAAAGAGGAAGGAATACTCTTGATAACTTCCGGAGCAACGTTTTCTTCGCTGGTTTCTCTGGGTAAAATTCCAAATTGTGAGAGCAGGGATGATCCAATATTTCCCTGATGGAGATAGCCAAGCTCTTTTAAAATATTCTTGATTGAATGCTTGGTTTGCCGTTGTTTTTCCAACGCCTCTTCAACTTGGCTGCCGGTTAAAAGCCCGATATTTTGCAAAAGTGTTGCCGCTTCTTTCTTGGTTGGCATTTTATTAATTATACCTTATAATAGACTTCTTGTCACTTTTCTTGCATTCTGCAAGAATGCAGGGGGGATAAGTTCGGCTAACAAATTTATGTTTACTACATCCCATAAACTTGATTGCATAGGAATTTCCTTTTTCTAACCACGAATTAACGCGAATTACTCTAATTCGTAAAATTCGATAAATTCGTGGTTTTATAACTTAAGTCTCAGTTACATTTTTTCGGGAGCGGAAATCCCCAATAATTTTAGGCCATTTTTCAAGACTATTCTAACTCCTTTTACCAAAAGTAATCTTGCCCTGGTCAAATCTTTATCTTCGCTAATAATTCTGAATTTAGCATAATAACTATGAAAATTCCCGGCTAATTCCTGAAGAAATTTAAGAATTGGATGAACTTCGAGGGTTTTCCCCTCCGCCTCTATTAGATATGGGAACCGAAAGAGAAGATGAAGAATAGCAATCTCTTCCTTTTCTGAAAGCAGGAAAAACCAGGGAAGTTTTATTCTTCTTTTGACCGAAATCCCTTTTTCCCTGGCAAATTTCATAATGCTTTCAGCCCGGGCATAGGCATATTGGATATAATAAGCGGGGTTCTCTAAGGAATTTTTCTTAGCCAGTTCTAAGTCAAAATCAAGGTGGCTCTGCGGCTTTCGCGAAAGAAAAAAATATTTGGCGACGTCGGCCCCAACCTCTTGAATCAATTCTCGTAAAGTAATAAATTTTCCTTTCCGCGTAGACATCTGTAATTTCTTTTTTCCCTGATAAAGAGTGGTTAATTGGACAATAAGAACGGAAAGAGAATTAACCGGGTAGCCTAAAGCGACCAGCGCGGCTTTTAATCTGGGAACGTAACCGTCATGGTCTGGTCCGAAAAGGTCAATAAGCCTTTGGTAACCGCGCTCATATTTATTTTGATGATAGCCAATATCCGGAGCAAAGTAGGTGTAAGTATCGTCACTCTTTTTGAGAACCCGGTCCTTTTCGTCGCCAAAAAGGGAAGATTTGAACCAGAATGCTCCCCCTTTTTGATAAAGGTATCCTTTTTCTTTAAGTTTAGCGAGAACATTTTTAATTGAAGAACTTTGACGAAGTTTTGTCTCGCTAAACCAGGAATCAAAATTCACTCTAAAATCAGAGAGATCTTTCCGGATTTGAGAAATAATTCTCACCGTGGCAAGGTTTGAGAAAAAATCCTTCCCTTTAGCCAATAATTTATCCTGATATTTCTCCTTCAAATCCTTCGCCATTTCTTTAAGATATTCACCGGAATAACCATCCTCCGGAATAGAGAAAGGAAGGGTTAAAACTTCTCGATAGCGGGCCAAAAGAGATTCGCCCAAAAGGTCAATCTGAACTCCGGTATCATTAAGATAGTACTCTTTAGCAACTTGATATCCGTTGGCGGAAAGAACGTTAGCTATTGCTTCTCCTAAAGCCGCTTGTCGGCCGTGAGCGATGGTAAGAGGTCCGGTGGGATTAGCGCTGACGAATTCAAGTAAAACCTTCTCTCTTTTTCGTCTTCGGGATAAACCGAATTTATCCCCTTGTTTTAAAACCGAGAAAAGAAGGCGATAAAAAAATTGCCTTTTTAGAAAAATATTGATAAAGCCCGGCTCTTTTACCTCCACATTTTCCACCGAGGTTATTTTCCTTAAACCTTCCGCTAAAATATTCGCCAGGGCGATAGGACTTTTCCCGCTTTTTACTTGTAAAGCAACATTGGTGGAAAGGTCTCCGAATTGGGAATTTACCGAAAGAGAAAGGGGAATCTTTTCAGGAAAAGGCGCCTTCAAGAATCCTTCTTTCTCCAATTTTTCCATTCCTTCCTTCAAGGAAAGGGATATCTGCTTTTTTAAATTTTCCATCAAATCACTAACCACGAATTACGCGAATTAATCGAATTTATATTATCCTCTAATAATTCGTAAAATTTGATAAATTCGTGGTTACATTATTTTATTTACTGGTTTTTATCTTTTCAAACAATTCGTCGATTCGCTGAGCTTCTTCCAATTCCTTGTCCAATTTAAAGATAATTTCGGGAACTTTCCTTAAGCGAAGGACCCCGGCTAATCTTTTGCGAATAATCCTTTTAGCGTTAATAAGAGATTGCAATCCTTTTTCGGATGAATCTTTACTCCGGCCGGTAATAAAAATCCTGGCATAACTTAAATCTTTGCTTACCTCCACTCTGGTAATACTAACCAGACTGATTCTGGGATCATCCAATTCGGATTGGAGAATTTCGCTTAAATTATGCTGGATAACTTTACCTACCCTTTCCGCTCTTTGATAAGCCATGATAATATCCACGAATTAACACGAATAAAAACAAATATTCACCACAGAGTCACCGAGAACACAAAGTTCACCAAGAATTATAAATAAATCTTTTCTCTGTGTCCTTTGAGACTTCGTGTCTTTGTGGTAGATTACTTTTACGGCTAAATAATTTTGATTTCTGGTTCCAGTCTGATTTTAAATTTCTGGTAAACTTTCCCCTGAATTTTTTTCATTAAAAAAAGAACATCTGATGCGCTTGCCTTTCCCGAATTAATAATAAAATTGCTATGTTTCTCGGAAATGAAAGCGTCCCCCTTTCTTTTCCCCTTTAATCCTGCTTCTTCAATGAGTTTTCCGGCTGATGCTCCGTCCGGATTTTTAAAGATACAGCCGGCAGAGTATGCTTTTATCGGCTGGGATTCTCTCTTTTTTCTTAAGGCTTTTTCCGTCCTTTCTTTAATAATCTTGGGCTGATCATTCTTTAGTCGGAACTCCACGCTCAAGAGAAAAAAATATGGGGTAAGGTTGGAATTCCGATAGGAAAAATTTAAGAGCGTCTTATAAATATTCTTAACTCTTCCCGAGAAATCCATTGCTTCTACCTTCTCGATGAAATTTCCAATCCCTTCTTTCTGGGAACCTGCATTCATCAAAACGGCTCCTCCAACTGTCCCCGGAATACCGGCGAAGAATTCCATACCGGCGAGCCCTTCTTTGGCTAAAAGACCCAGGAAAAAAGGGAGTTTTAATCCGGAGCCCGCGGTTGCTTTATTTCCCTTGACTTGGAAAAAATTAAAATTTTTGGAACCGATAACGATACCATCAAAACCTTGATCCTTTACCAGAACATTACTGCCTCCTCCTAAAATAAAAAAAGGAAGGGATTTTTTCCGGATAAAAAGGAGTAATTTCTTTAAATCCTCTGTGTCTTTTGGTTCTACATAGATGCTTGCGGCTCCGCCAATGTGGAAGGAAGTATGATTTTTTAATGGTTCGTTAACTTCGATTTTTCCCTTGATAACTCCCCTTAATTCCTCTAAATTGCGATACATACTTTTTATACTTCTTCAGTGAGCAATATGCGAATAGATTAGCTTCTCAGAAATCACTTACAGCAAATCCATTTTATGAGATTGCTTCTCCTTCGTTTCACTCAGAATCGCAATGACAAAAGGCAGGAGTCATTGCGAGGAGTCCGCCAAAGATTCAGTGGCGGACGACGTGGCAATCTATTTAATACTTTACTCTTTTCAAATATAATCCTTTTGCGGGAGCGGTTGGACCGGCAAATTTCCGGTTTTTTTTATCAAGAATTTTCTCGATTTCATCAGGAGCCATTTTACTTTTCCCAACCTCAAGCAGTGTTCCGACGATATTACGCACCATTTTATAAAGAAAGCCATCGGCTTCTATTTCAATCAGCGCTAAATTGCCGAAAAGAGTTTTTGTTTTCTTGATGGATAATCTTTTAATAGAGCGGATTGGGTTTCTGATTCTGCTTCCGGCGGCCTGGAAGGAGGAAAAGTTGTGTCTGCCGACTAAGAATTCGGATGCCTTTTTCATCGCCGAAAGGTTCAGTTGACAAGGAGAATAGCAGGTATAGTTTCGGAGAAAAGGATAAAAATAAAAAGAAATTAAGTATTGATAAGTCTTGCCGCAAGCGCTATAGCGGCTGTTAAAATTTTCTGGAACCTTACGGATACTGTTAATCCTGATATCTCCGGGTAAAATTGCATTTAGCCCTTTTTTGATGGTCTGAAGAGGGAGAATTGTGTTTGTTTTGAAGTTTGCTGTTTGGGCAATCGCGTGAACCCCGGCATCGGTTCTCCCTGAACCGATTAAGTTGATTTTTTCCTGAAGTAGTTTTTCCAGCGCTTCCTCTATCGTCCCCTGGATTGTCCCCCCCTCCTTTATCCTCCCCCTCAAGGGGGGAGGAGGTAGGTGGGGGCGAATCTTTGAACTATTCCTTTGTCTCTGCCAGCCCGAATATCCTGTTCCATCATAAGAAATACTTAAGCAAACGTTCCTCATCACTCAGTGCTGAAGGGAACTTGCCATTTCTTTGAATTTCTTTTGAGCCTGGGCTAATTCATCCTTAAAATTTTTAAATTCAGCGTTTAGTTCAGGAGAAGAAGATTCAGAAAACGCTTCTATGGTGAGGTCTTTTTTCTTCATCAATTCTTCCATCGTCATTTCCCATCTGGCCTCTCTCCCTTTAATTGCCCCATTGCTGTTTACTATTTTCCCCGGCATTATTACCACGAAGGAAATTTGCATTCCCTTGAGCATCTGCATTTGCATTGCTCTCCCGATGTCCATAGCCTGCTTTTCCTCCTCGGATGTCCCTTCAGAGAGCTCGGGAGCAAACTTCTCCTGAAGTTGGCTCAAATCATAAACCATTTTTAAGTGGTAACCTTTATTTTCTTTTTGCCAGAGGAGTTCTTTGATTCCTTTGTTTTTGAATTGGCGAATGTCGGCATAATAGAGAGTAATGGTAGTAGCTAATTCGGATATTCCAACAATTCCCGTTTTTTCTAATTCTTTGATGGGGTCGGCAGCGCCTTTTTCTCCCTGGGGCATTATCCCTCCCATAAAAGAACCGGCCATACTTACCATTTTAGCGGGGTCCATCTTAAAAATAACCGTGTTCTTTCCCGAACCATCCGGATAGATGCAGGAGCGGGTCTCTATATCCATACATCCGCTAAGCGCTAAAGCCAGCAACCCCAATCCCAAAAATAAAATCTTTCTCTTCATTTTCCCTCCCAATTATTTTTCTTCTTTCTTATCCGGATCTACTTCTTTATATTCAGCGTCAACGACATCTTCCTTTTTGCCGTTTCCCTTCGGGTTTTCTTTTTCTGGTTTCTTTCCTGGTTGCGCCTGTTGTTTCTTTTGTGCCTCTTGATAAAGGACTTCGGCCAATTTATGAGAAGCGGTGGAAAGTTCCTCCATACTTTTTTTAATCTTCTCCTGGTCTTTGGTTTCTAAGTCTTTCTTTAGTTGGGAGATTTTTTCCTGAATATTTTTTTTATCGGTCTCCGGTATTTTATCTCCGTAATCCTTCAGGCTTTTCTCGGTAGTATAAATTAAAGTGTCTGCCTGGTTGCGCAGTTCCACTTCCTCCTTTCTTTTCTTATCTTCCTGGCTAAATTTTTCCGCCTCTTTGACCATCTGATCAATTTCCTCCTGGGAAAGTTTTTTAGAGGCGGTAATCTTAATTGATTGTTCCTTCCCGGTGCCTAAATCCTTTGCCGAGACATTGAGAATGCCGTTGGCGTCAATATCAAAACTTACCTCAATCTGGGGAAGGCCTCTGGGAGCGGGAGGAATTCCGGTAAGTTCAAATCTGCCCAAGGTGGTATTGTCAGCGGCCATCGGGCGTTCTCCCTGAAGGACATGGATATCCACCGCGGGCTGATTATCGGCGGCGGTAGTAAAGATTTGGCTTTTTTTAGTGGGAATAGTGGTATTGCGGTCAATCAAAGGGGTTCTTACGCCCCCTAAGGTTTCAATGCCCAGGGTTAAAGGCGTAACGTCTAAGAGAAGAATTTCCTTTCCTTTCATCTCTCCGGATAGAATTGCACCCTGGATAGCCGCTCCCATGGCCACGCATTCCATGGGGTCAACTCCTCCCTCTGCCTTTTTACCCACATAATTTTCCATAAAACTCTGCACAGAGGGCATTCTGGTGGGGCCACCAACAAGGATAATCTTATCAATATCCTTTGGTTCCAACTGGGCATCAGAGATTGCCTGGTCAATCGGAACCTTGCACTTTTCTATAATCGGCTCAACCAGTTCCTCCAGTTTTGCCCTTCTAAAAGTCATAGTGAGGTGTTTTGGCCCGGTCTTGTCCGCGGTGATAAAGGGAAGATTAATCTCCGTAGTAAGAGTAGAGGAGAGTTCGATCTTGGCCTTCTCTGCCGCTTCCTTAACTCTTTGCATCGCTATCTTGTCATTCTTCAGTTTGATGCCGGTATCCTTTTCAAATTCAGCGCAGATATGGTCAATAAGAATATTATCCATATCAGTGCCTCCTAACTGGGTATCGCCCGAGGTTGATTTTACTTCAAAAACACCTTTCCCCAGCATTTCCATTACTGTAACGTCCAGGGTTCCTCCCCCGAAGTCAAAGACTAAAATCTTTAATTCCTTGTTTAATTTATCCAGGCCGTAAGCAAAGGAAGCCGCGGTTGGTTCATTAATCAGCCGGACAACCTCCAACCCGGCAATTGTTCCCGCATCTTTCGTGGCCTGGCGCTGATTATCATTAAAATACGCCGGAACGGTAACGACTGCTTTTTTTACCGGGAAACCCAAAAACGATTCGCTGTCCCTTTTGATTTTTTGCAGAATGTAAGATGAGATTTGCTGGGGAGTATATTCCTTTCCGAAGATCTTATACTTATGCTCGGTGCCCATTTTGCGCTTGGCAGCCATAATAGTGCCTTCGGGATTAACCACTGCCTGTCTTCTGGCTGGCTCTCCCACCAATCTTTGGCCGTCCTCGGTGAATGCGACGTAGGAAGGGAATGCCTTCCCCCCTAAACTGGTTCCTTCGGCGCTGGGGATAATGGTTGGTTTCCCCATCTCCATCACTGCCGCCGCAGAATTGCTGGTACCTAAGTCAATTCCAATAATCTTTTCTGATTCCATAATCTCTTCTCCCCCTTTTATTTTTTTATTTGAACTTAACCACAAAGCCACCAAGACTCAAAGAGCACCAAGAAAAACTAAAATAGCAACCACGAATTACGCGAATTAATCGAATTCAAAAAACAATAATAAAGATTCTCTGACCGGAGATTTGTCAGGATTTTATTTTTATAATCCTGATTTTAATCATGTTAATCCTGTCAAAAGTTTTAATTCGTGAAATTCGAGAAATTCGTGGTTATTATTATTTCGTGTCTTCGTGCTTTCGTGGTAAGTGTTTTAAAAGGAAATTCCTATGCATTAAATTATTATACCCTAAATTTTCTGTTTGTCAAAAAAATTGACAAGGGAAGGTTGGGTAAGGTATAAATGTTTACGGAAGATAAAAACGTAATGAAAGATGCTTAGGTATATTTCTCGGCGTTTTCTGCATTTGCTCCCTTTAATCATCGGGATGACCTTCATCTCCTTTCTGATTATTCAACTTGCTCCCGGGGACTATTTTACCCGGATGAGTATGAATCCAGAGGTCAGTCGCGAGACAATTGCCCGACTGCGGCAGGAATTTGCTCTGGATAAACCTTTGATTATCCAGTATTTACGCTGGCTTTTCAACATCTGCCACCTTAATTTTGGCATCTCCTTCACCTATCATATCCCGGTAATCTCCCTCATTAAAGGAAGACTGCTTAATACCCTTACTCTTTCAATCTCGGTAATGATTCTTACCTGGTTTATCGCTATCCCTTTGGGAATTTTTGCCGCTTTAAAGGAGAATAGAGCGCCGGATCGGTTACTCTCTGGTCTTGCCTTTGCAGGGATTTCCCTCCCTTCTTTTTTTCTTGCTCTTCTTCTGCTTTATTTTGCGGCTAAAACCGGCTGGTTTCCTATTGGGGGAGCGACCAGTATCCACTACGAAGAATTCTGTGCTTTCGGAAAGTTTGCCGATAGAATCCATCATTTACTCTTGCCCGCACTTGTTCTGGTGATTTGCAGTTTTGGGGGTCTTTTTCGGATAATGCGGGGAAATTTCCTGGAGAATCTCCGCGCTTCTTATGTTACCGCGGCAAGGGCTAAAGGTTTATCCGAAAGAAAGATTATTTATAAACATATCCTGCGCAACAGTATCAATCCTTTAATTACCATTTTTGGCTATGAACTCTCCGGCCTGCTTTCCGGAGTGGCCTTGGTGGAGATTATCCTCTCCTGGCCCGGTTTAGGAAGACTGATGCTGGAGGCGGTGATGTCTCAGGACCTCTACGTGGTGATGGCTTCACTTTTGGTAGGAGGGTTTCTCTTAATCTTAGGCAATCTTATTGCCGATATCCTTTTAGCTTTTGCCGACCCGAGAATAAGATACAGGTAAAATGAAACCACGAATTGCTCGAATTTCACGAATTAAGAATTTTGATAGGATTAAAAAGAAATGTAGTGGACGAGCTTGCTCGGCTTTGTTCTAATTCGATTAATTCGCGTAATTCGTGGTTAGATAAATATTATGAAAGAGGTTTTAAAAAGGTTGAAAAGAAGGAATAAACTAGCTTATTTTAGCCTGGTTGCGCTCTTGTTTCTTTATTTAATCGCTATCTTTGCCGATTTTATTGCACCTTACCCTTATGATTTGCAAAATCGGGAATTCTCTTATTGTCCGCCAACAAGAATCCATTTCCGGGAAATAAACGGAGGCTTTCATCTGCGTCCCTTCGTTTATAAATACCATTTAAAAGACCCCGTCTCTCGGAAATATGAAGAGGATAAAAGCGAAGTCTATTTTATTCGCCTTTTTCTCCGCGGAACAAAGCATAAACTCTTTGGGGTTATACCGAGTCGCGATTATCTCTTTGGGGTTGGTGCGCCGGCAACGCTTTATCTCTTTGGCGCAGATTTATATGGCCGGGATACGTTTTCGCGAATTCTTCAGGGAGCGAGGGTTTCTCTCTCTATTGGTATTATCGGGGTATCCATTTCTTTCTTTTTGGGTTTGCTTATTGGAGGAATTTCCGGTTACTTTGGCGGAAAACTGGATACTTTTTTGATGAGGATGGCAGAATTGATGATGGTTTTTCCGGGATTCTATCTGATGCTGGCGTTAAGAGCAACCTTTCCCACTACTCTTTCCTCGGTGCAAGTCTACCTGATGATTGTAATCATTCTTTCCCTGATTGGCTGGGCGTCTCTGGCCCGCGTGATCCGGGGGATGGTTCTCTCTTTAAGGGAAGAAGATTATGTTTTAGCCGCAAAAGCAATTGGCGCAAGCAACCTGCGGCTGATCGTTCGCCACATCCTCCCCAATACCCTCTCCTATACGATTACCGCAGCCACTTTATCTATTCCCGGCTATATCCTGGGGGAATCAGCTCTTTCTCTTCTTGGTCTGGGTATCCAGGAGCCGCAGAGCAGTTGGGGAAATATGCTGGCGGCGGCGATCGGTAATCTTCAGGTAATAAGCCATTTCCCCTGGGTGCTTATTCCGGGATTATTTATCTTTATCAGCGTAATGGCGTTTAACTTTTTAGGGGATGGGTTAAGGGATGTTTTTGACCCTAAAACCTGGTAAGGGAAAAGAAAAAAATATGAAACCACGAATGAACACAAGGAAAAAGGGGATAAAGACGGAAAGAGGGAAAAAGAAAACTTAATATAGAGATTCATTCCCCTTTTCTCACAAAAGGGGTGGCAACGAAGTTGACGGGGTATTCAATTCCCTTTTCCCCTTGTTTCCCATTTTCCCTTACTTACACTATTAGATTAATTAGATAGAAAATAATGGCTAAAGAGACCATCGTCAAAGTAGAAAATCTGAAGAAATATTATTCGGTTAGACCGCAGGAAATATTTTCTAAAGTTGGCCAGGAAATAATTAAAGCGGTTGACGATGTCAGTTTTGAAATCAGGAAAGGCGAGATTTTGGGGTTGGTGGGAGAAAGCGGCTGCGGGAAGACAACCCTGGGCAAATTACTTTTGAAATTAATAGAACCTGATGAAGGCAGGGTTTATTATCAGGAGAAAAACTTTCTCTCTCTGCCGGCAAAGAAATTACGCCGGATGCGCCGGGAGCTCCAGATCATCTTCCAGGACCCTTATAAATCCCTTAATCCCCGAATGCGGATAGCAGAGATTGTCTCCGAGCCTCTAATTGTTCACCATTTATGGAAGAATAAAGAAAGGGAAAGAGTAAAGGAATTATTAAAACTGGTGGGGTTGCCGGCTGGCTCAATGGATAATTTTCCCCATCAGTTTTCCGGAGGAGAACGCCAGAGAATCAATATTGCCCGGGCCCTTGCCACTAACCCTGAGTTTGTTATCTGCGATGAGGCTGTGAGCAGCTTAGACGTCTCAATTTCCGCTCAGATTCTAAATTTGCTAAGAGAACTCCAGAGGAAATTTTCTCTCACTTATCTCTTTATCTCCCATGACCTCTCGGTGGTGGGATACTTCTGCGATAGAGTTATGGTGATGGAAAAAGGAAAGATTGTTGAAGTAGAGAAGACCGAGAAATTATACCAAAATCCCTCTCACTCCTATACCAGGACTCTTTTTTCCTCCATCCCGAAGATTAAGAAAAACTTACCTTTGGAGAAGGGGCATGGCCAGGAGAACTAAGCCGCTTACCAGAAATACCAGGCCCAAAATTGCCCATAAATCCGATAGACTTTCTCTCTCTTTATAACTAATCTTGGGTCTGGTGGAGAGAAAGAATCCGCCGATCAGCAAAACAATTCCAAATATTACTCTGACCATAAATAACCTCCCGCAAAGTCATTGCGAGCGAGATCCCTCGCTTGTCATTGCGACCACGAGCGAAGCGTGGTGGGAAGCAATCTCACGGGATTGCCACGCTCATTTCATTCACTCGCAATGACAATCTTTCGTAGTTCCTTGGCTTTTTCTTCCGGGATAGTGTCATTAATAAATGTGCCTGTTCCGGATTCGCATCCGGCTAAGTATTTCAATTTTCCCGGGGCACGATAGGGAGGGTAAAACTCAAGATGAAAATGGTAATAGGGGTAATCCTTCCCGTCGGTCGGTTTCTGATGCATCACCATAATGTAGGGAAATGAGATACTAAAGAGAGCGTCATACTTCAAAAGGACCTTTTTTAGGATTTTGGCAAGGTCTTTTCCCTCGTCCGCACTTAATTCCATAAGAGAAGATTTATGAGCTCTTGAAAGAATATGAACCTCATAGCACCAGCGCGCGAAGAAAGGGACAATGGCGATAAAATTTTTATTCTGCGCAATAATCCTTTTGGCTTTTGATTTCAATTCTTCCTTAATAATGTCGCAGAAGAGGCAGCGGTTGTTTTTTCTAAAATATTTCCTGCTGGAATTGAGTTCCTTTTTGATTCTGGGAGGGATATAGGGGAAAGCATAGATTTGGCCATGAGGATGGGTTAAAGTAACTCCAATCTCTTCTCCCTTATTCTCAAAGATAAAAACGTACTTAATAAAGGAGAATTTTCCTAATGCATCGTAACGGTCAGCCCAGACCTCAATCAAGTGAATAATTTCATTCAAACTTAAATCGGTAAGAGTAAGATTGTGTTTTGGCGAATAGCAGATTACTTCGCAGATACCTTTCCCTGGTCTTTTTTGAAAACAAAGGTCTTTTTGCGGGGAAATTTTAGCAGGTCTGGTCTCAAAAGAAGGGAATTTATTCTCAAATACCACAATTTCATAATTGTCACGCGGGATTTCAGTAGCGAATTTTTGCTTCTTTTTGGTCGGGCAAAGAGGGCAATAGTCTTTTGGCGGGAAGAACGTTCTTTCCAAACGATGGGAGGCAATCACCACCCATTCCTCTAAAAAAGGGTCCCAGCGTAACTCACTCATTTTTTCTTTCTCTTGCTCTTTTTCTTCTGGGGCCAGTCATAGTAGATTAAGTATCTTCCATCCTCTTTAATGATTTTCGTTTTCTTCATTCTCTCCAATCTTAAAACCCAATTGCTTTCACCACTTCCTTTAGGGAAGCAGGAAAAGAGGGAAGGGGAGCGGAATTCTTAATCGCGAAGTCCGGGTCCTTTAAACCATGGCCGGTAAGGGTGCAAACCGCCGTTGCCCCTTCTTTATTAAAATAACCGTTTTTCTTCAATTTAATAAGGCCGGCGAGGGAGGCGGCTGAGGCCGGTTCCGCAAAAATACCCTCCTTTGAGGCTAAAATCTTATAGGCATCCGTAATCTCTTCATCACTTACCATCTCAATGAGTCCGAAGGATTTGTCTCTGGCTTTTTCTGCTTTTTTCCAACTGGCCGGATTGCCGATTTTGATCGCGGTAGCAATGGTCTCCGGTTTTTTGATGGGATAGCCTTTAACAATTGGGGCGGCTCCTTCGGCCTGAAAACCAAGCATCTTAGGGAGCCTTTTACTTTTTCCTGCCTTAAAATATTCCTGGTATCCTTTCCAGTAAGCGGTGATATTACCGGCGTTTCCTACAGGAAGGGAATGATATTCGGGTGCATCTCCCAAAACATCAATAATCTCAAACGCGGCGGTTTTTTGCCCCTCAATCCGATTGGGATTAAGGGAGTTGACCAAAACAATCGGATATTTTTCCGTAATCTCTCTGACTAAAGAAAGAGCCTCGTCAAAATTACCGTCAATCGCCAGAACTTTGGCTTGATGAATGAGCGCCTGGGAAAGTTTTCCGAGAGCAATCGCTCCTTTGGGAATAAGGACGACGCAGTCAATCTTAGCTTTGGCGGCATAGGCCGCGGCAGAAGCCGAGGTATTTCCGGTAGAGGCGCAGATGATGGCTTTTGCGCCTTCTTCAATCGCCTTGGAGACTGCAAGGGTCATTCCCCTATCCTTAAAAGAGCCGGTAGGGTTCAAGCCCTCATACTTGAGAAAAATTTTTAGAAGACCAAATTCCTGAGAGAGATTTTTTGCCTCAATAAGAGGGGTATTCCCTTCTAACAGCGTAATTACCGGTGTCTTCTCTGATACCGGCAGATACTTCCGATACCTTTCAATAACCCCTTGATAATTGTTCATTCCTCAACTCTAATTAAAGTTGTCTTCCCCTTAATTACAGAAAGCCTGTTAATCTCTTTTAATGCCGCCTGGACCGAAGATTCTTTTGCCTGATGGGTGAGCATCACCACCGGCACCGCGGTTTTGCCTCTTTCCTTCTGCAGGCAGGAGAGAATGCTAATCCCATTTTTTCCTAAAATAGCGGAAATCTGGGCTAAAACTCCTGGTTTATCCAGAGCCATAAACCGGAAATAGTATTTTGTTTCCAGTTCCCCGATGTTGCCGAGTTTTTTCTTTTTTACCGTTTTTATCCAGTCTAAAGAATCTTCCTTTTCCCGGGCGATCGAGACAATATCAGCGATAACACTGCTGGCGGTGGGCTTGGCGCCGGCTCCTTTCCCCTGGAAAAGAGCCTCCCCGATTAAGTCTCCGCAAAGATAGATTCCATTATAGGCTCCCCGGATAGAAGAGAGGGGATGTGTTTTTGGCAGAAAGGTGGGATGAACTCGCAATTCCAATCCGTTGTCTTTTACTTTTCCGATGCTTAAAAGTTTAAGGCAATAGCCCAATTCTTCTCCGTATTCAAGGTCAAGACTCTTAATCTTCTCAATTCCCTCCCGATAAATCCTTTGCCAGCGACACCCGGTATTAAAGGCGAGTTGGGCTAAAATAGCCAGTTTATGCGCGGAATCTATCCCTGAGGTATCAAGTTTGCTGTTTCTCTCGGCATAACCTTCTTTTTTTGCCTCGGCAAGAGCCTGGCCAAAAGAAACTCTTTTTTCCTCCATCCGGGAAAGAATATAGTTGGTAGTGCCATTGATGATACCGTAGATAGCGCTGATACGATTGGCTACGAAATTTTCTTTCAAAGAATGAATAATCGGGATGGCTCCGGCTACCGAGGCTTCAAACCCAATTTTTACTCTATTTTGGCTGGCGGCATTGAATATTTTTTCCCCTTGCTCAGCCAAAAGGGCTTTGTTGGCGGTAACCACCGATTTTTTATTTTGCAAGGATTTAAGGATGTAATTAAGCGCCGGCTGAATCCCGCCGATTAATTCTACCACAACGTCAATTTTTGGGTCGGAAAGAATATCTTCGGGGTTGGTGGTAAGAATATTTTTGCCTACTTTTACTCCTCGCGGAGAGGAAATATCCTTATCGCAGATTTTTCTGAGCAGAAACCTTGTTCCGGTGCGCTGGGTCAGGAGATTTTTATTCTCTTGTAGTATCTTTGCCAGTCCGGTTCCGATTGTTCCAAATCCAATCAATCCGATATTAACTGTTTTCATCAATAACCATTATACTTTCAAGAAGAGAAGTTGTCAAAATGAAGAAAAGAGAATAGAATATAAGATGTGAAGGTGACAAAAATTAACCCGCTTAATCCCGAAAAGGAAAAACTAAAAGAGGCAGCTAGCATACTCAAAAAAGGAGGAGTTCTGATTTTCCCTACCGATACTGTCTATGGAATTGGCACCTCCTATAAGAATGAGGCGGGCTTAAAGAAAATTTTTGCTTTAAAGCAAAGGCCTGAAATAAAACCGCTTGCAATTCTGGTAGAGAGCAAGAAAATGGCTCTGGGTATAGTTGAGTCAAACAAAAAAATAGAAAAGGAGGTGGAAAAAGTCTGGCCGGGAGCGGTCACTCTTCTCTTAAAAGCAAAAATTCCTCTTTCTCCTTTTCTCAGGGATTCTTCCTCAAAGGTTGGATTGCGGGTTCCTGATTATCCTCTTCTCTTAAAACTACTAAAAATCTCTGGCCCTTTAGCCGCTACCTCGGCTAATATCTCCGGACAACCCGCTGATTGCCAGATAGAAACGATTGAAAAGAAAATCTTGAAAGGGGCGGATTTGATTATTGATGGAGGAAAAACTTCTGGCAAGGAATCATCGGTCTGGGATTTTACCGGAGAGCCGGCAAAACTTATTCGTGGTGAGATTCTCTTTGTCTGCACCGGTAACTCCTGCCGCAGTCCGATGGCCGCGGGTTTAATGAAAAAAATGCTTGAAGAGAAAGGAAATAAAAATATCAGGGTAGATTCTGCCGGTTTCCTGTTTTCCGCAAGAGGAGCAACCAAAGAGGCAATTGAGGTAATGAAAGGTGAGGGGATAGACTTATTAAATCACCGGAGCAAATTGGCAACTCCTTTCCTGGTTAAAAATTTTGACCTGATCCTGGTAATGGGAGAGATTCATAAAGAAAGAATTTTAAAAATGTTTCATCAGGCAGCAGAAAGGGTTTTTGTTCTTGATATTCCTGACCCGATTGGCAAACCACTCACTTTCTATGAGCAAACCTTAAAGACAATTAAGGAAAAAATAAAGGAAATAGTACTTCCAAAAATAGTATGAAAACTTTTAACCACAGAGTCACAAAGCCACAAAGGAATAATCTTGAAAAAGAAGACAAGATTTCAAAAGAAATAATAAGATGCGCTATTGAGGTTCATAAGCAATTAGGTCCGGGATTATTAGAATCTATTTATGAGGAATGTCTCTGTAAAGAATTTAAATTTAATGAGATTAAATACACAAGACAGAAGGAGATACCAATAATTTACAAGAATATAGAGTTGCCAGAGAAATATAGAATTGATTTAGTTGTAGAAGATTTTATAATAACAGAGATAAAATGTGTAGAGAATATTTTGCCTGTTCATCAAGCACAATTATTAACTTATTTAAAATTAACTGGATTGAGATTAGGACTGATTTTGAACTTTAATAGCGATTTAATGAAAAATGGTATAAAAAGAGTAGTTTTATGAAATCTTTGAGAACTTTGTGTCTCTGTGTCTTTGTGGTATTTTGAGAATAGTTTTAAGGAGAATAAAATTATGAAAATAGGGATTGGTAGTGACCATGCCGGTTACAGGTTAAAAGAGGAGTTAAAGAAGCAGTTACGAAAAGAAGGTTATGAGATTGTTGATTTTGGCACCCGAAACAATAAGAGCGCTGATTATCCAGGATACGGGCTAAAAGTTGCTGAGAGCGTAAGCAAAAAAGAGGTGGAGAGGGGCGTTCTTATCTGCGGGACCGGTCTGGGGATGGCCATCGTTGCCAACAAAGTAAAAGGGGTAAGAGCGGCCTGTTGCAATGACCTCTTTTCGGCAAGGTTAAGCCGGCTCCACAATGACGCTAACGTTCTCACGCTCGGCGGCAGAATCTTAGCCCTGGAATTTGCCTGGGAGATTGTTACCCTCTGGCTGGAGACTCCCTTTTCCCGGGGAAAGCATTCCCGCAGAATCAACCAGATAAAAAGCATAGAGAAAGAAAGATTTATTTAAGTTGCGATAGGCATAATCTATTAAGCGGGCAGAGTTTGCAAAGAGGTTTTTTCTTGCAGAAATCCTTCCCTAATTTTACCAATAAAGCATGAAACTCCTGATAAACCTTAATCTCTCTGGGTAAATTATCTTCAAAAAACATTCTTATTCTATCATAATCACTTGCTTGCAACAAACCAAGCCGCGAAAGAACTCTTCTGGTATAGGCATCAATGACAAAGATTCTCTTTCCTCCGGCATAGAGAAAGATAGAGTCGGCGGTCTCTTTTCCAACCCCGCGCAGAGCAAGTAGTTCTTCTCTTGAATTTTTTGTCCCCTTTTTAAAAAAATTTTTTAAGTTTCCCTGATAATGGTTTAGAAGATAGGCAGAAACCTCTTTAAGATGTTTGCTCTTCTGGCGATAATAACCGGCCGGTTGTACCAACTCTTCAATCTTTTTTAGAGGGGTATTGGCTAAACCTTCAATAGTCAAAAGATGGTTTTTCCGTAGATTTTTTATTGCTCTTTCCACATTTTTCCAGGTGGTCTGCTGGGTTAAAATTGCTCCCACAATAATTTCAAATTTTGTTCTTGCCGGCCACCAGTGCTGCGGACCAAAAGCGCGGTAAAGAGATTTATAGATAGTAATTAGAGGATATTTCATAATTAGATTTCCTGTTGCAAAATATTATTTAAACCTAAAAAGTGAGCAAAATCAAGGACTTTGTTGTATTCCTCTCTGCTAATTCTGCGGTTTAATTCCGGGATTTGGGGAGCGCGGTTAGCCGGGAAGTATTGCGTCATAAGAGCAATATAGGTATTCTTAGAAATTTCTTTGGCAATAAATTTCAGGACATTTTCGCTTTTTACCAAACTATTAGGCAGAATAAGATGGCGGATAAGAAGACCTTTTTTTGCAATTCCTTTCTTTTCTTTTAGCCGGTTTACAGAACAATCGCGGGGACAGAGATGGCAACTTTCAAGGATATGATAACTTTCTTCTACCCTCTTACTTAATATTCCATTTTGATAAAGAGGTAGGTAGCGAGGATACATTTTTAGCCACAGATTAACACAATGTAGTTGCCGAGTTTACTCGGCGGCAAAGCAAGCTTTGCCACTACAATAATCTATGGTTTCATAATTTAAATTTTCAGTAGGCTTTTTGAAATATAGAAATCGAGACCTTCGTAATTCCTCTCCTTGATGAAGGTTTGGATTTTCTTTTCGTCAAGGTTTCGCACTATATCCAGAAGAGCAAGAAAAACCCTTCTGCTATTTTTTAGATGCTCCAGTGAAACCTCTTTCTTCTGAGTTCTCATTGCTTTAATATCAAGACCAATAAAGTCCCGGTTTTTGCCGTAGCCACCTTTTTCCAAAACCCAGACCTGATTAAATGCTCTTCTCAGGTTTACCGAACCAAAGGATTTATCCTCATCAAATTTTAAACCATTCTGGTCATTGAGATGAACCGTCCACAGTTTATGATGGGCAAGAGCATAGCCCATCTCCTCTGAGGGGTCTAACCCGGCTAAAATGCAATGTGCACTCTCAATATTAACCCCAACCCGCGAAGGGGCTATGGTCAGAAATCCCAGAGCAATGGCATGACCTACCGTGGGAATGAAGGCAGAATCCATCGGCTCATTGGGTTTTGGCTCAATCAGGATACAAATCTTTTTATCATACTCAAGCATAATATCAATTGCTTTAACAATACGTTCAACCGAGAGTTTTGGCTCTTTGCTTTCGCGGATATAGGTTCCTTCCCTTGCCAACCAGAGTACAATCTTCTTTGTTTTCAGAACCTTCGTAATATCAATTGCTTTCTTAGTTCTTTCAATTGCATATTTCCTGCAGGCAGAATCGTTTGATGTATATCCGCCGTCAATTGTTCTTGGGTCCTCCCAGAGTCGGGGGGCAACAAATTCGGCTTCTAATCCATCATCATCCAGGATTTTTTTTACCTCTTTTGCTCTTTTCATAATTTCTGAATGCTTCCTTTTGTTGATTTCCGGTACCACATCATCGTCGTGGAACTGAACTCCCTCAAAACCTAACTTTCGATAAAACTTTATCTTTTCTCCAAAACTAAACTCTTTCCTTACCGCGGGACCAAATGCGTCTGCCCCGGAATGAATATTCCAGGGACCGAAGGAAAACCGATACTTCCTATGCTTTTCCATACCTCCTCCTTGCGAGGCTATAAGCCTCGCACTACATTCAATCGTAGTGCGACCCTTTAGGGTCGCCCACATTTACCTTTTCTAACCCAAGAATCTCGGCCAAATATTCCAACTTATCTACTACATCCTCATGGACAATCGCCCAGTGCTGGGTCATTCCCGTCTTTACTATTCTCTCAAAGAATTCTTTTAAAGGAATCTTTAATTTAATATAGATATGGGGGGAACCATCCAATTTTTCCTTACCCGGACCTGCCTGCCGAGAGGCAGGTAGGGAGTCTCCGGAAGAGATCACCATCTTGAATCGCTCAACATCGCAAAATAAACTCAACATCGTTACCTTTCCCGGTTTAGCGATAAATTGCATCCAGGCGCTCTCTGGCTCTGATTCTGTATATTCCTTGTCCGGGGTAATTTTAATTTTACTTTTATCTGCGGCTAAATTTAGATTATGAATACCGGCATGCCCGGCAAGAATAGTATTTTCCTTTTCATCAAAGGTAAAAATCTCAGTATACATCGGCGGTTTACCGGTAAGTTTTTTCAGAATAAGTAAAGCAACTGCGGCTCCCACATCCGCTTCCATACTCACCACCGCTTTCTCAAATAAAGAGGGAACATAGAGACAGGGTCTTAAACCAAATACCTGATGTAATTCTTCGTCAAGGTCTTGCAGGGCTAAAGCATCCAGATTAAATTTTTCCACTACTTTTGCTAAACCCAAGGAGGCGCGCGCAGATTTAAATAATGACTTATCATTGACCCCACAGATTTTATAACTATTTTTTAATTCTTTTACATATCTTTTGATTATTTCTTCAGGAATTTTCTGGGCAAGCAAATGGTATTCATTAACCGAAATATATTTAATTTCTGGGCCGAGCTCTTTTCTTAATCTGAATTCATCCACAAATGTCCCGCTCATCTGGTTACATTCACTCGGTAAAATTCCAATAGTCATTTTCTTCAGGCCAGCGGCCAGTTTCGCGGCCTGGCTGTAGTCAACTATTTTTTTAATCGTCTCTTTATTTTGATGAGAGCCAAAAACAAAACCAAAATTTTTCCCCATTCTTTTCAAAGGACCGCTTGCCTGAACCGCTCCCACTGGTCCCGAACTACGAAACAGGTCAACCATATTCATTGTTCTCGGCAGTTGCTGAAAAGGAGAATAACACCAGAGAAGAAGCGGAATTTCTGGAAGTTCTTTTAAGGCCTCAATCACAAAATAGTCCTCTCCCCATATCAAATAGCAGATGAGTAGAAGATTAATATTTTCTTCTTTGAATTTTTTGAGGGCATGATTAAGCTTTTCCCTTGAATTTACTATCCCCGGATTAACAATATCTAAATATTCCCCTAAACTCTTATTTATCTCTTGAGCATCCTTTTCAATTAAGTCTGGGAGGTTTTTATAACAACCTTTATTTGCCCCGATCTGGCTGAACCATTCTCCGGATAAGAGTAAAAGACCCACCTTTGGTTTCTCCATTTTTCCCTACCTAACTTCCTTCCAGGCATTAATCATCGCCTCTACGCTCTGCCAGGGGGTATCCGGGAAAAGAGCATCTACCGGAGAGAGAATTACCCCTCTTTTCCCTAAGGTATCTACAAACTTAAAGACCGCTTCCTTAATTTCTGCAGGATTTCCTTTGGTTAAGGTTATGCTTGTATTTACTCCCCCGGCAACCGCCATTCTTCCCCTTAATTTTTCCTGCAGGAGATTCAAATCTACCCTGTCTTGCCCCGGGTCAACAAAATATAACAGGTCTACTCCGGCTGCACACAAATCCTCAATAAAGTTCATCACCCCGGTAGTCATCACATAGGCAAATTTTAAACCTTTCTGATGAACCAATTTTACCAGTTTCTTTAAATTCGGTAAAACATATTGACGGAATAGTTTTGGCGACCAGAAATCGGTAGAACTATACCAGCCCCTCTGGACAATGATGTCAATTCCACCAACCTCAAGCATCCTCTCGGTGCGCATTAAATCAAAATTATAGACCATCTCTACCAATTCCTGAAAAAAATCCTGTTCAGTCATTGCGGTTATAATTGCTTTCTCTATTCCTATTAGCCAGATAACTCCATCCATACCAAAGGCAGACCAGCCGGCAACCAGAACCCCATTTTTAGAAGAGAACTTTTTAATCAGGGATATTCGCTCCTGATAATTCCCAATCTGCTGTTTTGTAGGTTCGCAAAGAAGAAATTTTAGTTTTGGTAAATCCTCTTTTATCGAGACAGGAAACTTTACAGTTCGCGGGAGATTAAAATCCTCAAATGTTTTCAGCTTATCGGGCTGAATTACCCACCCAGGAGGAATCTCCTCTTCTGTCTTTTTAACCTTTTGTAGAATTTCCCCCTCTGGTGTCTGATAAATTCTGCATAAGAGATTTTCCTCTCTCCAATCCCTTATCTTAACCTCTGGATTAATGCTCCAGGGAAAAGAAACATCCAGCACATCATCAAGCCCTAAATTTAGCCAGGTTTTGACCCTTTTAAAGTCATCGCTAATATCCCAGGGTTCAGGTAGAGTATGGATATGCTCCAGCCTCATCGTATACCAATGCTCTACTTCCCTGCCATTTTTTTTCCAGCGTAAATGTCCTGGTGGGCTAAAACCAAAAACCCAAGCATAGAGAGGAAGATGGTCCACCTCTTTCCGGTTAATAGCCGCCAATAACCGCTCCCGCGAATTTAATTTAGATTTAGAAGTTTGATTCATTTTCTATTCTCCATAAATATGTTATAATGTCTCTATAAAAATGAAAGAGAAAGAAAGAGAATTATTAGAAGAACTTAAAATTGCCTTTGCTAAAGAAAGAGACATTATTGCTCTTTACCTCTTTGGTTCAGCTACTACCAATCTCTTTTCTACCCATAGCGATATTGATTTGGCTATTCTTTTGGAAGAACCATTCAATTACCGAAGAACACTTTTGCTTTCTGCCCAGGCCTCCTTAATTCTAAAGAAAGATAACATAGACCTTTTAGCTCTCAACACTACTCCTCTCTTTTTAACCTATCGAATCTTGCGAGAAGGAAAATTACTCTTCTGTCAGGATGAAGAAATTCTTTCTAACTTTGTTGAATCTATCCTTCAGCAATATTTCGATTTTAAGCCAGATTTAGAAAGTTACTACCAGGACTTCCAATATTCCTTCAAAAAAGCATATGGAAATAGATAAAGAAAAGATTTATAGCAAAATTCAAATTATCGAAGATAATCTTAAAAAATTAAAGGAGTTAAAACCACTTTCATTTGAGAATTTTGCGAAGGACTTCCGAAATTTTGAAAGCGCTAAACATCTTTTCCAAACCGCTATCGAAGCAATGGCAGATATAGCCACTCATATTATTGCCAGGTTACGTCTTCGCACTCCAGAAAGTGCTGTGGAAACCATTAAAATTTTGGTTGAAAATAAAGTTTTCCCTCCAGAAAATCAAAAGCGATATTGTGAAATGATAAGGTTCCGTAATCGGTTGGTCCATTTTTATCATAAGGTAGATGTCAAGGAACTCTATCAAATTCTCCAAAATGACCTACCCGACTTTGAAATCTTTTTAAGAGACTTAAATACTATTCTCACAAAATAGAAACTCTACAGTACCTCCTCAATATTTTCAAACACCTTCCTAAAACCTTCCACATAATAGTTCATTAGCTCTAAACTCTGGCAGTAAATTGGATATGGTTCTGAGCAAACCACGAAAGAATTCTCAATAAGTTTATTTGTCTGGGGGTAATCCTCTATATTATAGGAAATTTCCTTATTGTAAAAGGGACAGCTCCAGGGACACCCTTTCCCATAGCCTTCTTTTTTCTGAAATAATGGGTTTGCGGGAAGAGAGAAATGTTGCCACAAAACTACATCCACTCCTTCGGCAAGTAGCGCCTTCATCACCAAATCCCTGAATTTTGCTGGTTCTATTTCAATACCTAATGCCTTTGGGTCAAGTCTAACTCTGTATTTGTGGTAGATATAGGTTCTATCGGGAGGGGTAACCGGAGGGATGAGCCCCTTAATCTTTGATAACTCTTTTGTTAAATAGTCTCCATTTCTTCTTGAATTTTCATTATAAAAATCAAGCCTCTTTAACTGGCTTCTGGTAAGAGCGGCAGAGAGCTCCTGGGTCCTATACATCCAGCCCATCGTATAGGCTTTATAACTTCTTCCTTCCCCTTCCTTAACAAACTCGCCAAACATCCGGGTCATATTTGCTTTGGCGCGTAGTTCTTCAGAGTTAGTAACAAATAGACCTCCCTCTCCTCCGGGAAGGTTTTTAGTAGAATTTAAACTATAAGTCGCCATCTCTCCAAAATTCCCTGTTTTCTTTCCCTTATAGGTTGCTCCGTGGGATTGACAGGCGTCTTCAATCACAACTAAATTGTGTCTCCTGGCGATCTCTAAAATCCTATCCATATCACAGGGAAGTCCATGGATATGAACTGGAATAATCGCTTTTGTCTTCTCGGTTATTTTTTCTTCAATTTTATTTACATCAATGTTATAGGTTTTTGGGTCAATATCAACAAAAACAGGAATCCCATTATGGTGAAGGATGCAGGTAGCAGAGGCTAAAAAAGAAAAAGCAGAGGTAATCACCTCATCCCCGGGACCAATTCCCGCGGCCGCAATCCCCATATGTAAAGCCGCTGTCCCTGAATTGGTGGCAATACA
>Ga0210049_1000460_pt1 | contig 33972 bp, 37 predicted proteins | sample CryGeyCG2014_300_2_FD_183964 | JGI IMG/M metagenome (GOLD analysis project Ga0210049, IMG submission 183964) | Groundwater microbial communities from aquifer - Crystal Geyser CG06_land_8/20/14_3.00 (SPAdes) (version 2) | ecosystem: Environmental > Aquatic > Deep subsurface > Groundwater | place... | reverse complement strand
TATTCTCATATATATTTCTATTGTTTTTGTGATGCGAAAATAAGTAACAAAACTCGCTGCTCGGAGCTATCTCCGGACTAAAGTCCGGAGCTTTACGCTCCTCGCTGATTCGCGAGTTTTGGAACAAAAAAATCTCTTGGAGATTTTTTGTTCAAGAAATGCAGAGCATTTCTTTGAACAAGAAATTGCGCACTAAAGTGAGGGGCTTTAAACCCTGCGCAATTTCTTTGTAACAAAAATTCGCAATGGCGAATTTTTGAAACAAAGAAATGTAAAGCATTTCTTTGTAATCAAGAAAACCTTCTGCTTAGAAACATTTAAAAACAACTCGGCGATATTTACAGTCACGCCGAGGTCGCATAGCATGGTATTGCGAAGGATTGCTAATCCTTTGCCTGAAAGGGCTCAAGGGTTCAAAGCACTTTCATAAAAAAAGCAAACGCTTGCTTTATGTGTGTGAAAGTCCCTTCCTCGGCGCCTCATTTTTCAGGGAGAAAATGCGAAAGGCACAAACAGCAGCGGCTCTTACTTTGTTCTTTGCACTAATTCTATGCCAGGCAGCCCTGTCCCAGGAGGACAACTGGGCTGAACTGTCTTCAACAGCAAAAATAAATGTCTCAGTAAGCGCTGCAATAATGATTGACAGGGAAAGCGATAGCCAGATAAGCTATGTAACGGCAAACCTTTCATTATTCCCAAAAAATGACGAGTTCCAGAGCGCAACAATAAGCACCTACCCAAATTCATCGCGTTCACAATGCTGCTTTGTGTTCAGGTGGGATTCGCCTAATGAAAAATCCCTAAGTTACATCATTAATGCAGATGTAACTACAAAAAGGAGGGAGAATCCTGTAAATTCAAGGGTGCTTTTTCCTATACTCAACAATTTGTCAGACTACATCCAATATCTCAACAGCAGCGGGAAGATAATAGTAGATGATGACATTGCAAAGAAGGCATCTGAGATAACAAACGGGAGCGACAACCTTTTTGAGGCGGTCTCAAGGCTCAATTTCTGGGTGAATAATAATGTGAAATATGACATCAGTTATGGAAATGTTGTTGAAGATTCTGTTTGGGTATTTGAAAACAGGAGGGGCACCTGCGACGAGTTTGCAACCCTTTTCATAGCGATGTGCAGGTCAATAGGGATACCTGCAAGGTATGTATCAGGAATGGCTTATTCCAGCCTGCCGGAAATCAGCGGGTTCGGAAACCATGCCTGGGCAGAGGCGTATTTTCCGGGCTATGGCTGGCTCTCATTTGACCAGACATACGGGCAGGCAGGGTATGTGGATGCTTCCCACATAAAATTCATGGATTCTGCTGAATCAGATATTGTGCCTGCTTCCTATTTATGGAAGTCATTCAATGCCGAGCTAAGCCCAGGCAAGATAGAGACAAATGCAACTCTTATTGAAAACGCAAAAAGAGCAGAAGAGCTGATGATAAATGCCTCCCTGTTTGATAATGAAATAGGGCTTTCATCCTACGATGTTGTGGAGGCGCAGCTCTACAATCCTACAGACCATTATATAGCAAGGCGGGTGTCAATATCAAGAAGTGATGCGCTGACAATTATTGACGAGCCCACAAAGGACATTGTGCTCGCGCCCTATGAGACAGCCAAGCTTAGCTGGATTGTGAAGACAAAGGAGCTTGAAAGAGGCTCGATATACTCAATACCTGTAAGCATCTACAGTGAGAGTTCGCTGTCAACAGTTGTAATCAGGGCAGATGAGCTCAGCAAAAGCATTTCATATGAGGAGGCAGTAGCTGAGGCAGAGCAGATAGCGAGTGAAAAAAGGCAGCATTACCTTGCGCAGATAAGCGCTGAATGCAAGTCCGCGGTGATTTATGCCGGAGAGAACGCAAGCATATCCTGCACGCTCAGGAATGTCGGCAACACTCCAATAAGCGGTGCAAGCGTCTGCCTGGGAACTGCCTGCAGGAGCGCCAGCTTCTCAATAATGCAGTCGTTGCCTTTCAGCTTTCCTGTATACCCTGAAAAATCTGGCAATTTAACAACAGTGCTTACAATAGAAAACGGCGGGCTTTTTGTGAGCAAAAAAATAAGTTACCTGGCAATAGAAAGGCCTAAAATCTCAATTGTCCTTAACCAAAGCTACATAATATCAGAGCAGAAAAAGAATCCGACAGTTGACTTTGCAGTAATTCGCAATGCAGGGGAGCCGGGGCAGATTATGATAAGAATAATCCCTGACGGCGTATCTGATAATGTTTCGCTGAACAGCGGGGTAAAATTCCCGCTTCTTGTTTCTGCGGAGCTGAACAGGAAACTGCTCATATCAGGCGAGAACAACCTGACCATAGAAATCAGTTTCAGCGACCAGACAGGAAGCACTCAGCTTGAGAGCGCCAAATTCCAGGTTTACTTAAGGAAAAGCATTGCGGAGATTGCAGAATTCTACCTGAACAGGATAGGCGCTTCAATAAGGTCTCTTTTTCTCGGGCTTGCCGGCTGATGCAAAATAAAGCGCTGAGCTGCACAGCAGGAAAAAAAGAAAGGCAAGCGCGCACAAAATGAAAAATGCTGCCCGGTTGCCCCAGATTAGGAACGCGCCCAGCGCAAGAATGCATGCCAAAATTGATGCCTTGAATGATTTTGCCGAGTATGGAATAAACATGGCAGCAATTATGGCGAAAGCGCACATTGCAATCTCAAGCAGGATGCTGGAAAAAATAAAGTATGCCAGCACTGAAAAAAAGGATGCAAAGAGCATCTGGCTGAAAAACGAGACAGAAGAGTAAACCTCTGACTTCTCAACTGCGCATAATTTTGCAATAAAGAAGCCGGCAGGAAGGCCGCTGATAGAGGATACAAATGCCAGAATCCAGATTAAGCACTGCTCCATCATAACCTCTTCAGATATGCTCTTGCCTCTTCAATAACTGCCGCCTTTGCAAAATGGAAAAACCTTACTGTGCCTGCTGATGCATGCCCTCCTCCTTCAATTCCGAACAGTGAAAGCTTTTTTCCAATGAATGATACAAAATTGGGAGCGCTGAATTTTTCAGCATTTGACCTTATTATTATAGAATCGGAAAGGATGAAGAAGAGAATAAGATTATGCTCATTTTTTGAAAGCTCATCAAAGCACATGCCGGCAATCCTGCCTTGAGGGGGATAATCCTGCCTCGCCATCTCTGAAAATTCAACTTGAGCAAGACGTATTTTCCCCAGCGTTTCAACCCTTGCGAGGCGCAGAGCAGAAGCTAGGGCAGCCTCCTTCCTTCTCCTTACCTCGGGAAGGAGAATTGAAACGAGATTCTCCTGAATTTCCGGCTCAAAGAAGATGTCTGAGACAATTCTTCTCGCCTCTGCCTGCCCGAGAGTGTATGCCAAAAAATCTATGCACTCTGCAAGCGACTTTATGAATTCAGCTGAAAATTTTGATTTTGCCCTTTTAAGATACTCATCAAGTTCGGGGCACTCGCTTTTGTCCGATATTCCTGAAAGAGAGGGGAGAAGGAAATTTTCCCCTGTGCCAGTGTTAATTATTCTTGAAAGCTCAAAGGCAAGCATTCCTGCAGTGATGTTTCCATCAAACCCGAGAAAATGCGGATTGAGCGCAGCATCGACAAGCTTTCGGCATTCTACCATGCTTTCACCCTCAAGTCCGGGCTCGTGATGGTCAATGATTATTATTTTGGCATGATAAAGCCTGAGATGGCGCAATATGTAAAGCTCGTCCTTTGAAACCCCGAAGTCGACAAGCAGGATGAGAGGGGGCCTGAGCCCGAACCTCTCGCTGTCTGAAAGCGATGATGAAATGTCCCTTAGCGCATCTGAATAATTATAATATGGGCTCTTGTTTGGAATCCGCTTGTAGTAAATCCATGGGCGCTCGCGCCTGTGGCGTTCTTCTATGAGAGGAAGCATTGCCTGCTCAAGGGAAAGGGCTGCAGAATAGCCGTCGCAGTCAGAATGGTGCCTGAGAAGTATCGGACGGTTTTCAGCTATGGCACGCCTTATTGTCTCTGCTGCTGAAATAAAATCGCCGTGCATTGCTTCCAGGCGCTCTGAACTTATTGAAAAGTTTGGGAAATGCTGATGCAGCTGGCTTTCTTCAGGCGGGTTTGCTTCTGTCATTTTAGCTCGCTATGCCCCCATTGCACGAGAAGGTCTATCTTTGTTCCTGAAAGATTGGGAATGTCGCAGGCTCCAAAGCACGAGCCGCCCCAGATTACAATCTCTGCGCGTGTTTTTTTCTGAAGCGCATCCTGTATATCAGCTGCCTGCATCTTAAGTCCTGCCGGAAGCTGGATGCACACAAGCCTTGCCCTAGCCTTCCTTATTTCAGATGCTATCCCCTCAATTTCCAGCTCATATTCTGATGGTTGCGCCATTGCAAAAAAAGATTTAGAATAAATTATAAAAATCTTCCTGAAAATGCATTAAAGCCCGAGTCTTTTGCACTGCTTTGAAAGCTCAAGCAGATCCTTTTTAAGGGACTCCACCTTCTTGGTGTTGTCCTCGCGCTCCATGAGAGAGCCGCATTCCGGGCACTTAAAATTGAAGTTCATGGCCTGCTCAAAATCAAGCCTGATACAATGGTTTGGGCAGGCAAAAAAGCAGTTGCCGTCCTCCCGCTCAATAAGGCTTTTTGTATGCTGGACCCTCCTCTCATTTATCTTCTTGTAAAGCTCGAAAACCCTCTGTCCGTCAAATGACCAATAGTAGATGTACCATCCCTTTATCTTGTCCTTCTTCCTAATTGAATACACAAGGTTTGACTTGTGAAGAGCATAAAGGAGGTTTCTTGTCTGGTTTATGTCCCGCTTTATCATATTGGCTATATCATACTCTGATATCGACCTTTTTTTAAGCAATATTCTGACAATGGGAATTGTATCTTCGCCTGCAACTTCCCTGACAACATTGAATATTGCCTCCATTTGCCTGTTGCTGAAATGCTGCACATTCTCCTCTTTTCCGCATTGGCGCTTTTTGGCAGGCTGCTTCCTGGCTGCCGCCTTCCTGCGGACTTTTTTAATGCCTACTGCCTTTTTCCTTTTCATTCTCCATTCCTGCTTTGATTGAAATTTCCTATGAACTCAGAAAATGTGAGCCCTTTTCTTCTGGCAAGCTCCAAGGACACCACAAAGTTGCTCTCGCCTGTCTCGGCGAGGTCCTCCAGGGCTATAAAAAACCATTGCTGCGAGTCAAATCTCATTCCTATCCAGGGCTCTGCGCCGAATTTCTCTGAAAAAATCCTTATTTGGGAAATATCAGAAGAACTCAAATATTTTTTTATGTCATGGATGGTTTTGCACTCAACTGCGACCCGCCTTTTGCGGTTGCCTGCAAGAACATCTGGATTTGGGAACTTGGCGCTTCCTGAGCCGGCAACCCTGATTGCAGCCCAGCCGGCATCCCAGAACATCCTGACAAGCTCCCTTTCGGCATTGCTGCCCTTTGCCTTCCTGTTCATGAGAAAAGGGGGGGAGTTGGCTCAGTAATTTAACCTTTTCGATTTTAGCACAGAAAATATTTAAACCCCAGAGCGCAAATAAAAGCTCATGAAGATAATAATTGATACTGAGAGGGAAACCAAAAAGGGGCTTCTGGCTGCAATCAGGATGCTTCGCTCCCTGCTTGGGAAAAATGAGGATGATGCTGCCAAAATAGCACATGAATTGCCTCTGGCGCCTCTGGCCCCTAAAACAGGTGAAGCTGAGAGGGCAGAAGAAAAGTCAAAGGCAGAAGAGGGATTCATAAACATATTTGCAGGGGAGCTTCCCACAAGGAAAAAAGAGAATGATGAGCTTTCTGAAGATGATTTTGACTTTGAGACATACTGAATATCAAGCGGAAAGCGCGTTTTAAAAAAGGGGGTGAAAGATGGTTCTGGAATACATAATAGGGCCAAGAGGGGCTGAGAAAAAGCCCTGGCAGATGATATTCATAGGCGCCCTTTATGTTGTAGTGGCTTTCTTTATCGCATCCTGGATATTTCCTGAAAATATTGACTTGGTCACAGTTTTCCTCTGCACTTTCGCGTCAATACCAGTAATATATGATGCCGTGCGGTTGGAGGAAAGGGAGGATATTGAAGAGAAGGATGAAATCAATGTGCTCATGCAGCATGGCAGGGCGCTTAACTTTTTCATCTGCCTTTTCATAGGTTTCATGCTGGGATTCACAATACTTTACTGCGTGCTGCCGGCGGCAACTGTTCAAAATGCGTTTATTACACAGATTAAAACAATCAACGCGGTGAATGGCAATGCCACCAGCGAACTCTCCAGGCAGTTCGGCGCATTCATAACAATATTTGTCAACAATTTCAAGGTAATGCTTTTCTGCCTGCTCTTCTCATTTGTTTACGGCATGGGCGCCATATTCATACTTGCCTGGAATGCGTCTATCATAGGGGTGGCGATGGGCAGCTTCATAAGGTTAAACCTGCAGCATTATACTGAAGTCATGAAAATGGCAGGGCCTGCAGCATATTTCAAGGCATACGGCCTGGGGCTGCTAAGGTATTCAATACATGGCATACCTGAGATGGCTGCATATTTCGTGGCAGGGCTTGCTGGCAGCATAATTTCAATTGCAGTCATAAGGCATGATATGGGCACCAAAAATTTTGAGAAGATAATACTGGATTCATCTGATTTGATACTCATAGCGCTTGCAATACTGCTGCTCGCAGCACTTGTTGAGGTTTTTGTAACGCCCCTTTTTTTCTAAATGTTTTTAAATAGCGCTTGGATTCTAGTGCCCATGCCAAAAAAGAAGAAAAATGAGGAGCAGGCAGCTTTGCCCCCTGATGAAAAGCCGAAGAAAGAAAAGGTTAATGTTCAGTTTGCAGAAGCAAAAATAGTCACTGAAAATTCAGATGCTGCAAGGGAGCTTTTCAATACAGGCAGATATGGGACAATTCTCGAGGACGGAAAGTTCCAGCTCTCGCTCTTTGAGACATTTTTCCTGCTTGAAAAATCAAAGATTGAGCTCGTGAACCTGAATGGCAGGGCATTGACCAGGGAGCAATTCATGAAAAAAGCCCAGAAAGCAGAGAAAAGCTTCTTCGTAAAATACGCTGTTTTCAAGGACCTCAGAAACAGGGGCTATACTGTAAAGACAGCTCTGAAATTCGGGGCTGACTTTAGGGTGTATGACAGGGGTGTGAAGCCGGGCGAGGACCATGCAAAGTGGATAGTGTATCCCGTTCATGAATCAGGAAGCTCTACCTGGTATGAGTTTGCTGCCAAGAACAGGGTTGCCCATTCTACAAAGAAGCGCCTTCTCATAGGGATAGTTGACGACGAGGGCGATGTCACCTACTATGAGATAAGGTGGATAAGGCCTTAGGGCTGGCTGCTGTTCAAAAACTTTTCGGCCTTCTCAAGCAGATTTCTTGAATTGGCAAATGTCAGGATAGAAAGCGCCTTCTCATATGTAAGCCAGAAAAAGCCCTCATGCTCATCTGATATGATGACATTTTGGGAGCCAGCTTTTCCCAAAAAAAATATTACTTCTTTGTGAAATTTCTTGCCTTCCCTTGTGTAAAAATAGGATATCTTGTCCTTAAATCCCGCAATAAACAAAAGTTCAAGGCCGGTCTCTTCAAACACTTCCCTCGCCGCAGTTGCTTCTTCTGTTTCCCCTGCTTTCATGTGCCCCTTGGGAAAGTCAAAATGCCCGTCCTTGTGCTTGAGGATTAGGTACTGCCTTTCTCCACCGGGCTCTGCAAAAACTATTGCCCCGCATGACTTCTCTGATGGCATTTTGGCTGGGTATTGGACAATTGGTATATTATAATTTCTATTGCAACATGCATAGTTTTTTATATGAAAAAAGTTTTAGGGTGCTGCATGAGAGAAAGCGCTTTTGCAGGGCTTTTCTATGAGAAGGGGCCAAAAGAGCTGAACAGGCAGATAACAGAGTGTTTTACAGGCAAGATGGGGCCAGGAGCCCTTCCAATAGAGAAGCGCTCAGGCACTATTTTAGCTGTGCTCTGCCCGCATGCCGGATATGCTTACTCAGGAATGTGCGCTGCCTGGGCATACAAGGCGATTGCAGAGGCAGAACTGCCTGATACATTCATAATAATAGGAACCGGGCATACCGGGCTTGGAAGTGGAATATCACTTCAGGACTGGAAGACGCCGCTGGGAACTGTCAGAACAGACAAGGAACTTGCAGAGCAGATAATCAAAAAAGGAGAAATCAGGGAGAATGAGGAGGTGCACAATGAAGAGCATTCAGTTGAGGTGCAGCTGCCCTTCCTCCAGTTTGCCAACAAGAGTGAAAAGACAAAGGTAAGAATAGTGCCTATTGTGGTTTCTGAAGATATTGATTATAAGAAAGCAGGAGAACATATACGGGCAGCAATCCTGGAATCAAAGAAAAAGGTTTGCATAATAGCAAGCTCTGACTTTACCCATTACGGCTACAATTATGGATACCTGCCCTTTTTTGATAATGTGAAGGAAAGGATAAAAGCGCTTGATATAGGAGCAATAGACCTTATTGCAAAGGATGATTATGAGGGCTTCCTGGGATATATTGCAAGAACTGGAGCGACAATCTGCGGCGCAATACCTATTGCAGTCATGCTCAGGGCAGTCGCATTTAAAAAGGCAGAGACGCTTCAATACTATGCATCCGGCGAGCTTACCAATGACTACAAGAACTCGGTGAGCTACGCAAGCATGATTTTCAGGTGAAAAAATGGACATAGCATGGCAGAAAATAGCAATAATAATCCTGGTGCTGCTATTAATTGGCGCAATTGCAACAATACTGATAAGAAATGTGGTATCAATAATATCAGGATAGGCAGGCAGAATGGAAGAAAAAGTGATTGTGGAAATAATATTGATACTCATTTCAGCAGGAGTAATAGCGTATGTTATTTTGGGCCCTGGAAGTGGCATAGCATCCTCCAGCGATAGGGAAGTGTGCAGGGCAAGCGTTGTTGCGAAATGGGCTGCAACCAAGATTCCTCTGGCAGACGACATTTTCCAGCTCAACTGCAAAAGCCACCTGACTGCAATAAAAGGGGATTCGCTGCCAAAAAGCAGCAGTGCTGCAGAGGACTACATAAAAAGGCAGGTTGCGAATGAGATGTATGACTGCTGGTATGAATTCAACAGGGGGCAGCTGAAGCTGGACAGCGTATTAACTGTGCTGAAAAGCAGCAGTTTTTGGGGTTCTAAAAAGGTGTGCATAGTTTGCGCTGACATAACTTTTGACAAGAGTGTATCTGAGAACTATCCAATAATCACAGGATTCAACAACTGGACAATAAACAATACAGTTCCGGAGCAGGACTACACCTATTATGACTATTTCACAAACAATCTCGGCGAAGATGTAAAGGAGCAGGTGAAGGCGAGGCCGGTTACAGAGGATGAGATAAACACAAGCAGGGACTACCAGGTTGTATTTTATGTTCATGAAGGAACGCAGACGTGGTTACCAAATGCTATTGGAATGATATTTGGGCCGGCTGGCGTGCAAATCGCGCAACTAACACAATCAGGCAAATACACTCCCGCTCTGCTGATGATACCTGTTGAAAATACGCCAGAATACTGCAAGACATTTTATTAAAGAGGCAAAATGAACAGGAAAGCCCTTGAGCAGAACGTGCTTGTTGCAGCGATTCTGATTATAATATTCATAATTGTCATGGCGGTGATAATACCAAAAATTGTAGGAGTGGCAAATGAGGCGAACCAAAAAGAGAAATGCAAGGAGAGCGTTCTCATTTATTCAAGGGCAGCAACGTGGGGGCTGCCGCTTTCTGACTCAATAAAGTGCCCGACAAAATACATTAAAATAAGCACAAACAATGATTATGAGGCAGAGCGCACAATCGCAAATGAGATGTATGACTGCTGGGACAACTTCGGGCAGGGAAAGCAGGAACTGTTTGGCACGCAGAATGAGGATTTCTGCGTCGTGTGCTCAGTGATAAGCTTTTCAGGGAAGGAAAGGGAAATCAGCGGATTCGACGAATTCCTTGCAAATGAAAAAATTCCAACAAGGGAGGAAACCTATCTGAAATTTTTAACTGGGGAAACTCTGGAAAATCAGGGACAGCAGTCACCTAATGCAGACGGGGGATTCAGTATAAACACAGGAAAAGAATACGCTGTGATGTTCACATACGCAAAAAAGTCAAGGATGAGCATCATAGCAAAAACAACAATCGGAGCAGTGAGCGGGGCGGTGCTTGCTGTGGGCGGAGTCATACTGATTGCAACAGGCATCGGAGCGCCTGTAGGGCTTGCCTCCCTTTCAGCTGCAGCTGCTGTTGGAATGAGCTCAGGCTTTCTCATCGGCTCACAGTCAGGGTCAAAAACATCTGAATGGCAGGCGGCAGTAATGCTCGTAAATAGCAGCGATGTGGGAAACATCGGATGCACATATCTCCAAAAAACCAAATAATTTATAGGCAAGGATATTAATATTTGTTATTGCTCACCTTACCTATATCCAGAAGACTTTAACAAATTCATAGGCAAGGGAATTAATGTTCATTATTATTTGCCTTGCCTATGTCCAGAAGACTTTAACAAATTTTATGCAAATATTAAAGTCTTCTTGTATCATATGAATATTAAAGTCTTCTCGTATAAATATGCGAAAAAAATGTTTTAAGAGGAGAACTTGATGAAAAAAATATGCGGGAAAAAGGGGGATTTGCTGGAATCAACCCTGGCAAAATGGCTTTTTGCAATAATACTTGCAGTTGTGCTCATTGCAATAATTTACTTGGCAAAGGGCAAGATGCTGGAAATAATGGCTAAACTGAAGGACTCGCTGAGGTTTGGAACAAGATGAAAAATGCAGAGATGAGCTTTGAGACGCTGATAAAATTCCTGATAGTCATAACTGTGGTAGTGATACTGATTTTCATTGCGCGTCCAATGATAAACAACGGAGCAAAATATTTACTGAATTGGACGCCGGGGTAAAAAAAATGACAGACAAAAAATCAAACATTTCAATTGAGCTTGTAATAATAGTGATGATAATATTGGTAGTTGCATTTGTTGCATTAACCATATTTGGAAGGAACTCAGGCAGATTCGCGCAATGGTTCAATTACACTTTCACTAATGAGGCAAAAGCGCAAGAAATTACACAATTTACGGAAAAATCGCTGATAGAGTGCTTTGAAATGGACACTTCAAGCAACATACCCTTTAATGGAGAAAATTTAAGGATTAAACCAGAGGGAACAGAAAATTTCATTACCATAAACGTGTCCAGCAGCAGCGGCAATGAACTTAACTGCGGGAAACAAAACGTCATGCAATTAAATAAGGGAGCAGCGGACTGCTGCGAGAGCCCTGACACAAAATTCTGCGCGCAATTCCTGGGAATTACCTCAACTGGAGAGGAGCCTGACTGCGCGAAGATTGCATACTTTTCAAAGGATGACTGGAAGTTACCGATATCATATCCACTTTGCGCTGATAACAAAGAATGCAGCAACCATGTTGAATTTTGGATTGGCTTAAAGAAATATGACCTGACTTTTGTAAGGGCAACTGTGAGTCCGTTAACTTTCACTAAATATGCCACGTTTAGCGCTGTGACATATGATGAAAAAGGGAACAAAGTCAACGCATGCAATGAAAACACTTTCACTGTTGAAAGCGGGGATACAGCAGCGTGCAGCAATGCAGAAGGGCAAGCATTTGTAGTGGACCTGCAGAAGCTGCCGACTTTTAAAACTCCTAACCAGGTTACAATTTCTATAACACCTGGCACGCCCATGGTGCTTAAGGGAGGGTAATGGCTTTGCACATCAGAAAAACTTCAGGCAGTGCAGGCGCAGGATAAAAAATGAAAGTCTTGTATGAAAGGAAAGCTGACACCAGCTCGCTGAACACGGTGGTGAAGATGCTGATAGCAGTGGGCTGCCTGGTGATAATATTTTATGTTGGCGGCAATGTCTACGGGGCGATACTGGGCAAGGACACTGGGATTTCCAATAACTTCCAGGCAATGGCAGACAAGATAAACGCGATGGCAACAGATGATCCAAAGGAAGTGATTTTTTACCTGACAAAAGGTTATTCTGTTGCAGGGTTCAATAATGATAGTTATCCAATAAAATACAGCTGCGGCTTATCAAGGAATAATGCTGTTGCAAAGCCGAACGTGGCTGCGTGCAAGAATTCTGCCTGCATCTGCGTGTGCTCAAAAAATGGGAACTGCGAGCGCCCAAAAGAGTGCAGGAGCATTCCCGGAGTAAAAAACATTTACTTTAATCCTTATGATGAGCCAAAAGTCAATTTTGATGCCGGAGATGCATTTTATAACAATAATCAGGGAATGCACTACTTTTACATCCAAACAAGCTGTGTTCTAAAAGTCAGTTATACTGCATCTACTACGCTTGAAGTTAAGAAGGTAGCAGAAGGCGCAGACACAAACCTTTATATAAAATATGTGAAGGCATAATGGGAATCCGGGGCAAAAGACAGGGTGAGGGAAGCACTTCTGATATTTATCTCACAATCCTAGCCTATCTCTTAATTTTCGGGCTGCTTTTCCTGATGTCATACAAGTATATTGCGTCAGTGGCGCTGGGAAAACAGTTTGAGAGGACTTATATTGCAAGGGACACTGCACTTTTGATTTCAACGATGCAGGCAAGCCCCGGAGAGCTGGAATACACATATCCGACAAACCTTTCAGCACTAAAAATAAGGGTAAATATATCTCTCGGAAATGTGTCTGCAGATGAAGGCAACAATATTGCCTCATTGTATTATTTTCCCATGATGAACGAGCAGTATCTGCAGGAATCAGTATTTGAAACCAATATCTCGCTGAAAAAAAATTCCACGGGGATATACAAGGAATGAAAAAAAGCAGGAGGGCCCAGGAAGATATAGGATTTGATGCCATAACAATAATTTCAATTATATTTTTCGTGACATTCGTATTCCTTTCCTATGTATTTTTTGCAAACGCGTTTTTCAGGCAGAGAACAGAAACTGCAGAGGCAGAAGCGAAGATATATGCTGAACGGATGGTATTTGCAAGGGAATGCTTCGCCTACTACTCTTTGGAAACAGGACGAACCTATCCTGGAATAATAGATGCCAGCAATTTCACAACAGAGCGGCTTGAGGGCTGCATGAACTTTTCAAATCCTGAAAGGGCTGCGGCAGCTGCAGAGCTTGCATTCGGCACAAACAATAGAGAAGCCTTTTACAACAAGGAAAAATTTGAAGTGTGGAAAAACCTGGCCGGCATTCCCGGAAGCGGCTCATATGAAAAATACCAAATGGTTGTTCCGGTGTCTGTTTTTGACGCGGGAAAACAGCAGGGCGGAATAATAAATATCACAGTTGTGGTTCCGAGAGGATAAGATGAGGGAAAAAAAAGGGGGAGGGCCTGAGGACACGCTTACAATAGTATTTTCCATACTCCTCTATGCCCTCATCCTGATTTTTTTCTCAATTCTCATGTTCTCAAGGGGGTGCAGCAGAACTGGCGCTGATGACATCATTTCTGAGCAGAACACGCAGCTGGAGCTTAACAATTTTCTTATGGGATACCTGCGCTCAAATGTGACAGTTGACGGGCAGCAGTCAGACATTGCAGGACTGATAGGAATGTATATGGCGGAGCCGGCAAAATACAGGGTGCAGCTGGAAAATGAAACAAAAAGAATAATGAACAGCACACTTGGCAGCTGCTTCAGAATACAAATAAGCATTTCGCCTTTTTACAATGATGCAAGAAACCTTAATATGGAATCTGACTGCCTGATGAGCCAGGCGAGAATGACTGAGATTGGCACTTCTGCAGCGCAGGCAATTCCCCTGCAGAAAAACCTCAACGGAATAGCAATAATCAATGTGACGCAGAGAAAATTTGTTTAAGGGGCTGAAAAATGAGATGTGAGATATGCAGGAAAAACATGACTGAAACATTCCTGAAGAAGTTGAACGGAACATATGTCAAGGACGAGAAGGGAAAACTGCATGCCGTCTGCTTTGAGTGTCAGAAAAAGTTTAACTCAAGGGAAGAGCTGCTGAAAAACATCAGATAAAAATTTAAAAAAAGGATAGATTAAAAAATCCTTTTCAACTCCCTTTTTTCTATATGCCCCAGTAGCATAGTAGCCAATGCGTCGCTTTCGTAAAGCGAAGACCAAGGGTGCAACTCCCTTCTGGGGCTTAAAAAACAGATTTTTTGCATTATATGCCTTATGTAAAATATTCTTTTAAAAATAATTATTATCATAAAAATCCGCTGAGAGCGTCCTACTCCGGACTAAAGTCCGGAGTTTGACCGGACGCTCTCTTAATCGCGGATTTTTAGGATGCAAAGAAAACCTCAAGGTTTTCTTGCACAAGAAATGTAATACATTTCTTTGTGCTAAAAGCGGCTTATCTCCAATCTGAAGATTGGAGTTTTGCCGCTTTTCTGCATAATATATATTTTTTACAATCTGTTTCTTGGGCTCTGAAAAGCCAGAATTTCCATGGGAAATGAGGGGGAGTGATTTTGATATTTTTATTGTTCTTTTTTAATATGTTAAAAAGAGAAGTTTCCATGTTGCATATGAAAGGCGGGGGGCATAGCGTCTAAAAAATCCATTTTCCAAAAAAATCATTTATAAACAAAAGAATTTATAAATAAGTTGCTTTTAAACTCTTTAAAAAGCTTAAATCTTTTAGGAGGGCCATAAAATGGAAAAGAGAGACATAGAGGTTGTGAATATTGTTGTAAGCAGCTCCCTTAAGCATGAGATACCGCTTGAGAAGATGGCGGCAACGCTGAGCAATACAGAATACAATCCAGAACAGTTTCCGGGGCTTGTGATAAGGATAAAGGACCCGAAGACATCGGCACTTATCTTCAGCTCAGGAAACATTGTCTGCACAGGCGCAAGGTCAATGGACAAGGTTGACGCCTCAATAAAGAAGATAATAAAGAGCCTGGAAAAGATAGGAATAAAGATAACAATAACACCGGAAGTGACAATCCAGAACATAGTGGCATCAGGCAGTATAGGCATGGACCTAAACCTCAATGATTTGGCAATGAAGCTTAAAAACACAGAATACGAGCCTGAACAGTTCCCGGGGCTTGTATACAAGCTTTCTGAGTTAAAGGCGACATTCCTCCTCTTCAGCAATGGAAAGATTGTCTGCACAGGCACAAAGTCAGAAGAGGAAGTTAATCGCGCACTGGACAAACTCCTGGAAAATTTAAAAGGGCTTGTGAAAAAGAAGAAGTAAGTTTGAGAAGCCCTTTTCCTTTTTTTATAAAACAACAGGCAGTTGTGAAAATGTGCTAAAATGGAAGCCTCAGAACAGATAAAGAAGTGGCAGGAATTCCTGGAAAGGTTCTACCAGACGCAAATCTTTGAGGCGAGCACTAAGGGAAAATCTTCTATACAACTTGACTTTTCAGAGGTGGCAAGGTTCAGCCCTGAGCTCGCAGAGGACCTGCTCGAGCAGCCAGAAGATGCGATAAAGTCCTGTGAGATAGCCCTCTCCCAGTTTGAGACAATAGAGAAAAGCAAGAAGCTCGCCATAAGGTTCTTCAACCTGCCTGCTGCCCAGCTAATGCTCATAAGGAACATAAGGAGTGAGCACCTTGGAAAATTCCTGAAAATTGAGGGAGTGGTAAGGCAGAAGGGTGATGTGAGGCCCCAGATAACCTCGGCAAAGTTTGAGTGCCCAAGCTGCGGGAACATAATAACAGTAATACAAACAGGACAGGTTTTCAGGGAGCCAACGAGATGCAGCTGCGGAAGGCAGGGCAACTTCCGGCTGGTAAGCAAGGAGTTAATTGACGCCCAGGGGCTGGTTCTTGAAGAGATTCCGGAACAACTCGAGGGTGGCGAGCAGCCGAAAAGGATGAAAGTGCTGCTGAAAGACGACCTCGTCAGTCCAATAACTGAAAAAAAGACAAACCCAGGAAGCAAGATAGAGATTCTGGGCTGGGTGAAAGAGATACCAAGGGTTCTGAATTCCGGGAAGAAATCCCTTGATTACGACCTTGTGGTGGATGCCAACAACATCTTCTCAAAGGAGAGCTCGTTCTATGAGATGAGTATAACAAAAGAGCAGGAGAATGAGATAGTGAATCTCTCAAAAGATCCTAAGATTTATGAAAAGCTCATTGCATCAGTTGCTCCTTCCATATTTGGATTTGAGGAAATAAAGGAGGCATTGCTTTTGCAGCTCTGCGGCGGCGTCCAAAAAGTGAGGAAGGATGGCATAATCTCAAGGGGGGACATACATGTTCTCCTTGTGGGCGACCCCGGTTCAGGAAAGTCACAGATGCTTAAGAGGATAAGCATAGTTGCTCCCAGAGGAAGATACATCTCTGGAAAGGGTGTAAGCGGGGCAGGACTTACTGCTGCTGTTGTGAAGGATGAGTTTCTCGGAGGATACAGCCTTGAGGCAGGGGCGCTTGTGCTTGCCAACAAGGGAATCTGCTGCACAACCGGAGATGCGTGTTTTATAACTGAAGATTTTAGAAAGATGTCATTTGAAGAGCTTTTCAAGAATAAGCCAGATGTTGTTTATCCAGATTTTAAGGTGCTAGGGCTTGATTTGAAGACCAATAAAATTATGCCTTTTCACATAAAGAAAGGCTTTAGAATAAAAAATGATAAAAAAATATATCATATCAAGACGAGGACTGGAAGAGAAATAAAATTGACTGAAGACAATCAGGTGCTCGTTTCTAGAAAGATTTCTAATGAATGGATTGAAGTAAAGGAATTAATAAATGGAGATTATATAGCTGTTCCTAAAAAGTATAGATATGACAAAAAAGATGGACTGCCAAGCAGTTTTGCATATCTTTGTGGATTTATAGCTACCGATGGCCATGTTAAACTGAGCAGAAAGAATGCACAAACCTCTATTTACAATTGCAATACATCTTTAATCGATGTTGCGGAAAAAATATTTAGAGAGTTGGGAATAAAGTTCAATAAGATCAAGACAAATAAGGGAAGAAAAAGTATAATCAGAGGAAAAGAAGTAATATCAAAGCAAGATTTGTATAAAATCTATAATTGTGAGAAGGCTTTTGCTAGAAGAGTTATTGAATTTGGAATACCTGCAGGCAATAAATCCATTAAAAATTGCCTGAATTCCAAGATTCTTGGATATTCTGATGTTGTATTATCAAATTTTATGCGTGGCATATTTGATGGAGACGGCAATATAAGGAAAAATCCTTATGAGATTACGCTTACTACAGGAATAAAGGATAACGCTATTCTTTACCAAGAAATATTACTTAGATTAGGCATCATTTCAAGCATCAAAAAGTCAACAAACTCGTGGCATTGCGATGTTAGGGGCGCTAATGAATGCAAAAAATTCTTGAATTTTGTAGGAAGCTATCATCCAGAGAAAAAAGAGAGACTTATTAACATTAAAATTGTAGAACAAAAAAATAGAATTGATATTATCCCAAATAAATCTGATTTATTCAAGAAAATAACGTCTGAAAAATACTGGAAACTTGGGAAAGGAGTGTATGGATATGTGTGGAACTATTCAAAGAAAGGAGTTTGTCCTTCTAAGAATAAAATAGCTCAGCTGAATGAACATATTCAAGACGAAGTGCTAGCCAGATTAGTAGAAGAAGATATATTATGGGATAGGGTTGAATCTATCAAGGAGGTAAATGAAGAATATGTTTACGACTTCACTATGAGTGGAGCAAATAACTTTATCGCAAATGATATAATTATGCATAATTGTATAGACGAGCTTGACAAGATGACCAATGAGGATAGGAGCGCAATGCATGAGGCGCTTGAGCAGCAGACCGTATCTATCTCAAAGGCAAATATCCAGGCAACTCTCATAGCACAGACAACAGTGCTTGCAGCCGCTAACCCAAAGCTCGGAAGATTTGACCTATATGAGACAATGCTTGTAAAGCAGATAGACCTCCCGCCAACGCTGATAAACAGGTTTGACCTGATATTTCCAATAAAGGACATCCCAGACAGGAAAAAAGATGAGAAGATGGCGAAGCACATACTCGGGCTCCACCAGAACCCAAACATGATGATGGAAGAGATACCGACAAAACTTTTTAGGAAATATATAGCTTATGTCAAGCAAAAATTCAACCCGGAGCTTACTGACAGCGCGCTTGACGAAATTGAAAGCTACTATGTTGAGCTAAGGTCAACAGCAATAACTTTTGAAGAGGCGGCAAGGACAATACCAATTTCTCCAAGACAGCTGGAAGCGATTGTCAGGCTTGCAGAGGCCTCTGCAAAAGTAAGGCTCTCGGACAAAGTAACAAGAAAAGACGCGAGGCGCGCAATAGAGCTCCTGAATTACAGCCTGGGGCAGATTGCAAGGGATAGGGAAACAGGAAAGATTGACATTGATGTCATCTCAACAGGAATAAGCTCAACTGAAAGGGACAAAATAATAAGGGTGAAGGAGATAGTCACCCTGCTTGAGACCAAGTTCCAGTCTACAGGCAAGAACATACCTGTGGAAGAGATAATGGCTGTTGCAGAAGAGCAGGGCATAAGGCGTCCTGAAACAGAGGAGATAATACAAAAGCTCAAGCGCTCCGGGGACCTGTTCGAGCCCAGGCACGGCTTCATACAGAAACTGTGAGAAAAATGGCAGCAGTTGATGGGCAGGAAAAGAGAATAGAAAGGCAGACCGCCTACAAGGTTTCTATAATAGAGATACTCGAAAGCAGGTATGTTAAGACAGAGGGCTGGAATCCAAATTTCATACTTGCGCGAGGAGAAGAGAAGATATCCAGAGTCAATGTAATAGGCATAGTCCTTTCCAATGAGTTTGAACAGTTCGGCCAGGTGTCATATAGAAATATCACAATAGATGATGGAACTGGCTCAATTGCTCTGAAAAACTTCGAGAACCCGGATGCCTTCTCGCAGATAGGGATTTCTGATGTAATACTTGTTATAGGAAAGCCGAGGGAATATGGGTCAGAAAGGTATATCCTTCCTGAAATAATCAAAAAAACAGACCAAAAGTGGATGGAGCAGCGAATGCTTGAACTTTCCATGATGAAAAAAAAAGAGGAAAAAAAGCCCAAAAAACAGCATGAAATAGTTACAGAGGAGGAGATTATAGAGAAAAACACTGGAGAAGAGAAGCGGGGCAAGACAGAAATGGTCTACTCAATTATAAAAGAGCTGGACACCGGAACAGGAGCTGACTTCGAGGAAGTCATAAAAAAGGCAGGATTTCCTGAGGTGGAGAATGCAGTAAAGAAGCTTCTGGAAAACGGCGACATATTTGAGATAAAGGCCGGAAAACTGAAGATTCTGTGAGAAAATCATAAATTGAATAAAGAATAAATCAAATAGAAATAATCAGTTCTTGTTTTTCAGCTGCTGCGGCTTTATGATGCCCTGCTGGAACTCCCTGGCCCTTGAGTCAAACATCTTCTCAATGGCGCCTGCAAAGAAGCCGGTGTCAACCCAGATGCCTGCATCATAGGATGGATTAACCTCATTGTCGTCAAGCATCATGAACATGAGGTTTTTGCCGTCAACAATAACAAACCTTGCCTTGTCATTTGTGTTCTTTATCTCAGCAACAGCAGAAAGCTCCTTCAATATTTCTGCATTGTCCTTTGTAAAGGGGGTTGCAACACTTATCTTGACTCCCCTCCCTGAAAGCTTCTTGAATATTCCCATGAACTTGGATGCGTCTCTGGGAAGTGCTGTTGCTGTCGTGTGCATTATCACGCGCTTTTCCGCATTCTTTATCAGGGTCTCAATCTGGTTGTCTATGCTTGTCCTGCCCTTGATTGCCCCGCACTTGTCAGTTGCATCAACAAATTCTGCGCCGCCATTGTAAAGAGCGTTGAGCTCGCTGAGAACATTGCTGGATTTTACCTCGTTGAGCATATTGGTCTTCTCTTCCATGTCTTCAGCAACCTTTTTCTTCACCCTGTCAATGACCTCCTCAGGAGGCACTGCAAGGTACTTTATGGGTTTGCCTATCTTTACTATTATGAATCCCTTCTTCTCGAGTGATTCAAGAACGTCATATGTCCTGGAACGGGGGACATTAGCTATGTCAGAGAGCTCGCCTGCTGTGGAAACTCCCCTTGAAAGCAGAGCCACCCAGAGCTTTGCTTCGTAGCTGTTGAGCCCGAAATCCTTTAACTTCATCAAAAAGCTTTTTTGAACTATCATTTTTCTAGCCCCAAAAATATATTCCTAAAAACATTAATTATGTGATTCATTCACTATTCTGCAGTAAGTAAAATTCTTGGATATTTAAATCTTTCGGAATTTTTGCTATTTATTAGTAGCAACTTGTCAAAATAGATGTTGGAAAGCAACAAAGCTTATTAAGGGAAAACCTGAAGAAAACACAGGAAAATGGCGGAGCTTCTGGACATAAACAGCATGAGGGGAAAGGTGGTCATGCTTGTGGGCCCCATGAACTCGGGAAAGACAGAGAAGGCCATAAAGTGGGCCGAGAACATAAAGAACCATACTGACTGCAAAGTAATGTTTTTCAAGCCTGACATAGACAAGAGGGCGCCCCCCGACAGAGTTGTGGCAAACACTTCTGAAGGGAAAATCACATTTCCAGCAACAACAATTTCCTCAAAAAACCCTGAGGAAGTGCTGCCAATGATACAGGGCAGCACTAATTTGATAGATGTGGTATTTTTTGACGAGATAAATTTCTTTGATGCGAAGATAATAGAAATTTTTGAAAAGCTAAAAGTGGCTGATGCGGGCAATAAAAGAGTTGTCGTGGGCACAGGGCTTGACAAGAATTTCAGGGGAGAGCCGTTTGAGCCAGTGCAATACGTAACAGCGAGAGCAGATGTGACAGAATTCCACCAGGCCTACTGCAAGCATATAATAAAAACCGCCGACGGCTTCCAGCAGTGCAAGAAGCCGGCAAACTATAGCATGCGCCTTGTCCTCGACGAAAACGCGGAGAGCCGCTATGACTTCTTTGACAAGAAAAACAACCCAGTTATTGCAAAATATGTTCCGGCAAAATACTATGATCCTACTGTGGTTGTCGAGAAGGCGGCAAACAACAGGGAAGGCGCAAGCCTGCCGTCTGTGTATTACATTTCAGTTTGCCATGACTGCTTCAGCATATCTGGAAAGGGAAATGTTGTAGATATCTACAATTTCATACGAGGGAAAGAGCGAGGCCTTGAGGAAATAGTTGAAAAATTTCCCGACATGGAAACTGAGAGAATAATAAAATTCCTGCAGGAGGAAAACCGCATTGTTGAAAAGAACGGCCTGTTTTTTCCAAAGCACTATGTTTTCGATATAATATCATCTTCTTATACGCCGGAGCGGGAATGATGTGTTTAGAAAACTTTTTATACTGCCCTGCGCTTTATGAAACAAAAGGAGGTGCTTTTAATGGCAATGGATATCCCGGCGGTTTATAATGTCATATTGGCGATAGTTATCGGAACCCTCTTCGCAATAGTTTACAGCATGAGGATTCTGGTGCTTCTCGAGAGAAGAATAGCGAGGATGGACTTCAACCTCATGAGGCTGACTGAAAAACTGGCTTCTGAGGAAAAGAAAATAGAAAAAGAGGAAATCAATATCAAGAAGCGCATAAAGAAGAGAAAATGAGTTTTTGATTCTTTTATATTTTTTAATGTGTGAGACACGAATAAGATGGAATTGAATGATTCTGTGAGGCAGATAAAGGAGCTAAAAGTTCAGGGCGCAGAGATGATAGCGAGATTCGCCCTCGAGACCATTAGGAATGTCCTTAAGCAGTCAAATGCAGACAGCGCGGGGCTTCTCTATTCTGAGATGGCGGATGCAAGGAAAAAGCTTGCCGCGGCAAGACCCACTGAGCCGTGCATGTTCAATGCATTCAAATATGTTTTCATGGATGTAAAAAACGAGTCAACAATAGAGATGTACAAAAGCTTCCTGGAAAGGATAGAGCTGGCATTGAAGCATTTTGACTTTGCCCAGCAGACAATAGCGAAAATTGCATCACAAAAGGTTAAGAACGGCAGCATTATTTTCACGCACTGCCACTCATCCACTGTAATAGAAATACTCAAAGAGGCAAAGCGCCAGAAAAAGCATTTTGAGGTCTATAACACTGAAACAAGGCCGCGCTTCCAAGGAAGAAAGACCGCTGCAGAGCTTGCTGCGCTGGGAATTCCTGTGACGCACTTCGTGGATGCTGCAGCGAGATATGCAATAAAAAAATGTGATGTTGCATTCATCGGGGCGGATGCAATAACGTCTGAGGGGAAAGTCGTCAACAAAATTGGCTCAGAACTCTTCGCGGAGGTTGCAAAGAAGTTTGAGGTGCCATTCTACTCGTGCACTGATTCCTGGAAATTTGACGTTGAGAGCATATTCGGATATGAAAAGAATCTTGAGATGAGAAGCGAGACAGAGGTCTGGGAAGATGCGCCCAAAGGCGTAAAGGTGAACAACTACGCATTTGAGAAGGTTGACCCCGAGCTTGTCACCGGAATAATCTCTGAAATGGGCATTTACCGGCCTGATGTCTTTGTCCAGGAAGTGAAGCATTCATATCCTGAACTTTTTGAAAGATAATCAGCCAAGACAATTTGCCAATAATTTGTTCTGCATGCGAAACCCCTCTCAGACCAGCATTTCGCATGGAAGAGGGGGCTTGCATTGACAGTTCAGAGGCCAACTTTTTTTAAAAAAAATCGATGAAATAGCAATAAGAGCAACATGTTATAAACATTATTTCTAAATAATTTTTTTATAATAGTTCTTTTGTAATAGATTGTTTCTATTAAGTGTTTTGTAAAACATATATTACTGTTCTTTTTATTATTTTTTATTAATTTTTTATTATTTTCTATATTGAAAAATATAATAAATAAATAAACATAAATAAATGCTAAGAACAATATAATAGAAAATAATATTTTTAAAAGTTATAATTTAAAAAATGTTTTCTGATAAAATTATTAGAATCAATATGTTTATAACATTGTTTTAAAAGCCAACTTTCATTTTTGAATTTTCATATTGCTTTTTTTTTAAAAAGTAAATACGGATTTCTCATCTGCCTGGCCAAAAACACTCCACACGAAACACAGGTGTAGGAGAGCCCATGCCTAAAAATCAAGCTCATCAAAAATCCCGTTTTTTTTAAACGCATAAACAAAAAGTCATCCATTCTGTAATTTTTCTCGAATACAAAATTTAAAATGTTGTTCCTCTGTAATTAATCCACGCAGCATCTTTCAACATAATGCTTCATTTAATGTATCTTTAATAACATAAACCTTTAAATACCTTTATTTCATTTGGAATTTTCTATGACCAAAAACCATGTACCTGCCGGAAACCTCTTCGAGAAATTTCTCTCAAACAATTCCCTTTTCATAAACAAGAACGTTCTCCAATCCAGCTACCTGCCAAATACAATACCCCACCGGGAAGAGCAGATAAGACAGATCCGCGACATAATAGGCCCCGCGCTCAGGAGGGAAAAGCCCTCAAACCTTTTCATATACGGACAGACAGGCACTGGCAAGACAGTCACCCTTAAGTACACTGCAGATGTCCTGATGAAATTCGCGAATGAAAAAAACATTCTCATAAAAATTGTTTACCTCAACTGCAAAATGAAGAAAGTGGCTGACACAGAATATCGCCTTGTCGCCCAGCTTGCCAGGGAGTTTGGGAAGGAGATACCTGCGACAGGGCTTCCAACTGATGAAGTTTACAAGATATTCTTCTCTGTCCTTGACCGAGAAAAGCAGACAGTCATACTCATTCTCGACGAAATAGACCAACTTATAGACAAGGCAGGAGAGGAGCTGCTCTACAACCTGACAAGAATAAACGAGGAACTGAAGCATGCGCAGGTCTCAATAATTGGAATAACAAACCGCATCAGCTTTGGCGAAAACATGGACCCGCGCGTAAAAAGCTCACTCTCAGAAGAGGAGATACTCTTCCCCCCATACAACGCGCTTCAGCTACAAAACATCCTGTTCCAGAGGGCAAAGAATGCATTCAAGCCCAATGTGCTCGGCGAGGGCGTGATAGAAAAGTGCTCTGCATACGCTGCCAAGGAACACGGTGACGCAAGAAGGGCCCTTGAACTGCTAAGGGTCTCCGGTGAGATTGCAGAACGGAAGGAACACTCAAAAGTCGCAATAGAGGATGTTGACGAGGCAGACAGCAAGATAGAGAAAGACAGGGTGCTGGACATAGTTGAAGTGCAGCCCAAGGAATTCCAGGCAACCCTGTATGCAATAATACGCCTCGCAAAAAACAAGAAGATAAGCGCAATCTACACTGGCGATGTTTACGAGCTTTACCGCGGCATCTGCAAGGAGACAAACCTGAGGCCCCTGACGCAGAGAAGGGTGTCGGACATAATCGGCGAGCTTGACATGCAGGGAATAATAAACGCTAAAGTCATTTCAAAAGGGAGGCAGGGCAGGACAAGGGAGATATCATTCTCAATCCCCCCAGAAACAGCTGAAAAGGTCGAGAAGATAATAAGGGATTCTCTCGGCATATGATACTTCTTGTAAAAGTGAGAGCATGGATGTTGAAGAGAAGAAGCAAAAAATAAAGGAAATAGTGAAAAGATTTGCGAAGCAGGGGCTTCTCCTCAGCCCGAACCTTCTCGAGCTGGAGCTCAAAAAAGAGGAAGCAGAAGAAGCCGGCGAAGATTCAATAGGCAGGCTCATAGACAAGACAAAAGGCAAGGACATCCTTGTTCCCGACGAGCAATCCCTCAGCATGATAGAGAAAGACAGGGAGATAAACTGGCTGGATTTTGAGAAGGCAAAGACAACAGTTGAAAAAGGCCGTGACTCGAAGACCTATGAGCGCTTTATTGAATATGCCAAGAAAGACGGGCAGGATGAAGGGCAAAAAGAGGAAAAAAACAGAGTAATAGTGGTAAACAATTACAAGGACATCAACAAGACCAGGACTGTCCAGGACTTCATTGATTTCTTCAACGCCAGATACCGCTCGCTTGAGGCGATGCTTAGAAACAGGCAGGAGCTTTCAAACCTTATGTCAATAAGTAGGGCGAGAAAAAAAAAGGACAGGGAGAATATTTCGATAATAGGCATGGTGTTTGAAAAAAGCGTCACAAAGAATGGCAACATAATACTCACAATAGAGGATCCCACTGGAACAACCAAAGTCCTTTTTAACAGGACAAAAAAGGATCTTTACACCCTTGCTGAAGACACAGTTCTCGATGAGGTAATTGGCATATCAGGCATCGCTTCAAACAACATAATCTTTGCAAACCTGATGCTTCGCCCTGAAATCCCGGCAATAACAGACAAGAAATCCTCTCCTGAAGACGGATACGCAATATTTCTTTCAGACCTCCATGTGGGCTCAAAAAACTTTCTTCCTGAGGAATTCGCTAGGTTCCTGCAGTGGATAAATGGCGAGGCGGGAAGTGATTCCCAAAAGCAGGTCGCATCAAGGGTGAAATACATTTTTGTTGTGGGCGACCTCATAGATGGCGTTGGCATATATGCAGACCAGGACCAGGATCTCATTACAAAGGATGTCTATGAACAGTACAATCAGTGCGCAGAGCTGCTTTCAAAAATACCCAAAAGCATGAAGCTCATAATATGCCCCGGAAACCATGATGCAATGAGGATAGCCGAGCCCCAGCCAGTGCTATATGAGGATTTTGCATCTGCGATTTGGGAGCTTCCCAATGCAGTACTTGTGACAAACCCCTCAATTGTAAACATTGACTCCTCACAAAACTTTTCGGGCTTTAACGTCCTTCTCTACCACGGCTACAGCTTTGACTACTATGCCTCTGATGTCAATTCAATAAGGATAAGGGGCGGCTATGACAGAGCAGACCTTATTATGAAGTTCCTGCTTCAGAGGCGCCACCTCGCCCCTGCAACATCCTCAACCCTTTTCATTCCAGACCCGGAAAAAGACCCGCTGGTCATAACAAAGGTGCCTGATATATTTGTGACAGGGCACATTCACAAGTGCTCTGCAGCAGTATACAGGAACATAGTGCTCATAGGAGGAAGCTGCTGGCAGTCAAAGACAGCATTTCAGGAAAGGATGGGGCACCACCCGCTGCCGGCGAGAGTCCCCATAATGAACCTGAAAACAAGGGAGATAAAAATCCTGAATTTTGAAAAGCTAGAAAGCAAGAAGCAGCCAGAACAGGAATAATTTAGGAAAATAGCAAAATGCCGGAAAAAGCAGAATCAAGGACAGAAAGCGCAGGGATGCATGCGTACTTTGACGAGATAGACAGAAAGCTGAACGAGGCGTATGCAGTTGCAGATGCAGCAAGGGCAAAAGGGCTTGATCCTGAAAAGAAGGTGGATGTGCCGCTTGCGAGGGATATGGCAGAGCGAGTCAACGGCATCATATCAGCAGTTGCGCCCCAGCTGAACGGCTCTGCACTGATAAAGCGAATCAAGGAGCTAGAAAAGAAATATGGCTCCCTGGACTGGCGCGTAGCCCTCACCATTGCAAATGAAGTCGCAGAGGAAAAATTCTGCAAATTCTCAAGCAAGAATGAGGCAATGGAAATCGGCATAAGAACAGGGTTCACTTATCACACCCTGGGAATTGTTTCAGCCCCCCTTGAGGGCTTTACAGAACTGAAAATAAAGAAGAGGCATGACGGAAGGGAATACTTCGCAGCCAAGTTTGCAGGCCCCATACGAGGAGCCGGCGGAACAGCAGCTGCATTCTCGCTCCTGCTCACGGACTATATAAGAATGCAGAACGGATACTTTCCCTATGACGCAGACGAGCAGGAAGTAGACAGGTATGTGACTGAACTTGATGACTATCATGAAAGAATCACAAACCTGCAGTACCATGCAAGCCCGGAGGAGCTGAAATTTCTTGTTCAGCACATGCCTGTGGAAATAGATGGGGATCCAACAGAAAAGTTTGAAGTCAGCAAGAACAAGGACCTCCCAAGGGTTGAAACAAACAGGATAAGGGGGGGAGTTGCCCTTGTGCTCTCAATGCTTGCGCTGAAAGCCCCTAAAATATGGAAGGAGCTCTCAAAATGGGGAAAGGAATTCGGCCTTGAGGACTGGTCATTCCTCAAGGAATTCCTGATAATACAAAAAAATGCAAAGGCAGGCGGCAGCAAGGATGAGCCAAAGGAAACTGCAAAGATACTTCCAAATTATACTTTTATTTCAGACCTCGTCGCAGGCAGGCCTGTGCTTACATACCCAATGGCATTCGGGGGATTCAGGCTGAGGTATGGCAGGAGCAGGCTGAGCGGTTACTCTGCGGCTGCAATACATCCGGCAACAATGGCAGTTCTCAAGAAATACATTGCAACAGGCACACAGCTTAAGGTTGAGCGCCCCGGAAAGGCGGCATCCATAACTCCATGCGACACAATTGAGGGCCCCATTGTCAAGCTGAAAGATGAAAGCGTTCTGCAGTTCAATTCAGCATCAGATGCAAGGGAAGCCCTGCCTGAAATCAAGGAGATACTTTTCCTCGGCGACATTCTGATATCCTATGGGGATTTCCTTGACAGGAACCACGTGCTCGTACCAGCAGGATACACTGAAGAGCAATACTCAAAGGAGCTGGAAAAAAAGACAGTGGACCTTTTTGGAAGCCTTGACTTCCAGAAGCTTTCTGAACTCACGGGGGTAAGACAGGAAATTATTGAGGGCATATCAAAAAATCCGCTTTCAAGGCCTGATTTTGAGAGCGCAATTAAAATGTCTGAAAAAACAGGGCTTGCCCTGCACCCCGCATACACATATTACTGGAAGGGAATCACAAATGAGCAGCTGAAGCTGATTCTTTTCTGGCTCTCATCTGCAAAAATAAGCGAGGAATTCCTGCAGGAATCAGAGGGAACCGAAGCCACATCAAGGCGCATCATAAAGATAATCCTTGAAAAGAAGAAGGAGGAAAAGCGCGCAATAGAGCTCATAGGGCTTACGCACAAGTGCGCAACCGACTATGTGGTGATAGAAGGAACAAATGCAGACCTGATGATAAGGGCATTTCCGATGCTTTCGCTTATAAAATCAGGTGCAGCCGAGGAGAAAATAAGGAAAGAGCTTGATGCAGAGCTCAAGACGGCAGAAGCATCCTCTGATGCGCTTGAAGCAGTAAATGCAATATCAGGACTAAAAATAAAAGACAAGGCAGGAATCTTCATAGGTGCCAGGATGGGGAGGCCGGAAAAGGCAAAGATGAGGGAGCTGACAGGCAGCCCGCACACCCTTTTTCCAATAGGTGAGGCAGGGGGAAAGATGAGGAGCTTCCAGGCAGCAATGGATGCGGGAAAAGTCACATCCCAACTCCCAATTTACCAGTGCCCCAAATGCGGCGCAAAGACGATATTTCCTGTATGCGAGAACTGCGGCTCATCAACAAAAAAGCTCTACTTCTGCGAGATATGCGGAGAAATAGACAAGCCCAAATGCCCGCATGGCGATGCAAAGTCCTACAAGGAGCAGACAATTGACATAAACCATTACATGGGCACCGCAATCCAGAAACTCAATATTAATGTTTTTCCAGACCTTATCAAAGGTGTGAGAGGCATGAGCAACAAGGACAAGATTCCTGAAAATCTCTGCAAGGGCATACTCAGGGCAAAGCACGAAATCTACGTCAATAAGGATGGGACAACAAGGTATGACATGACTGAGCTTCCAATAACACACTTCAGGCCTTCTGAGATAGGCACTCCTGTTGAAAAGCTGAGAGAGCTCGGCTACACTGCAGATGCATATGGGGCGCCTCTTGATACGCCAGAGCAGCTGGTTGAGATAAAGCCGCAGGATCTGATACTTCCGGGAGCAACTTACTCAATGGACGAGCCGGCGAACGAGGTGATATTCAGGATAGGCAACTTTGTGGATGAGCTTCTTGTAAGCTTCTACGCCCTTGCCCCCTTCTATAATTTCAAGACAAAAGAGGATGTTGTCGGAAGCCTTGTCATAGGGCTTGCCCCCCACATCTCTGCAGGAATCATTGGGCGCGTAATAGGATTCTCAGACACGCAGGGCTGCTTTGCCCATCCGCTTATGCACGCAGCCCAGAGGCGCGACTGTGACGGCGATGAGAGCTGCGTGATACTGCTCATGGACGCGCTGCTTAACTTCTCAAGGCAGTACCTTCCTGACAAGAGGGGTTCAAGGACAATGGATTCCCCTCTTGTACTGACTGCAAAACTTGTGCCTGCAGAGGTTGACGACATGGTGCAAAAGCTTGATGTCTCATGGTCATACCCTCTTGAGTTCTACGACGCCTGCGAGAAATACCTGATGCCGGGCGCAGTGAAAATGGACACGCTCGGGACACGCTTAGGAACAGAGCGGCAGTACGAGCAGATGGGATTCACGCACGATGTGAAAAGCATGAACGAAGGTATGAACTGCTCTGCCTACAAGACGCTTCCCTCAATGGAGGAAAAATTGAAGGGGCAGATGGAGCTTGCAGAGATGATACGCGCAGTTGATGCAGTGGATGTCGCCCGGCTTGTGATAGAAAAACATTTTTTGAAGGACATAAAGGGAAACCTCAGGAAATTTTCAATACAACAATTAAGGTGCGTCGGCTGCAACACAAAATTCAGGAGGCCTCCCCTCTCAGGGGTATGCACCAAATGCGGCGGAAAGCTGATATTCACTATCTCAAAGGGCTTTGTTCTGAAATATCTTGAGCCGAGCATAAGTCTCGCGAAGAAATACAATGTCCCGCCCTACCTCAAGCACAGCCTTGAGCTCGTCAAGAGGAGGATTGAGGGCGTTTTCGGAAAGGAAAAGGAGAAGCAGGAAGGGCTCGGCAAGTGGTTCGGCTAGAAATTTATTGCATTATTAAGTAAAAGTTTAAATACAAAGCCAAAAATTCTTTTTTCATGGATTATGAACAGGCGCTGGACAGGGGAAGAAAGAAGATACCCGAGTCGCTCCTCAAGACAGCAAGGTTTGAGATTCCAAAAGTGCTGGGACACATACAGGGAAACAGGACAGTTATCAGCAATTTCCATTCCATAGCCATGGCACTCAGAAGGGAGCCAGAGCACCTGCTGAAATTTGTGCTGAGAGAGCTTGCAACGCCTGGAGAGATGACAAAATCCTCACTAATCTTCGGAAGAAAGGTTTCTGCATCAATGATAAACCAGAAAATTGAGCAGTATGCCCAGACATTTGTGACGTGCAAAGAATGCCACAGGCCAGACACAACCCTTCTCAAGGAGAAAGATTCCACATTCCTGAAGTGCCAGGCATGCGGGGCCAAATACCCTGTTGAAACCCTGAAGTAAAATGATAGCCAAGCAGCACAAGACAGAAAACGGGACAGTTCTGGCAGTCGTAGACGAGAAATTGGCAGGAAAAAAATTTGAGGAAGGAAGGCTCCAGCTTGACCTTTCTGCGGATTTTTATAATGGCGAAAAAGTTTCTGAAGAAGAGCTGCTGCAGCTGATGAAAAGCGCATATATAATAAACATCACAGGAAAAAAATCAGTGGAAATTGCAATAAGGAACAATTTCATAGAAAAGGATGCCATAATAGTTATAGCGGGGATTCCCCACGCCCAGTGCGTAATTTTAAGAAGCGAGAGTTTCTATACGAGAAGACTTTAATATTTGCATAAAATTTGTTAAAGTCTTCTGGACATAGGCAAGGTGAACAATGAAGAATATTAATGTCCTTGCCTATAAATTGAAAGGTTTTTATAGCAACAGCATTTTCCAGTGCGCATGGCAGAGATAGTATTCCTTGGGACTTCAAGCATGGTGCCCACAAAGGAAAGGAACCACTCCTCATTCTTTCTGGGCTTCAGGGCAGAGGGAATACTATTCGACTGCGGCGAAGGAACCCAGAGGCAGCTGAAGATTGCAGGAATAAACCCGAACAGGATAACAAAGATACTGATAAGCCACTGGCACGGCGACCACACATTAGGCATTCCAGGGCTTCTTCAGACCCTTGCAGCCAACAAGTATGACAAGACGCTGAAGATATACGGGCCCAAGGGGACAAAAAAAAGCATTAATTACATTCTCAAAACATTCGCATTCCTCAACTCAATCAGCATGGAAATATTTGAGATAAAGAAGACAATGTTCTACGAAAATGACGAATATGCGCTTGAGGCATATCCCTTAGAGCATAAGATACCCTGCCTCGGCTTCAGGTTCGTAGAGAAGGACATCACAAAGGTAGACATGGCAAAGGCGAAAAAGCTGGGGCTATCTGAAGGGCCAATAATTGGAAAGCTCCAGTCGGGAAAGAGCGTTATCATCAAGGGCAGGAAGATAAAGCCGTCAGACGTCACATATATCCAGAAAGGCAGGACACTCGGATACATAGCAGACACCAACAGGTGCGAGAACTGCTCGAAGATAGCAAAAGATGCAGACATCCTGATATCAGAGTCAACATTCGAGAGCAAGCTCGACGAGAAAGCAGAGGACTACACCCACATGACTGCCAGGGACGCAGCCATGGTTGCAGCAGGCGCAGGCGCAAAAAAGCTCATACTGACACACTTCAGCCAGAGATACGCTTCAGTTGAAGACCTTCAGGAAGAAGCTAAGACATACTTCCCAAATTCAGTATGCGCCTATGACTTTATGAAAGTGCAGTTCTAAAAAATAAATTAAATCAGAAGGAGCCGCGACATCTCTTCCCTTACCTGCTTCACATCCACATCCTTGACAGTGACCCTGCCGGCATGCTCAGCATAAACTATCGCCTTCCTCGCGATGTTCTTCGCTATGTCATTAAGAAAATCAGACATAGCCTCCTTTGCAGAATCCGAAACCCTGATATTTGGGTCAACTTCCTTTATCATCTTCTCGACAACAGCCAGCGGAACAGGGGACTTTGACATTAAACCACCTCAGAGCAATAAACCACTGCTTTTTATTTAAATGTTTTCCCCAAAATGGCCAACAATAGAATATTTTAAAAACAAAAAGCCAATTCCAAGAGAGAGCGGGCCGGTAGTTAAATGGTATAACGCTGCCTTCGCAAGGCAGAGGCTCCGGGTCCGATTCCCGGCCGGTCCACTTTTTATTTTGTTTTATGCTTATTTATCGGGAATTCTCTACAGAATAGCTTTCTACCCACTCAACTATGTTGACAGAATGGTCAGAAACTCTTTCAAGATTGTTGAGCAAATCTGTGAATATGGTTGCTGCCAATGGATTGCACAAGCCTTTTTTCAATCTCATTATATGCCCTTCCTGAGCAAATTTCACAAGCTCATCAACTTTTTCTTCTCGTTCAATTATTTCTGCTGCAATTTCCTTATCATATTTCTTAATCAGGGCAATGCCGTCTGAAAAGTTATTCTTCACAAGTTTGTAAATTCTGTCAATGTCTTTTATTGCAGATTCTGAGAAATTTATTTTTTCATCAATGGTGTAAAGCCCCAAATTCTTTATGTTATCAGCATGGTCAGCAACCCTTTCTATATCATTGACAAGCCCCATGAGAGCAGTTAATTTACTTGCGTCTTTTTTAGTTAGCGCTATTCTTGATAGGGAACTCAGGAAAGTGGTGATTTCCTTTTGCAGATTGTCAACAACAAGTTCTGTGTTCTCAACAAATGAAACTTCAGATTTCTTTTTGAAGCGGGTTATATCGTTAGCAGCCTTAAGCATAGCCAAGGAAAGTTCAGCTTCTCTGATTACCTCCTTTGATGCAAGTTCTATTCCAAACGGGTCTTCTGCAAATTTTTTGTTTATAAATCTGGGATTGAATCTTACAATGCGCTCCTTTCCAGGCAGGATTTTCTTTATTAGGAGATAGAACCACTTTATAAATATCAAGAAGATTATAACATTAATTACATTGAACATTGTGTGGGCAAGCGCAATCTCCTTTCCAAGATCAGGTGTTATTGATGCTATAAGATGCGTGAAACTTCCTAAGAAAGGTAAGAATAAGCATACGCCTATTACATTGAAGAAAAAATGAGCTAACGCGCTTCTTCTTGCATTAAGGGAAGTGCCTGCAGAAGCTATGAGTGCAGTTACAGTGGTGCCTATGTTTGCTCCAAGCACCAAGGGAATTGCTGCATTCAAACTTATAACTCCTCCCATTCCAAGCACAACAACTATGCTGCTGGTAACGCCGCTGGATTGTATTATTCCTGTAAAAATCGCTGCTGCCAGAATTCCCAAAATCGGATTTTCAAATACAGTCAGCATATGTATAAAACTTGGATCTTTTGTAAGCGGCTCCACCCCATATTTTATCAGGCTCAATCCATAAAATATAACTCCAAAATAGAAGATTATTTCCCCGAAATCCTTCTTTTTTCCTTTTGTGAAGAACCATACAAAAAAACCAATCACAAGCAAATGAGGCGCGTATTTTATTATGTTGAACGCAACCAGCTGTGCAGTTATTGTTGTGCCAATATTTGCGCCAAATATTATTCCAAGTGCATTGAAAAATGTGATTATGCCGGCATTTACAAATGCGATAGTAAGCACAGTGGTCGCACTGCTGCTGTGAACCACTATTGTAACAAGAATTCCAATTACAACTCCCATCCACGGCTTAGAAACTGACTTTTCAATGAGCATTCTAAGCCTGCCGCTGAGCCCTTTCTGGACGCTTGCGCTCAGCCTTACAATTCCAAAAATAAAGAAAACAAAACCCACAATAAGATTTGTTATCATTAAAGCGTCTATCTGTATTTTGACCACCTAATTTTTACAAAGAAATTGCGCAGGGTTTAAAGCCCCTCACTTTAGTGCGCAATTTCTTGTTCCAAAACTCGCGAATCAGCGAGGAGCGTAAAGCTCCGGACTTTAGTCCGGAGATAGCTCCGAGCAGCGAGTTTTGTTACTTTTTTTTATAACTGTTTATTTTTTTATAAGTTTTTCATAGGCATCATGCTTTGCTCTTCTTATCCTTTCAATCTCGCCAGATTCTGGGGCAACCATCTTGCTTTTAAGCATGTAATAATTCCTTTCAGAGCTTT